>WNFP01003992.1_pt1 | contig 11862 bp, 9 predicted proteins | sample 5400201 | NCBI WGS metagenome assembly WNFP01 (sample SAMN13153355, study PRJNA577476) | soil metagenome | isolation source: 115 cm saprolite under Madrone tree | place: USA:California | collected 2016-06-14
CGCGAGCGGATCGTCGAATTCGTGCAGCACCTCGGCGCCGACGCCAATGGCGATCGCCACGCCGTGTTTAGTGAATGGCCGGCGAATATGGGAGCGTCCGATAACCGATCATCCGTCAACCACGCGGGTAATGTTTCCTACCGACTCCTACCGACGGAACGCTCGCAGCCAACTCGTTGCAATGTCGAATGGGGGTCTGGCTGCGGCGTTCGCATATGACGGCATCGGACGACGGCGGACGAGAGTGATGAACGGCACGACGACCGCGTTCTTGTGGGATCGTCAGAACAGGGCACAGAGTGCAATGGCGTCCTCTAAGGCACTAACGTTGGACGGGTCGCAGTTAGATGACCATTTCGGAGTGTATAACGCGTCGGCCATGAGTCCCCTACTGACGGACGCGATTGGATCGACGGTCGCGAGCAGTGATGCCTCTGGCGTATTAAGCGCGGAATACACGTATGAACCCTTCGGTACGGCGAGTGTCGCGAGGGGTGTCGATAGCACGGATCTTCAGTTCACGGGCCGGGAAAACGATAGTACGGGTGTGTATTTTCTGCGGGCGCGATACTATCACCCAGCGTTCGGGCGGTTCATCAGTGAAGACCCTATTGGCTTCCGGGGCGGCGACATAAATCTGTATCGATATGCGGGTGGCGATCCCGTTAGCACAACTGATCCGACTGGGCGTGGGACGCTTGGATCTTTGCGGGGGATTATCAGGCAAGCACTGATGGTAGGCGCGAACCCCGAGACGGTGGGCGACCTAGTGTCTAAATTTGGTGAAGTGGCGAGTGGCGACATTCCCTTCGGAGTACTTGATCTCGTTGGTGGTGGGCCTGGTGTGTTGGCGTTCTCATGGGTTATGGGCGCAAAAGATGTTGGGTTTGCGAATGATACGACGGAAGAGTATTATGTATGGACCATGTCACACGACCCGGACCGTATTGGGCCGGGGTCCGGATGTCCGTGAGCGTTCGGGGTGGCGTGCCTAGATCGATGCCGCGTTCGAGCGAGTACCGTACCGCGATTGCGATCGGCGCGAGGATAGCGTACGTCGGTGTCTATCTATCGGGAGTGTTGGTCTTCCTGGTTGTTGGGGTGTTTGGTGTATTGGGAGCGCTACCAGGTCCGTTCGCCGGACTGGCGATCTTTGCTACGCTGCTACTGCTCATGTGCTGGCCGTGGATGGTCAGCCGGTGGTTCGTCGCGCACTGGACGGAGTATAAGCCGAGCGTCGTGCTGTTGGAGCTTGCGGCGTTTTGGGTCGCTGACGCGATATTGGCATATTGGGCGTTGAAGTGATCGGCGACAAGCCGGGGCGCCAGGAACTGGATGGGCGGTGCAAGGGGAAGCCGCCTCACGGGTACGCCTTGACACTCTGTGTCGCCGTAGGCTCCCCGCCGGAGTCTACTTATGCGTGGTGTCCTTGACGGGGGAGCTTACGGGGCGGCGTTGTTCTGCAAAGCTTGCGGTAGAGGCCAGTTGAATGAGCGTCGCCACAGACGGCGAGGATCTCGGATACAAGGTAATCTTCGTTCGCTCGGTCGAACTTGGCGTCGGCCGGTAGGGGCCTAGAGGAAGAGGGATCTATAACGTTATAATAACGTTCTCAGGCGGTCACGCGGCTTTGATGTACTTCGTTCCACGCCGTCATCCGGTGCGCTTGAGTTTCTTCGCCTTCACCCAGCCCGTGAGCCGCTGCGAGAGGGTGCCCGCAGCGACACCACCAGGTACGAGCTTGTGGACATCCTTTGCCTGAAACGGGCCGTTCGGTAGGCGCTTGAACACCCCATCCCAATTGACGCGCGAACGGCGTCCTCGGCCGGCACGGGAAGGGGACGCACCGCCCCGGCCGTGTAGCGATCCGCCGCCGAGTATCGAGCTGATCTCGTTCTGGAGCAGGTGGCGCCGTCTGTTCAACCTGGTGAGTTCACGTTCGATTGCGGCGAGCTGCCGCTACCCCGCCTGTTGGAGGCGCCGTGTTTAGTGAATGGCCGGCGAATCGGGGAGCGTCCGATAACCGATCATCTGTCAACCACGCGGGTAATGTTTCCTACCGACCTACCGACCAACCACGCGGGTAATGTTTCCTACCGACCACGCTGTTGATGAAAAAGTCTAGCGGGCTCTTCGGTCGCGCTGGTTGTCGTAACGTCCAAAGTCGGACGTTGGCCCTTGTACTGCCGTTCGCTACAGCGCCTGGAGGTCGGGTTTCTCGCCGTCGCGTTCTTTCTCATGCTCGCACCGAGCTCGAGCGTGATCCCGATCAAAGATCTCGCCTTCGAGCATCGGATGTATCTGCCACTCGCGGCGCTCATCGCGCTTGCCGTCATCGGCGGACGTGTCCTCCTCGATCGCACGGCGCTTGCGATGGACACGCGGCGCCGCGTCGGCGCAACGCTCGTCGTGACCGTCGCCGCCATTGCGACCGCGCTCACGATCGCGCGCAACCGCGACTACGCGAGCCCGGTCACGATGTGGACCGACGTCGCGACGAAGCGCCCCGCGAACGCTCGCGCGCGCAACAACCTCGGCGACGCGCTCTTCGACGACGGCAGGGTCGATGACGCCGTCGTTCAGTTGCGGACGGCGCTCGAGCTCGATCCGTCATACGCCGACGCGCACAATAATCTCGGGCGCGCGCTCGTCGCGCTGGGTCGCTATCAAGAGGCGGAGTCGCAGCTGCGCGAAGCGTCGCGGCTCGATCCCAAGTCGGCGCACGCGGAGGATAACCTCGGCTTCGCGCTCGCGCATCAGGGACGACGGCTCGAAGCACAAGCGCACCACGAGGCAGCGGTTCGACTCGATCCCGACTTCGCGGAGGCGCACAACAGCCTCGGCGCGGTGCTCGTCGATGGCGGCCGTTACGACGACGCGATCGCCCAGTACCGCGAGGCGCTACGCCTGAAACCGGGCTACGCGGAAGCGTACGCCAACATCGGTAGCGTGCTCCTTTGCGAGGGCAATGCGGCCGAGGCCGAGCGATGGTATCGCGACGCGCTGCGGATCAGGCCGAATTATGCCGAGGTGCACTACAACCTGTCACTCGCGCTCGCCGCCGAGGGAAAGCACGACGAGGCGGTGCGCCTCAAGCCCGAGCTCGCCAGTGCAGCCGCATCGCCGCCGCGCTGACTAACCGAACGATCATGTCGCCGCCTGAAGGCGGCGCGACCAATGATGTTGTCCGCGACCATCGGCGCGGTCGTCTCCAAGAAGTCGCGCATCACGGCCGCGAGGCGTCGCGGCTCAGACGATCAGCCTCGGCACTCCGGACGCGAGGTAGAGCCGGTCGGTCGCGCTGACGCGCCGCACGGCGTCAGCGCCGCACGCCGACCCCGAGATTGGCCGCCGACACCGACGCATCGCCCGTGATGGACAGCGAGGGCGGCGCGGCGCGGAACCGTGCCGGCAGCGCGGCGCGCGACGCGGGCGAGTGCGCAATGTGCGCGACGGCGAGCGTAGTTCCGTCGCTCGGTGGCCACAGAGTGGACACCGCCTCGGCGCCGTCGTGGCGGGTTGATTGGCTGCGCGTCGCGTCGGCGACACCGCTCGTGGCGGGTGACGGCGGAGTCCCGGCGCCGTCGAGCGTCCGCGCGGCCGGCAGCGTCAACAGGAAGGTGGAGCCGACGCCGAGCGTGCTGTCGACGCTCAGCGTTCCGCCCATCAGCGTGCTCAGTCGATGCGCGATCGCCAGACCGAGTCCCGCGCCGAGCATCGCCCGACTGTCGTCCACCTGCCGAAAGGGCTCGAAGATCACCGCGCAGTCCTCGGCCGCGATGCCCGTGCCGCTGTCGTGTACGGCGATGCGGACAGCGTCCTCCGCCACGGCCGCTTCGAGCATGATCGACCCCTTATCCGTGAACTTGGCGGCGTTGTTGAGGAGGTTCGTCAGGATCTGGCGTAAGCGGTCGCCGTCGGCCTGCACCGCCACCGTCGGCGGAACCGGGTGAACGACGCCGTGCACCGGGCGGTTGCGCAGCATGCTCGCCAGCGCGAACTCGAGCTCGGCGAAAAGCGGCGCGAGCGAAACGGCGCCGAGCTTCAACGTGAGGCTGTTGAGCTCGATGCGCGAGAGGTCGAGGAGATCCTCGACGAGCGTCAGCTGGTCGCGCGCGCTGCCGATCATCCGATGCACGACATCGCCGATCGCTTCGGGGACACTGCCGAACGTCCCTTCCTGCATCAGCTGCGCGTAGCCGATGATGATGTTGAGCGGCGTGCGCAGCTCGTGCGACGCGTTGGCGAGGAACTGGTCCTTCAAGCTGCTCACTCGCCGGAGCTCGGCATTGGTGTCGTGGAGGCGCGCCATGAGGTCGAGGTTGCGCAAGACCGTCGCCGCGAGCGCGCCGAGCACCCGCGCGTCGTCGGCGATCTCCGGCGCGAAGTGCCGCCGGCGCGCGCTCCCCACCATCAGTACGCCGGAGACGTCGTCGCTCGCGACGAGCGGAATCGCGAGCGTCGACCGCACTCCGGTCATGCCGATCGGCTCGTCCTCAGGCAGCACCTCGCCGACGCGCACGACCTCGCCGCTCGAGTACGCGCGGATCGCCGGATGGCCGCTGGACGCGAGCGCGACGGTCCACGACTGCGGCGGTTGCCCGAGCTCGCTGTCACCAGCGGCCTCCATCAGGTGCGAGCCGGCGGGAAGAAGGAGCGCGCACGTCGAGGCGCGGAAGATGCCGCGCGCGCGCTCGCAGAGCGTCGCCAGGGCCTTGGCGCGGCTCGTCTGCGCGTTCAGCTCGACCGCGAGATTCGACATGGCGGCGCGAAACCGCGCCGCGTTCTCCGCACCGCGAAGCGACCGTGCCTGCATGATCGCCGTCGCCGCGTGGTGGGCGATGACCTCGAAGCCGCTGATCTGCTCCGACGTGAACTCCTCCGGCCGCGACGTTCCGACCGTCAGCATGCCGCGCGTCTCGTTGCCGGCGCGCAGCGGCAACAGGAGGAGCATGAAGAGATCGGCGCGATCGAGCAGCGCGCGGTCGTTCGGCGAGAGCTCGCGCGCGCGGCTGATGACGACGCTCTGTCCCGCGACGATCTCGTCGCGATGCGGCGTGCTGCTGTCGGTGTAGCGCTGGTTAATGAAGCGCCCGACCACGTGCGCCGGCGTCCCACAATCCGCGAGCGGCACGTAGCCGCGCGAGCGCGTGTGGTAGTTGTAAATGGTCACGCGCTCGGCGCCGAACGCCTCGACGGTTCGCCGGCAGATCGTGTCGAGGAGCTCCGGAAGCGGCAGCGTGCCCTTCAGGTCACGCACGATCTCGAGCAGTACCTCGTGTTGCGCCGTCCGCTCCGCCCGCGCACGTGCCGCCCGCGTGTTGGCGATCTCTTTGGCGGCGACGCTGCCGATCGCGGTCGCCAGCCGGAGCTGGGCGGTCGTCGCCCGCTCCAGCTCGAGCGCAAAGAGGCCGAGCAATGCCCCGTCCTCGACGAGCGGAACGGCGACGTACGATCCCACCGCGAGACGCGACGTCCACAGCGGCGGAAGGTCGGCGGTGCCGGTCGCGGCGTCGACGACGATGGCGCGGCCGAGGTCACGCAGCCCTGCCCAGTACCTCGGTTCGACGGCCCGTCGCAGGGACGAACGTACGTAGCGCGCGTGAAGCTTGCGAATCCCGCGATGCGCCGCGAGTCGCAGCACGCCATTCTCGTCGGCGACAAACGCCGCCGCTCGTCGCGCGGCCAACGCCACGGCGAGGCCCCGCAGCATCTTGCCCAACGCGTCGTCGAGCGCGTCTTCGCCGCGTCGCGAGCTGGCCGTAGGTCGTGACTCCACGGAACCCGACGCTCAGCAAGCCCCATGCCTTGCGCCGTTGCGTGCGATCATCGTCGACGGCTAACGGCTATCAGGGACGCTGCACGGCAACGAAATCCGCGGGCGACCGAATTTACGAGATCGTGTCATCGATTTGACGTCAGCGCACGGATGTTGACTCATCCGCACGAACGAAAGCTATCGCTCGCCGGCGAGTGTCGGATCGATTTGCAACGCCTTGTCGACGAATCGATCGCCCTCGGCGACGTTGCCCATCTGGCGGAGGGCCATCCCTTTCTCTATTGAGGTGTAGCGTGGCATTCCCCGGATCGCGGCTGATGGCGCGGTCGAAGAGCTCGAGCGCCCGCTGCGTTTCCCCGCTCATCCCGTAGACGATGCCCAGCTTCGCCATGATCGAGACGTCGTCCGGCGCGACACGCACGCCGTTCTCGAGGTACGCGCGTGCCTTCGAGAGATCGCCGAGCTCCGTGTTTAGTGAATGGCCGGCGAATCGGGGAGCGTCCGATAACCGATCATCTGTCAACCGCGCGGGTAATGTTTCCTACCGACACCTTGTCCGGGTTCGAAGCCTCTCACGTGCGAGATTGACAAGTGACTGACGCCTATGACGATCCGCTTCACTTTGCAGCTCGTCAGAATGGACTCAATGAGGGTATCACGACTCGTTCTGTTGGGTCCGATCTTTGCCGGCAATGGTGTCTGCGAGTTTTGCCACGAGACGCTCGCCAGTATAGCCAAAGACAAACGCTGTCGCGAGGACCGTACCGACCTTACCGTCACCGATGTTTACATTTAGAACTCCCGACTGGACAAAGGCGTATCCAGCGAGTCCGGCACTTGCGCCCGAGAGCGCACGAATCAGAGTCACCCAGTAATTCGCGACGCGCTCCGGAATCTTGGAACCAACTCCCGGGTTGTTGATAATCGACTGCGTCGCGCTGAAACCTGCACCAAGAATTCCGAATAACTGCACTGCGAGCACAACGTTGGCATCCCACGCTGGCACATCACGCAGCGTACGCCCAAACATTACGAGACAGGTAAACACAACTAACGGGAGCGCCGACGTAAACACCAGTAACAGTCGGAGCTGATCGCCCATTAGGCGGATTTTGTGATACTGATTTTCTGCATACTCATCGCGGAGCGCCATAGAATCCACCACCCGCGCGGCAGTAAGATTGTCCTTTCCCGTATCGAGAAGTTCCTTGACCGCACGGCGGCGCCACGAGGAGAGTTTGTCCGCCTCCTGAAGCAGCATCCGGGCTCGATTCCGTATTTCGCTACGCGTCAGCCCGTGCACTGCTAGGCGCTGCGCCTTATGTAGACAGTGCCAGCCGGCTTCGATGTCACCACGTGATAACTTGTGGGCCGTACTGGTAAGTAGATCGCGTGTGGCGGGAACCCACGTATCTGCCGCGGTCACGTTTCGTTGCGCTAGAAACGCTACCTCGATCCGACACGTCTCAAGTTCACGCTCAAGGCGCGAATATGCCCGCGCGCCGTCCGGCCATGACCAGCGCCAGCCGACGCTCTTCAACGGGAGTTCGCCGGGAGATTGATATGGTTGGCTACGGATCGCAAGCGCGCGAATCACCAGATCCCGTTCCGCGCTGTGACTAAGATGTTCGACCGCATCCACGATGGGCAACCACCTGATCTCCGCGACCTCTTCACTGGGCTCAAATGAACGGTGTTCAGTAATGGCGCCGCGCCAGAAGAGGACAACCTTAGGTACACTTTTGACTTCGTATCCGAGCGCCCCCACAAATTCGGCGAGACGGACGGTATATCCCGTCTCTTCGCGCGTCTCGCGAAGCGCCGCCTCTTCGAAGGTTTCGTCGGATTTCAGCTTCCCCTTCGGGAGCGTCCAGTCATCGTAGCGTGCGCGATGGATGATCAGCACCTCATCGCCGCGCGTTCCTTTCCGTGTCACGATTGTACCGGCAGCGCGAATCAGCTTAGGCGGTGCCGATGCTGCGTGATCGGCCTGCGCCGGAGGATCACTCAGATCAATCACGTCTCCCACGTCGGTTCCTCCTAGTGGCGTAACTACGCGAGGCCGATGCGCTTTTCAACAGTGCTCCTTCGTCTTGTCGTCAAGGAAACCAACCGTCAGCTGCCGTTCCGATCACTCGTCCGCCGCGCGAGTTCGCGCGCGACGATGTCGAGCGTCTCCTCGATCGCGGTGAGCCGCCCCTGGTACTTTTGTGGATCGGCTACGCGCCCTGCGACATGGGCTCTCCAGGAATCGCCTCCGCCGAGCTGTCCTACCCATCGGCGGGTGCCCCCGTATATGGGCACGATATGCGCGGGCTTTTGTCTGAACCGCTTACGTCATTAAAGTACCGCGCGATTGCGCACTCATCGTTCCAGCCCCGCTGTTTCGCAGGTTCCAATCTAGGTCCCCTGAATGGACTTCGATGGCCCATTCCGCGACGCTTCGCACTCGGCGAGATCGTTCGCTGCGAAGGAGCGGTCGCAGCATCTGAGCTATGCGGTCGTCCCTCGGTTGACACCCTAACTGATGAGCCGCGACTCGGCGGATGCGCGGCGACGGATCGTGTGCGACGCGATCCAGCAACAGATCGACCGCGGCACACAAGAGCGGCTCCGGCTTGCAGCGCTGGCACGCAATCGAATGGACAGCGTGCCGGCGCACTGTAGCGCTCGTATCCGTCATGAGGCGCTCCAAGCGCCGGGACACTCGCCGGGTCGCCGTGATGATCGAGCAAGGCACCACACCATCATCGTGCGTACCTCCGAGGTGCCGAGTCGTACGACGTTTGGCGCCGGGAGTGCAACGGCAGCCGGCGGAGTTAGGGCACAAACGCGCGGCCATCGGCGTGCTCCGCGCGCGCGCCGTCGCTCCACATGCCCCATGTCGGCACGGCGCGGGAAGCGGCAGCGCGAACGGTGTCGTTCTGGTAGTCCCCCATCGCGGTAACGGGGCGGCTGACGGCACGCGGCGACTTTCGTGGAGCCAAGCGGCCGTCATCATTCAAGGCGGTACTATCCTCCTCCTCAGCGTCGGCACGATGAACCAATCGACTGTCCCATTTTGGTGCAGATAGTCCGGCAGTAATATACTTGACAGACCGGCCGTGGTGGGCTACTCTCTTCCTCATGGAGAAGATCAAGACCCCACGAACCCTCCTGGAAGCCGTCCGCTACTTCGAGAGCCCCGAGAATTGCCGCGCGTTCGTCGTGGCGATGCGGTGGCCGACCGGCGTCGAATGTCCCCGCTGCGGCTCCAAAGAAGTGACCTATCTGGAGCGCGCCCGCGTGTGGAAATGTCGCGGCAAGCACGCCGCGCAGAAGTTCAGCGCCAAGGTCGGCACCATCATGAACGAGTCGCCGATCGGCCTTGATAAATGGCTCCCCGCCATTTGGCTGATCGTCAATTGTAAGAACGGCGTCAGCTCCTGCGAGGTTGCCCGCGCGCTCGGCGTCACTCAGAAAACCGCGTGGTTCATGTTGCACCGTATTCGGCTCGCCATGGGGCAGAACGACACCGACAAGTTCTCGGGCGAGGTCGAGGCCGACGAGACTTTCATCGGCGGCAAGGCTCGCAACATGCACCGGGGCAAGTGGACCAAGATTCGCGAGATGCGCGCCAAGGGTCGGACCAACGCCGGTCGTTCGGTCGTGCTCGGCATCTTGCAGCGCCACGGTAAAGTCCGGGTCGCGCATGTGCCGAACAACCGGAAGGACACCGTGCAATCGAAGATCACCAGCGCCGTTGTCCCTGGCTCGGAAGTATTCACCGACGAATTGCTCTCGTATCGCGGACTCGATCGGCAGTACGTCCATCAGGTCATCAATCATGCCGAGGAGTACGTAAACGGGCACATTCATACCAACGGGATTGAAAACTTCTGGTCGCTGTTGAAGCGCACCATCAAGGGCACCTACGTGAGTGTCGAGCCGTTCCATCTGTTCCGGTATCTCGACGAGCAGTCGTATCGGTTCAACGAGCGGCGCGGCACCGATCAAAGCCGCTTCATCGAGGCCGTGCGGAACATCGTCGGCAAGCGGCTCACCTACCAACACCTGATCGGTGCCGATGCCATGGTGAGTGCGACGTGAGGAACGGCAGGGCCGTGGAAAGCGGGGTGCGCGATGCGGAAGCTCCTTGACCGTCTCCGAGGCCGGAAAGCCAAGGCCAAAGCGGCGCAAGCGGAACTCGAAAAGCTCGACGAGCGGTCGGAGAAAGGACCGGAAGCGTTCCGGCGATTTCAGGAAGCCACGCGGCAAGTGATCGCGACGCAGCCGCGACGCCGAGGCTCGTCCTAGCAGCAACATGCAACACATCACGCCTTCTCGGGGATCGTCGCTAGGTGCGCCATGAAGCCGTTGACCGCGTTATAGATACGTAGCGCGTCGTTCTCGTCGTACTTCGCCTCGAGGTGCATGCAGGGATTTCGCCACGCATCTCTCACCCCAATCAGTAGACCGTGCGCACCTTGGAAGATCGCCCCGTTCCCCTGTTTCCAGCCTTTTCTCGTTGCGGCGACCGCATTGATTCCATCCTGAATGGCGTTCAGCATTATGCCCCAACTGCGATCTTTGGTCGCGCCGGGATCGGGTATGGAAAGACTGGTCGCCAATGCGCGGAGAGCGTGCTCCATCGTTCTCATGAGATGAAACACGCAGGCCGTATTTCTTCCGGCAGCATAGCAATTACCAGCCTCGGTGATGTCCATGCGTGCTTCTGGAAGGCGCTCGAATACGGCCTCGCCGAACGGCGCCCGTTGTTCCCAGTGCTTCGCCTTGTCTGGCAACAGCCGCATTAGTGCCATTGCCGTAAACTCGTCCTCCACGCGACCTGAGAGCTCATGAGACAGGGCGATGGCATTCTGGGGCGTAACCTCATGCTTCATTCGTCGCAGTAATGCGACGCTGCAAGTGAAATCGAACGCGGTAAATACTTCGATTTGATCGTCGATCGAGTCCATGATTGTCGCGTATGCCTGCTGCTCGAAAGCGGCCTGGTCTTCCCGCGCCGACGAGCCTGGCGGTAAGACTTGTTCACCGAGTCTTTCCAAAAGCTCCACCAGTTCGATTTGGTGCCGAGCGAAGGGTTCTAGCGTCGCATGTGCGACCGCGAGCCTGTGACCGCCTAGCAGCAACGAGACGAATCGGGGCGGGACTCGTTCCATCAGGTCACGTCCCGCAACCAATTCGTGCCGACCGAACAGAGGCTTGTGCGCGCATGCGCCCCTCATAGCGCACCACCGGCCGGTCCTTCAAGTATGTTGCTCCCGATAGTCCGCCATTCTGGAGCAGGCGAATGTTTGTGCCATTATGGAGCGGTCGCGGGGCGCAGCGGTCCAGCCCGTGTTTAGTGAATGGCCGGCGAATCGGGGAGCGTCCGATAACCGATCATCTGTCAACCACGCGGGTAATGTTTCCTACCGACCTACCGACCTCTCGAGAGAGCGCGTCGGGCTCACCGGTATCTCGTACGGCATCATGGAGCGCGCCTTCGAGATCGCGCTCCAGTACGCGCGCGAGCGGCGGCAGGGTGGCAGCCGATCGGCCAATATCAATTGATCCAGCGCCGGCTGACGCGGATGTACACCGCGCTCTCGAACTGCCGGCAGATCGTGTTCGGCGACGTCTTGGCCGGCAAGCGTCTCGACGTGTCGGTTGCCGACGCCAGCGTCGGCAAGCTCTACGTCGCCGAGATGGCGACCTACGTCTGTCAGGAGGCCATCCACGTCCTCGCCGGCTACGGCTACATGCAGGAGTACGTCGTCGAGCGCCTCTTCCGCGACGCGAAGCTGATCGAGCTCGGCGGTGGCACGACGGAGATCCAGGAGCTCACCGCCGGCCGCTGGCTCGTCGAGAGCTACCAGATCTGAGGAGCTATGCCTCGTCCGCGATCGTCGGCTCGACGAGCTGTGCGAGCTGCGACAGTGACTCCTGCCACCCGAGGTAGCAGGCCTCGACCGGTATCACGGACGGCAGCCCCTCCTGCACGATCGCGAGCTCGGTGCCGCAGGAGACGGTCCGGAACGTGATCGTTACCTGCATCTCGCCCGGCAGATTGGGGTCATCGAACTTGTCCGTGTATCGGA
>WNFP01003994.1_pt1 | contig 11859 bp, 11 predicted proteins | sample 5400201 | NCBI WGS metagenome assembly WNFP01 (sample SAMN13153355, study PRJNA577476) | soil metagenome | isolation source: 115 cm saprolite under Madrone tree | place: USA:California | collected 2016-06-14
CGGCTTGCTGCCCGCGACCCAGAGCCTGTACACCGAAGCCACGGCGCCCGGACTCACCACGCAACCGTTTTTCTTGCAATTCGGCGTCGGCGCAAGAATGCGTCCGGATCTCGGGCGCCTTCACCTTGACTACGATCTGGTTTTTCGGCCTTATATCGCCACCGCCGACTCGCGCTTTACCTTCGGACGCCTCACAGCCGATTTGCAGCACCAGTTCCAGCTCTACAAGCGCGGCTTTCCGCTGCCCCGTGAAACCAACGGTCCCGACGACTGCTCGGGAGAGCCCCAAAAAGATCCAAGCACCCCGGGCGCAACGCCCAGCCGGGGAAAGACCTGCTCTACGGAGTACACACGCAACAAAGTTGGCACGCTCGAAGTGCGCGCCTTCACCTCCCTCTCGATGATGAATGGAAGCAGAGGCATGCCTTTCTATTTCCAGCCAACGCTCGGCGGAGGCGACATCAACGGCGCCGCGTCCCTTCCAGCCTATACTGATTACCGCTTTCGTGCCCCCAATCTGCTGTTGACGCGCGAAACCTTTGAGCATTCCCTCGGCAAATGGCCCATAGGCATTCTGCTCACCGCCGACCAGGCCAAAGTGGCGTTGCAGAGCGGCGACCTTGGCTCAAACCCATGGATACACACTTTTGGCACCGGACTCACGTTACGGGCTGGAGGGTTCCCTGTGCTATCGGTCATGTTTTCTTGGGGCCACGAAGGCACGCACATCCTGGCCAACGTCAACAATTCGCTCTTGGGAAGTTCGTCGCGCCCGTCGCTCTTTTAGTCTTAATAATGATTGTGAGCGGCTTGATGTAGCCGAAGCCGTATTAAAGGGGTGGGCCTGAAACGTATATTGAGCGTATCAGGTGGTTCCATCACAGCGTGGATATTAGAGAGCTTAAATAAGAACAAGCTGAATTTTAATCATCAAAAATATTTCAATCTCTTCGATGAGATAGATGAAAACCTTGAAACGTTTTCGCCCGATTTGCCACTAACTATTACAAACCAACGATCCCGAGCAAAGCGCAATGATGCGAGGATGGAGCTTGCAATGATTAATCCTCTTTGTCACTTCGGCAAACTTACAACATCCGTTTGTCTTCTGATTTCAGTCAGCGCGGGCGCCGCGCAGGTTTCACCCAAAACTCTTTCGCAAACGCGTGCCCAGTACCAGGCCGCCGCGGACCAAGCCGTCAAAAACCCCTTCAGGGTCGACATCCAACCGTCTCAGCAGGGAATCAAGCAAGGCTCAGACGCGATTCTCAGAATTCAGCTGCGCAATGGAAATAATGAAGTGGTGAATGCAACTGAAAAAATGACTTTTGAAATCAAAACGAAACTGCCGTCTGGGAAGGAGCAGGTGCGAAAAGTTGACATCCCGGCAGGCAGCAATACCGCTGAGACCACGGTCAAGGTTGATGAGGCTGGGCTTTCGAAGCTGGAGGTAAGGGAGAGCGGGGACCGACTTATCCCCGGCAGCAGTTATCTTGTGGTGTCTCCACCCGAGAAAAAAGAATTGCGCAGGCCTCCCCAAGGAACCAGGCCGTCCAGCAGCTCAAAGTCGAAAGCGACACCCTCGGCAGATTCCACGCTAGCTCCACGACTCGTGCTTGCAGCATATACGCCACTCAATTTGCAAAACAATTCTGGTGATCCGGTAGTTTCTCAACCGGGCGGCCCAACAATCATACTGACCGTTTCAGGGGAAGGTGACGGAAAGGTCCGGGCCGATGGAGTATCCGCGGCCAGAGTGTCGGCGTTCTTGCTTTCTCCGCAACCAGTCGATACCAACATTTGGCTTGAGGTGTCCCAGGGAAAGCTCGAATCGACTCTCTTGGTAATCAAAAAAGGGGAACTTGAGGCCGATGTTAACTGGACTTCGACCACGCCGTCGGATGCCGCCAAGGTGTGGATCAAAACTACGAGTCCAAAGACAAAGGGAAATAGATCTGCTGTGGCGACGGTACAGTTCTCCGATCCAATCGTCGCCATCGTTTTCGCCAATCCGCCTTCGAAGTTGAACATTGTAGAACGGGCGATGATATCGGTTCGCTTCATCGACCGAACAGGGGTGCCTGTATCAGCGACAGCGCCAATTCATTTCACGTTTAATATCAATTCTCCACACGCTCATTTAAACCCCGTGTCCGATCAGACCAAACCCGGCGACCCTGACTTCAGCACCTCGATCACGCCTGCAGCTTTGGGTGCCTTCACAGTCGAGGCAGCAGTCCCGGGCTACAAACCAATAAGCCAAAGCATCGAGGTGACTGGATTCTTGCTGCTCGGCTTATGCGCCCTTGGGGGCGCTCTGGGCGGTCTGGTAAATCACTACGATTTGAGACAAAAGGGCCTGCTTGTGAGTCTGGTAACCGGAATGATTGTAGCCCTTCCAATCACGTGGGCTTATGTGTGGCTCGGCCTGCCAAATATCAATACTGCGATTTTCCATAATCAGTTGAGCGCAGTCATGGTGGCCATCATTGCCGGAATGTCGGGAGCCACGGGGTTGAAGAAAATTGCCACAATCACTGGTTTCAAGCTTTTTGAAGAGAAGCCCGTGAAGAATGCTGCTTCGGCTTGATTGCGATCCATTGCCTCAGCACCAGTGCGCTAGCAGAGTTCGCAAGGAACTCATCGGGACAAGAAGCATTACAAATTCGACCACCGGCTATGCTCCCTGAGCCTGGTAAACATTGGGCGGGGCGTCGGAAGGAAACGCTTGACTAATCGCGGCGACTTTAATCTAATTTACTTTTCCCCTCAGATCAATTTCGAGGGAAAGTCACAAGTAGCCGCGCCAAGAAGGTATTGACATGAACACGGACGCCCAAACCGTTCAAAATGAAATAATCAGGATAATCTGCGATGAGTTGGACGTAGAGCCGGACCAATTGCAGCCTGCGACGTCACTCACAGAAGATTTAAAGGCAGACTCATTGGCCCTGATTAATCTGGTCATGGCGATTGAAGAAAAGTTTTCAGTAGAAGTGCCCAATGATGCACTGCGCACATTCAAGACAATCGGTGATATTACCAGCTATGTAGAGACGCACATGAAAGCGGCTTAAGGGTCGGTACGAATTGACATCAAGAAACATGCCGCGCGCCCCGATTCCGTGTGCGCAAGACCAGTTCTAAACCCAGAAAGACAATTTTGAAGATAGCGCTTTGAGGATTGGAGTGCCCTTTTTGTGAGACGACGGGTTGCTGTTACTGGTATCGGTTTAATTACTCCGCTCGGAATCGGCATTGAACCCAACTGGCTTGCTTTGATAGCAGGCGAAAGCGGCGTAGGTCCAATCACTCTTTTTGATTGCTCGGCGTTTGAGGTGCGGATTGCCGGTGAAGTGAAGAATTTTGATCCCACCCAATGGATTCCCAAGCGAACGGTCAAGACCTTGGATCGCTTTTTACAGTTTGCCATCGCAGCTGGATCCGATGCTATGGCCGACAGCGGTCTGCCTCCTCGTTTGGATGACGCTGTTGCCGAACGGGCGGGGTGCTACGTTGGCTCAGGCTTTGGTGGAATAGAGACAATACAGAGGAACTACAGCTCGTTCTTGTCGAAGGGGCCAAGGTTTGGGTTCTCTCCTTATGGCGTAATGTCCACCATCATCAACCTCGCGCCAGGACATCTCACAATCCTCCATAATCTCCAGGGGCCCTCGCTCTCGCACGTTTCCGCGTGCGCCACAGGCGCCCATTCCGTGGGAGAGGCTTTTCGCGTCATTCGGGATGGCACTTGTGACGTAATGCTGGCGGGAGGAGTGGAAGCGGGTATCCGTGAGCTGGGTGTTGGCGGCTTTAGTGCGGCCAGAACCCTTTCGACTCGAAATGACGCTCCCCAAAAGGCGAGCCGGCCCTTTGATAAAAACCGGGATGGGTTTGTTATGGCAGAAGGAGCCTGCATTCTGGTCCTGGAAGAGATGGAGCGAGCACGCACGCGGGGCGCGCGAATCTACGCTGAAATTTTAGGCTATGGCGTCTCCACCGATGCCCATCATATTACTGAACCCGCCCCCAATGGCTGGGGCGCCCAAAGGTGTATGCGGGCGGCATTGGCGGATGCCGGCATTGCCAGGGAAGACGTCGATTATATTAATGCCCACGGAACTTCGACTATCTTCAATGATATTTCCGAAACCCAGGCCATTCAGGGTGTTTTTCAGGACCATGCGCAGAGGCTGCAAATATCCTCCACCAAGTCGATGATGGGGCACACCCTGGGCGCCGCGGGAGCGATTGAAGCTGCTGTCTGTGCGCTTAGTCTGCAGCGGCAATGTTTGCCGCCCACCATCAATCTGGAAGACCCGGATCCGCAGTGCAACCTGGACTATATCCCCAATCAATCACGCAAAAAGCCAGTCAGAATAGCCTTGAGCAACAGCTTTGGTTTTGGCGGAACGAACGCATCTTTGGTCCTTGGCAAAACAACAGACGCCATTCCACTTTAGGCCCGTTGACATGGGAATGGGCGGCTCCGTGAAGGGGCCGGAAGGTTTTCCGGTGGGCGCGTGGACTTAGCCATTGCTGGCTTATCCATCTCCTTTTTAACGCTGGCGAGACGGTTCTTGTCTTCCGTGGCTTTCCTGTCTCTTACGATGGCATCTTTCACTGTAGTGTTCACCTTACACCGCCACGGGCTTGCCGGGCTTTCCCAGCTTCATAAAAGTTTCCACGGTGTGTTTTAACTGCGCGTCACATTCATCGGCAATGGTCACCACATCCGCCATCAGCGAGTTGAGATCAAGGCTCTTTTGATGGAGACGCAACGTGTCAAACAGGCTCACTTGCAATAGGCGCGACTCTTCTACCAGCATCGGGACGGAGTACCCCTGCCGAAACCGCACATTGCCGTGGTCGTGGGCTGAGGTGGTTTTGGGTTTGCGAGCCGTCTTCCAGGCGCAGTCGGGTGATCAGGTCTTCGATCAATTGGGGCAGGTGGCCGGTGCGCTCGTTATAGGAAAGGGAAACTTTGGTTAACTCCGGAATCGCGTCCACGCGCTTCATCCATCGTTGGATGGTCGGAGTAAGTTCTTGCTCGAGCAGTGTTGCTACTGTTTTTGTGGCAGATGTCATTGTCTTTGTCTTAATTCCCGTAAGAGTCGGGTAATAAGACGATTATGGACCGGGAGGACGGGAAAAACTGACCCAGATTGAACAGTTCCTCAAAGAAGCGAAAGATGTTCGGTATATCGTTAATAAGACAATAAAACTGTGCTTGCCTAAATAATTTAATTCTTAGGATTAAGATTCTGAGGCTGGAGTTTAGCTTCGCCCATCGGACTACATGGCATTTCAGGCATTTTATTGTGTTGTAGCTGAACTCCTTGAAAGCAGCTTGGACCGTTTCCAGATCACCTTCCAGACCTGCCGGGTAAGCGTTTCCACAGTGATCGCACAGTACGAAAAATAGCCGCCTTTGGCATCGCAAAATCTTATGTCCGTGTCGGCAACTCTGCAATTGCAATTTTCCGCCATGGATGATCTTAAAAGTCTGCTTAGACAGTCAAACAGTCTGCTACGGTACCCAAAAAATGGCAAAATAGACTTGCAGTGGCCGGACGGAGAACGATTACGGACGCTCGTGCTCGAGGACAATGGATTACACACGGGTATCCGGCGCAGCCCTGTTATTTTTGACGATGGAAAGTGGGGAGTTCCTATGAACATCACCCTTAAGAAGAAGCGTAACTTTGACCCTGCGGCATTTCTGGCGAAAGCTGGCCTGGGCCGAAAGATTGTTCGCCTGGAGAATAAGGAGCGTGCTTTTTCCCAAGGTGATCCGGCTGAGGCCATTTTTTATATCCAAAGCGGACGAATCAGGCTCAGCGTGATTGCCAAGACCGGAAAAGAGGCAACCGTCGCTTTGCTGGGCCCTGGCAGCTTTTGCGGAGAAGAATGTGTGGCTTCATCTCAGGCTGGACGGACGGTAACCGCCTCCGCAATCACACCATGTGTGCTCCTTAAGATTGAGAGGAAAGAGATGATACGGGCGCTGCACCAGCAGCACGCCTTCTCGGACATGTTCGTTGCCCATCTGCTGGCACGTAACGCCCGCGTACAGGAAGACCTGGTAGATCAGCTCTTCAATTCCAGTGAAAAGCGTCTGGCCCGGACTCTTTTGCTGCTTGCGCAATTCGGCAAAGACCAGGGCGCCCCGGAGCCGTTGATACCCAAGATAAGCCAGGAAGTGTTGGCGGAAATGGTCGGGACAACGAGGGCGCGAGTCAGTTTCTTTATGAATCGGTTTCGGAAACTGGGGTTTATCGGCTACAACGGGTCAATCGAGGTCCACCCATCACTGCTGAGCGTGGTCCTTCACGATTGAGATGTGGCAAGGGTCTAAATCATTCCCGCATGGCGCCAATCAAATAGTACACGGCGCTTGTGATGGACTTTACGCACTCCTGAGCAGGCGAAAACGTTCTCTTGCCGATTCCACCGCTAGCCCCTGCGTCAGTTGAAAATGCACCGGGGCGTTACAGGATGCACATGCCGGGAAATAGTTTCCTTTAAGCAGCGTAACGTCACTGGGTAAAGCGTGAGGCTTATGGGACACTTTATACCGTCCGCTTATTGCAACGCTCTGTCCGGTATCGAACGTGTTTTTTCTGTTTTGAATCTTCATGCGGTCTCCTGTAACGTACAAATTCCGTACTACGCGGTTGTTGTCGGCTTGAGGAGAGATGGCTCCGCTTTTCTTAAGAAAACGGCAACTGCGCGATTCACACGCCAGAAGTTTGGCGCCTCGCTTAAGCCTAGTACATTCAATCGGAAAAAACTGTTCACTAATGCACATATGGCGTGACGGACTGGGAAGTCACAGACAAGCGTGCCGAATCCCTCTTTTGTGAGAAACCACTGACCAGCTTTTTGGCCTCCATCATTGTTCGCACGTCCTCTCGTGCGTAAAGTAACTCCTTTCGTAAATGTATGGCTTTGGGATTAATATCTCTCCCAGGCGTTTCGGTCGAGTTTTCTGTTGAGAGAGGATGCGGAACTTATGAGAATTGCGGTCTTGCGGGAAAGACAACCAGGTGAGGCCAGGGTGGCGCTGGTGCCTGAATCCGTGAAAAAGCTGGTTACTGCCGGTGTGGAAGCTGGTATTGAAGCAGGCGCGGGCCTTCATGCCGGCTTTGCCGACAAGGATTATGAAGCCTCCGGCGCCAGCATTATGGGTCGAGCCGATCTGCTGCCTGAAGCCGATATGCTGGTCTGTGTAAACCGTCCGGAATCGGATGACATCGCGAAGCTGAAGGCAGGCGCGGTCATCATCGGCTTTCTCAAACCGTTGGATGAGCCAGCCGCCCTGGAGCCTTTAATCTCCCGCAAGCTCACGGCTTTTGCCCTGGAACTGGTTCCGCGTACCACGCGCGCACAGTCCATGGATGCTCTCTCCTCCATGGCCACGGTCGCCGGATACAAGGCCGTGCTTATCGCGGCTGAGCGTCTGCCGCGTATGTTCCCGATGCTCATGACCGCGGCCGGCACGGTGCCGCCGGCAAAAGTTCTGGTGTTGGGCGCGGGCGTGGCCGGTTTGCAGGCCATAGCTACGGCGCGCCGGCTGGGCGCAGTGGTTGAGGCATATGACGTTCGCGCTGCGGCGGGGCAGGACGTTAAATCTCTTGGCGCAAAGTTTCTGGAAGTCGATCTTGGCGGCATTGAAACGCAGGATGCCGGTGGCTACGCCAAAGAACTTTCCCCGGAAGCTCTCCAACGTGGCCGGGACATGGTGGCGAAACATGCTGCCACTGCCGACGTGGTCATAACCACGGCCCAGGTCCCCGGACGCAAAGCGCCGCTCATGCTCACCGAAGAAGCCGTCAACAACATGCGTGCCGGAGCAGTGATTGTGGACCTTGCCGCCTCCACCGGAGGCAACGTTGCCGTCACCCGTCCTGGTGAGGAAGTACAGCGCAATGGCGTGACGGTGTTGGGTCCGCTCAATTTACCGGCAACTGTTCCCGGACATGCCAGCCAACTCTATTCCCGCAATCTGGCCAGTTTCATTGCCCTGATGAATGATAAAGGCAATCTGAAAATCGATATGAATGACGACATTGTAAAAGGGGCTTGCGTTACCTATCAGGGTGGAAACGTGCATCCCAAGGTCGCGGCTGCCCTGGGAATTCCAGTGGCGTAAAAAGAAAAAAGGAGACCTGAATGGATCACTTCGTGTTTCATCCCACGGCGTTTGTGGCTGCTCTTTACATGCTTGAGGGGCCAGGAGAAAGCGCGCACCTGAACCCGGCGGTCCTGATTGCGTCACTCTATGTGTTTGCGCTGGCGGCCTTTCTGGGTTACCAGGTGATCTCACGCGTGCCGCCTTTGTTGCATACGCCGCTGATGTCGGCCACCAATGCAATTTCCGGCATCTCGCTGATTGGTTCGCTGGTGATTGCCGGATCGCGCTATGACCAGCACCAGACACTGGCCTCAATCCTGGGTTGCGCGGCAGTGACCTCCGCCATGATCAACGTGACCGGCGGCTTTCTCATTACTGACCGCATGCTCAAGATGTTTCGCAAGAAAGAGGCGGTTAAGCCGGAGGAGAAAAGGTGACCAACGCCCAATACTTTCTGGAAGCCACATACCTGATTGCCTCCTGTCTATTTGTGCTGGGCCTGAAGGGGCTCAGCCATCCGGATACGGCGCGGCGCGGCATGATCATGGCGGCTGCGGGCATGGCGGCGGCGGTGTTTGGCACGCTCTTTCATCCTGACATTCACAATTACCTCTATATAGCCATTGGCCTGATTCTGGGTTCGTCGATTGGCATTCCCATGGCCATGGTTCCCATGACCGCCATGCCCCAGCGGACCGCGCTCTCCCATGCGTTTGGGGCCCTGGCGGCGTCGATGGTCGGTATTGCCGAGTACGTTATCCATGGCTCCTCGCTGGGCGGAGTCAAAGTTGGCGCGCTGGGTCTGGAAGTCATGCTCGGTTCGCTTACGGTGACTGGTTCGCTGATTGCCGCAGCCAAGTTGCAGGAGCTAATGCGCGGCACGCCCATCATGTTCAAAGGCCAACAGGTTTTTAACCTTGGCCTTTTTATTGTGATGGTGGGCTCTTTTGTGATGTGGCTCATCAACCCGGCGGTGCCGACGTTCTTCTATACCATGGTTGGCTGCGCCTTTGTCTTCGGCGTCATGCTGGTCATTCCCATCGGCGCGGCGGATATGCCCGTGGTGATGTCACTCCTGAACTCTTATGCCGGTCTTTCTTCTGCCGCCACGGGTTTTGTGCTGGGCAATAACGTTTTGATCATCGCCGGCACGCTCGATGGATTTTCCGGATTCATTCTGTCCATCCTGATGTGTCGCGCGATGAACCGCTCCATCACCAACGTACTCTTCGGCGGCTTTGGCGCGGCGGTCACGTCGGAAACAGTGGTGTCCGGCAGCATGCGCGAAGTTGCACTCGACGATGTGGCCGTCCAGCTAGCCTATGCCAATCAGGTGGTCTTTGTTCCGGGATATGGCATGGCCACGGCCCAGGCGCAGCATGCCTGCCGCGAGCTGGGCAATATTCTGGAAGAACGCGGCATCTCCGTGAAGTACGCCATCCACCCGGTGGCCGGCCGCATGCCAGGACACATGAACGTGCTACTGGCGGAAGCAAACGTGCCTTACTCTTCACTCTATGAAATGGACCAGATCAATCCTGAGATGGCTGCAACGGATGTGGCAGTGGTGATTGGCGCCAATGACGTGGTGAATCCTGACGCGCGTGATAATCCCAAGAGCCTGATCGCCGGCATGCCTATTATCGAGGTTGATAAAGCCAAGTCAGTGGTTGTGCTTAAACGCGGCAAGGGTAAAGGCTTTTCCGGATTGGAGAATCCACTGTTCTTCAAGCCCGTTACCGGCATGCTTTATGGCGACGCCAAAACCAGCCTGACCAACCTGGTACAGGCGGTGCAGAAAGTATAGCGGAACGTCGATTTGTTTCATCAGGGTTGCTGACCACAAGCGGCGGGCAGGTGGGTGGTAGATTCACGCTTGCTCGGGCTGCTGTCAGCAACCCTCTCGTGGCAGCGAAAATCCGGGGTCAGTACTGTCCGGTACATGTTGCAGGCTGGCGAGTTTCATTTAATATTCTTGCGTGGCGATTCGCGAAATTTATGTAACTGGATACCGGTCTGTACGGAACCTGCAATTGCATTTGAGCCAGATCAATGTTCTGAACGGCCCGAATGCAACGGGCAAGACCAACCTTTATAACTCCGTGTTCCTGCTGGCCAAGGCAGCAGCGGGCGGTTTTGCCCAGGTGATTGCGGAAGAAGGCGGCATGCCTTCGGTGTTGTGGGCGGGCTCACGCAAGAGCCGGTCTATGGGTTCCATCCGCATGGAACCGGTGCGCATGAGCCTTGGGATCAAAACCGACACATTTTCTTACGAACTGGTTTGCGGCCTGCCCAAACACACGTCGGGGGAAAAGTCGGCTTTCTCGCTTGATCCTGAAGTGAAGGAAGAGCGGGTCTGGATGGACACACCGCACGGACTCAAGGTCACATTCTTTGAGCGATCGCCGAAAGGCGCATGGATTCTGGACCACGATGAGCGCCTGGCCGACTATTCCGGTGAGCTGCTGCCGACGGAATCCGTGCTCTCACAGCTGCGTGAACCGCATCTTTATCCCGAACTTTCCGCTCTGCGAGCCGAGATGAGCCGCTGGCGGTTCTATCACCATTTCCGTACGGACGCCGACTCTCCGCTGCGCCACCCACAGGTTGGCGTACGCACCCCTGTGCTGGCCCATGACGGCCGGGATCTGGCTGCCGCTCTCCAGACCATCAATGAAGCAGGACAGTCCCGGGACCTGCATGAAGCCATCCGCCAGGCCTTTCCCGGCGCCTCGCTGGAGATTGAGCACGATGAAGACAATGGAATGTTTGCCGTGTTGCTCCGCATGCCCGGTTTACGCCGTCCGTTGCGCGCACGCGAGCTCTCTGACGGCACGCTCCGTTATCTTTGTCTGCTGGCAGCACTCCTCAGCCCGCATCCACCATCATTGTTGGCGCTGAACGAGCCGGAAACCAGCCTGCATCCTGACCTGCTGGAACCGCTGGCGCAACAACTGGTGAAAGCCGCCAAATATTCGCAACTCTGGGTGGTCACACACTCGCATCGTCTGGCTGAGCTGGTGGAGCAACATTCCGGTGAATCGCCGATAACGCTTGAGATTGTCGGTGGTGAGACGCGCGTAAAAGGGCAGCGCATGATCGAGGAAAGCGAAGAAGAAGCAGGCTAGTCCAGAGCAGTTCTTAGGTTGATGTGCCTTTCTTCGCCGCAGATTTCGCAGAGGAACGCGGATCAGGGAAGATATCAGCCGCGAAATTAGCGCGAAGGGCTATGCCCCTGCAACCGGGCATTTTCAGCAGGCAAGCGCACTTAAAGTTTTACTTTAGGTGTGTCTGCACCCGATCATCCATCACCTATCCCTTTGCCTTTGGTTGTTCCGTGAACATTGTCTCCGCCAGGGTTAAATATGCTCCAATTCTGTCTCTCTCTGCCGCCGCTTCCTGAATAATCTCTGCTGCAGTCTTGGAAATGTTGTGGTCATTCTTGAGAGTTGCTATGGTCCATTGATTGGCGACCCGGTTCTCCAGGCTGCGCAGTTCTGCAAAGGCTCTCCAATGGACATTCCGCAGTTTGCCTCTCGGATTCATTCCATCTACAACAGCACAAATCGTCGCCACGGTCCCTGCAACCAAAGCCACGGTGCTGAGGTTAAAGTGAACGAACAATGCTGATAGCGCAGATACAGCAATCGCGGGCGCTTTCAGCAGCCAAAACATGACCAAATCTTTTCGCGCATCCGCGCGGTTCTCCAGGGCCCATTTCT
>WNFP01003995.1_pt1 | contig 11858 bp, 9 predicted proteins | sample 5400201 | NCBI WGS metagenome assembly WNFP01 (sample SAMN13153355, study PRJNA577476) | soil metagenome | isolation source: 115 cm saprolite under Madrone tree | place: USA:California | collected 2016-06-14
ACCTCGGCGAGCACGGGTCCGGTTCTGGGTGCTTACCGGACATTTGGTCGCCCGCCAGCCACGTCGCAGTTTGACCCGTTCCAGTCACTCGACGCAGGCCGACGTCTGATGCGAAATAGGCCTATTCCGGTCATTCAATCGGTAGCCAAAGCCCTTACCGTATTTCCAATCGAGTTGGCCTGGCGATGTTGTAACTGAGCTTCCGCGTCACACTCGACGCGCATGGCGAAACCTCGATGAAACCCCTCTAAAGGATTGCGCGCTCTCGGTCTAATGCGGCCATTTCCATCAAGAAGCCGGCCTCGATGTCGCCTCCCCAGTGGAACGTCATCTCACCTGAAATGCGAAAGCCGGTCTTTTTGTAGAAGGCGATTGCGCGGTGGTTACGATGCCAAACGCTTAGCCACAGGCGCTTCGTGCCTCGCCGGCGGCATTCGCTGATAACCTCGTCCAGCAGGCGCTTGGCGAGGCCACGGCCCTGCCATCTCGCATCCACATAAATGCGCCTAAGCTCGATAGACGTGGATGCATCGTCCTCGGTGAAATGCGCAAACCCGATCAAGGCGTCGCCCGACGCGCTGTGGTCTTCGGCCAGGAACAATGTAGCTTGGCTGTCGGCGATCTCTTGCGCCTGGATCGCCGCACTGTAGGATTCACGCAGGTACGCCTCCATGTCGGCCGCGCTGGAAACGGCATCGAAGGTCTCCCGGAACACGCGCGCCGCGAAGCGGGACAGGGCATTGGCGTCGGCAATTGTGGCGGAGCGGAGAACGACGGAAGAGGGTAGCAATTCATTGGCGCTCAACGGTGTCCTCCTGTTCGAGCGTCTCTAAGCGAAGTCAGCGTTTCCGCCTCGTCCGCTTCCATCGGGCGGCTATAGCCGACCACGCCGGCGGCGAGGATGGCAGCGAGACCGCGCTCCATGCCAAGCCTCCTTCCGGCTGCAGTCTAGCGCGGCGCGACCGGACAATTCATGTGGCGAAAGAATACTTGAATGTCCGCATGTGGCACTTCTCGGAAGTGCGGCTCACGGTGAGAGGAGACCGCTTTTGGATCCAAAGCGGAAGTCTAAGCGGGAGATTTTCTCACAGGCTCAGCTGAGCGATGGGCCCCCGAGCTGGAGCCCGCGCGCGGCACAATAGCGGTCGAGGGCCTTGGGGACGCCCGAGACGTCGGCGAGTGCCACGTATGTGTCGGGCCTCAGGAGATAGAGGGCGTCGCGCGCCAAGCCTGCCGCCCCATGCTTAGGCCTCCAGTCGAACACGTGCAGCGGCACGCCGCGCTCTGCGCACCAGGCGACCAGTTCGGCTCTTGCCGTGCCGTAGACATGGACCTGCCACGTCATCGCCGAGAGGGCGGCAACATTATCCATGCCCTCGATCGGTGCCCACGGAAGCCGGTCGCCGCCATGCACGTGACCGGCAGAGCCGGCGCTAAGCGGCGTCCCGCGATAGTTCAGGGTGATCTGCGATACTGTTCGGAAGATGTACTCGCGAACCGGTCCAAGCGCGACGATCTTCGGGAAGATCAGGGGCGCGAGGCGGGTGCGCACGAAGTCGGCGATCCGCCCTTCGGCGCTCACAAAGCTGAACACGCGATCGGTCGTTGCCACGAGTCGCTTGGCGAAGCCGATGCGTTCAGCCTCATATGTGTCCAATAGGCTGTCCGGCGCGCGGTCGGCCAGTACGGCTGCCAGTTTCCAGGCCAGATTGACCGCGTCGCCGATGCCGGTGTTCATTCCCTGTCCGCCGGCAGGGCTGTGAATATGCGCAGCGTCGCCGAGAAGGAAAGCGCGCCCCTTGCGGAAATGCTCGGCCACTCGATGATGCACGTGATAGGTCGAAAACCAGTTCACTTTCTTGACCTGGACCTTAAGGTGCTCTATCGCCCGGCTGCTGACGTCCTCGAACTTGAGCCTTTCGGCGTGGTCGGCGCGCTCATCCCGCACCGTCCCGATTAGACGAGCCCGGCCTTGGCCGGCCAGAGGGAAAACGGCCAGGAAATCGGCTTCGTCAAGGTCGGCGTGCAACTCGCCATTGACGGCTGGACCAGCCGCTTCGACATCGGCGACGTAGAAGATCTGCCGATAGGTTCCGCCTGGATAGCCTGTGCCGAGGATCTCACGCACGACCGAACGAGCGCCATCGCAGCCAGCGATATACTGCGCTTGGCAGTCCTCTTCATGCCCGTCGGATCCGCGCAGGCGCGCGATGACGCCGCCTCCTTCATCCCTGAAATGCGTGAGCTCAGTCCGCCGCTCCACCGAGACGCCGAACTTCTCGAGCCGCTCGATCAATAGCCGCTCGTGTTCGTCCTGGGGAAAGATTTCCAGAAAAGGATAGGCCGTCAGATCCTTGCCGATAGCCTCGAAAGCAAGCCGAGCCGCCGGTTCGCCCTTCACCCACAGATTGACCGCAGGAACCTTGTGGCCATGCTCAACCACGAAGTCAGCGAGGTCGAGTTGCCGATATAATTCGAGCGTTCGCGCTTGAACCGCCAAGGCTCGCGAGGTGGTGCCGGACTCTGCAGTCTTATCAATGATGCGCACCTTTACGCCGAGCTTGGTGAGCCAGAGCGCCAGGACTAGGCCCGTCGGGCCGGCGCCAATGATTAGGACGCTGACCGACGCTGACGTCATGGTTTGTCCTCATCGGAGAGGATGACGAGTGCCGCTTTGCGCGGCCAGGCCCCACCCTCGAGCCGGAGCGCATAAATCCCGCCATAGACGATCACCAGAGCGCCCAGCAGGGTCGGCAGATCAGGCAAATTGCCGAAGAACAGATAGCCCCAGAGGATGCTCCAGGGCAGGGAGGCATATTCGAACGGCGCCGCCCGGTTGGCCTCAGCCATGCGATAGCCCTGGCCAAGGAAGAAGAAGGCGGCGGCCGAGATCGCGCCGCAGGCGGCCATGAGGCCGAGGTCCCTGGCGCCTGCCCAAACCCACGGACTGAGCAGGAACTTGATGCTGGCATCGGCGCCCGCCGGCGGCGGCTTGCCGGCCAGCGCAATGGCCATGGCCCCGCTCGCAAGGACGTAGACGACGGTGGCCGAAAGCGCCATGGCTGCGCCGCTCTGGCTCTGGCCGAGCCGCCGACCGCAGAGGACCGAGAGCGCGTAGGCGAGGGCCGCGAACAGGGGCAGGAAAAGTGCCGGGTCCGGCGCTTCGAGCCCCGGCCGAAGGATCACCAACATGCCCGCCCCGCCGATCGCGATCGCAATCCAGCTGCGGGGCGTGACCCGTTCGCCCAGCACCGGGGGGCTCAAGGCAGCGACGAGCAGGGGTGCCACGAAGAAGAGGGCGACCGTCTCGGCGATCTGGAGATGGGCGATGGCCAGATAGTAGGCCGTGAAGGCGACGTACATCAGCAGGCCGCGCAGGAAATGTAGGCCGAGGCGCCTGAATGCCGGCCAGCCCCGCGCTTCCGCGACGGTCGCGAACAACAACAGGGGAAAGGCGACGAGGCTGCGCACGAACACGATCTCATGCACGGGGAAGCTGGCGCTCATCCCTTTCACGATGGCGTCCTGCAACGAAAATATAGAGACGCCAGCGGCCACGCTTAGCATGCCGAGGGTCTGACGACTGGTACCCGCCGCCAATGTCCGGATCATCGCCCTCCCCCACAGCCGCGCCCCATGGCCAGCCGCCAGCATTCTGCCATGGTCGTCGGTGCCATTCGCGCCCTCATCCTTCCACAGACACGGGATGGCCACCATGGGGACGTCGGCACCGTGCCGATGATTGTGACCAGCACGGTCGGCATGGTCGGCGCTCAGTCATGATGTTATTACGTATATAATCGCCTTTCGCCGATAGATATGGGCGCAACTCAGAGTCGTCCGCGCCACCGCCGTGGTGATCGCCGTCATCGGTGCCACTGCCTACTTCGTCGGCGTGACATACCGCCCCGCAGTGGTGACCGTGGGCATCGGTGCCGCTGCCTGTGCCTACTACTCTGGCCGGTGGGTCGACGCGCCCGTGGGGCCTTCGGGCTGGCTTCTAGAGTCATCCCATCCCATCTGTCCCGGCAGCTTTTGGGCAATGCTGCCGGCACGGTAGGGCTTCCCGCTAGGGCCAATCTGGGCATTTAAGCCAGTTCGGCGGCCCGCCGGTTGCACGCAGCCCCACGGGACCAAGGTCCAATGGTGTGCCGAGGCGACTTCACATAGCTTCTATTGCCTGAAGCGACGGTGATGGCAACCGAGGGGTGTCAATGAAGCCGTACACGCGACCGATATTCACGGCGCTGTCTAATCTGACTGGGCATGGAGTGGTAAACGGCGACACTCCTTCAGCGACGCGGGCGCGAAGTTTCTTCGTCTCGGTGCGCAAGCTCACCAAGGACGATTTCCTGGCGCGCACCGGCGTCGTTGTCTGGATTCTCTTCAATCTGGTCATTCTGATCCTCGTGTGGCACGACCCGGAGGCGAATAGCGTGGTGGTGAACTATCGCCAGGGTGCCGTGGGCTGGTGGGCCGGCAGCGATATTTTCGGCCCGGGCATAGCGGGCTTTGTTTATCTGCCCAGCTTCGCGGTGCTTTACACGCCCTTCGCTTTATTGGGTGAACCTTGGGGCGATATTCTCTGGCGTTCGGTTTCAGTCGGCGCCCTGACTTATGCTGTCTGGCGCGCCGTCCGCCTTTATCTGCCGGCAAGGAGCTTCGATGCTTTCGGGCCGACGCTGCTTCTCATTCTGCCGGCCGGCGGCTCTGCCTTGCGCAATGGGCAAGCCACCACCCTGCTGCTGGCCTTGATGCTACTCGCCACGCTGGCCATCGCTGAGCGCCGCTGGTGGCCGGCGGCTGGATTGCTCGGCCTCGCATTTGCCCTCAAGCCGCTGGCGATCGTGCTGCTGCTGTTGGCTGGCGCCTTGTACCGGCCACTAGCTGGCCGACTCGTTCTCTGCCTTATCCTGGTTTTTCTGTTGCCCTTGCTGCACCCCGACCCAGCCGCGGCATGGCATCTCTATGGCCTTTGCCTGCGCAAGCTGTTCAGGATGGCGACGGGAGCCGGTGATTGGTCGGATATCACCGGTTTGTTGAACTGGATCGGCATCGCTGCTTCTCCTGTGGCGCTAACGCTCCTGCGACTGGTCACGGCGGCCGGCGTGCTGGCAATCGGGTATCTTGCCGTTCACCGACAGGATGACAAAATCGCCGCACTCGATTTGTTCGCGCTGTCGATTTGCTATCTGATGCTGATGAGCCCGCGGACGGAGGATAACACCTACATCATGCTCGCCACGACCATCGGGCTTTTCTCGGTTTTGCTATCGCAGAGGGAGCACCGCTTGACCGGGGCCTGGCTGCTGGCCGGTCTCTGTGTGGCGCTGGGCAATCAAGCCTATGGCAACCTGATCTTTCGGGCTACGGTGCTGTGGCTAAAGCCATTGCTGTGCCTTGTGTTTTTGCCTTTCCTGATCAAGAGCTGTCTGGTTGCGGTCTTTCATCGAGATCATCCGAATTAAGGATCGATGCTGAGGTGAGTGGAGTCAGTCGGCACCAGTTGATAGCTAATTCCAACTGCAGCCCGCGAAGCGGCGAAAGATGTTTGGGCCGACGATCACCCTAACCTGACGTCCGATCATTGAGCCAGCTGTTCAAGTATCCCAGACAACATGATCTCGCCGGATCTTCAAGTCCGGTGTTGGCATATATGCGACAAACCAACTCGGCCAACGTGGGTCCGGTTCTGGGTCGTTACCGGACGTTTGTTCGCCGGCCGGCCACTTCGCAGTTTGACCCAGAAGAGACATAGGCTTGGTCAAATTCTAATGAGTTGTCGGTTGGATCTGTCAAACCGCTCGTCCTTGAAGAATCGCTAAAGAGTGGTTTTCTAACGGCGTACCCGCTCACGCGCGTTCCCCTCGATGAGCCGTGCCAAGGGCTTGGCTGGAAAGCCACAGCGGCCGCTAGTCTCTTCTCGGAGACATTCACTTGGTAGTATCATTAAGCATCGACAGGTGGATGCGCCGTGACCGGCCCCAAGCAGATCGCAGCAAAGCCAGATATTACAGCGCTTGCCACAGCCGAGCAGCGCTATCGTGCGCTGGTGCGGGCCACATCCTCGCTCGTTTGGACGACTTCGGCAGACGGTCAAGTTGTAGACATGCCGGAATGGCGCGCCTTTAGCGGCGACTCCGTCGAGCAAATACAAGGTAGGGGCTGGCTCAACTCAGTGCATCCTGATGATCGCGAGCGCGCCGCGGCTGCTTGGCAGCAGGCCGTAGACACGCGGTCGTTTTACGAGACCGAATATCGGATCCGCCGACGCGATGGAGTTTATGTGTGGCATCGGGACCGCGGGGTTCCGATTCTGGAGGCAGATGGCTCCGTCCGAGAATGGGTTGGCTTCTGCCTGGATATCGAATTGCGCAAACAGGCCGAGGAAAAGCGCATCGAAGCCGAGACAGCGCTCCGCCATCTCAACGAGGTTTTGGAAAAGCGAGTCGAGTCGGAAGCGCGAGAACGCGCGCGCATCTGGAACGTCTCACAGGACATGCTTGTCGTCAGCAATCTCGAAGGCACACTTCTTAGCGTAAATCCAGCCTGGACAACAACCCTCGGCTGGTCCGAAACAGACCTCGTGGGCAATACATTCGCCTGGCTCGTGCATCCAGACGATCGAAACAAAAGCCGTGCTGAACTGGCGCGCTTGGCTGAGGGGAACAGCGCGCGGCAGTTTGAAGATAGGCTGCGGCACAAGGATGGCTCATTCCGGTGGCTTTCCTGGACCGCCGTTCCCGACCGAGGTCGAATCTATGCCGTCGCACGCGACGTCACTGCGATCAAGGCAGCCGAGGAAGAGTTGCGGTCTTCGCGGCAGGAGCTTCAGCGGGTGGGCCGGCAGCTGACGATGGGGGCGATTACGGCCTCGATTGCTCACGAAATCAAACAGCCCTTGACGGCCATCGTAGTGAACGCCGAAGCGGCGTTGCGATGGCTTTCGAACGAGCCTCCCAACCGGGATGAGGCGGCAGCGACTCTTGAGCGGATTGTCATGGATGGCCAACGCGCCGGTCAGGTGATCGAGACCGTCCGGGCGATGTTCAAGAAGGATAGCGAGGAGAAGGCACGGCTCGACGTGAACAATGTCGTTCGGCAGGTTTTCGGCCTGTTGCGCAGCGAGCTGCAAAAGAACGAGGTGGTCGTGGAATACGAGCTGAGCCCAGAGCTCCCGCGCGTCGTGGGCGACGAGGTCCAGCTGCAGCAGGTCATTTTGAACCTGGTGATGAACGCCATCGACGCGATGAGCCTGGTGACCGATCGGCCGCGAAGCTTGCGGGTGAGCTCCGCGCGACACGATCCGGCCGGCCTGATCCTGACGCTGGAGGACTCGGGAACGGGGATAGACCCCGAACATATCGACCGCATATTCGAGCCCTTCTTCACGACGAAATCCCACGGGATGGGATTGGGACTCTCGATCTGCCGTTCGATCGTCGAGGCCCATCGAGGCCAGCTGATGGCCTCCCTCGCCTGCCCGCACGGAACGGCATTTCAGGTCATTCTGCCGGCCGACGGATGATCCGCCGGGCCGGCGCCCGTGCTTTTTTGCACGTCCGGTTCTGGCACATATGCGATAAACCAACTCGGCCAGCGTGGGTCCGATTCTGGGTCTTTACCGGACCCTTGTTCGCCCGCCAGCCACGTCGCAGTTTGACCCTGAGCGGACATTTACGGCCGACCAAAGCATGCAGGATTAGCTGGGGGATCAGGGTCTTCTTCGGCAGCTCGTCCCTTAGAGCAAGACGAAACTTCCGAGCGCCAGGAGGAGCGCGGGAGGCATCACGACCAGACCCAGCCAAAGAAACTTCCAGGCACTGATCTCTTGGCCTTCACGACGAAGCGCCACGAGCCAAAGGATCGTGGCGAGGGAGCCTGTGACAGAGAGATTTGGTCCGATGTCGACACCGATCAGCAGCGCCCCAGTCACCTGCTGCGGCAGGTTCGCGGAGGTCGCTGCGGCGCTCGCGATCAGCCCGACAGGAAGGTTGTTCATGAGGTTGGCGGCGCCCGCCACGATGGTTCCGGCACCGAATGCGGTTGCAGTCGCGTTCTTTTCGGCCGTGGATTCCAGAAAATTGCTCAGCGCCCCAAGTACGCCGGTCCGGTTCAAACCCTCAACCAAGACGAACAGGCCAGCAACGAGCGGCAGCACGCCCCACGAAATGTCCTTGAGCATATCCCATGGTGCCTCTCGCTTGCGCAGAAACACGACCAGAGCCGTGGCGACTCCAGCGATGCATGTCGGGAGCCCGAGTTGCCGATCTAAAGCCGACGCCAGCAGGAGCGCCGGGGCAGTCATGGCGATTCCACACGCAGTGAGACGTCCGCCGCTCGACAGGTTTGGTAGAAGGACATCCCGGGAGATTTCCTGGGGCAGAGATCTTCGCTGCGTCAGGTGAAGCGCGACGTAGGTCGCGCCGATCGAGAGGACCGAGGGCAGACCAAACTGGGCGAGCCACAACAGCAGCGGCGGCATGTGGCTGCCAAAGACCACCAAGTTCGCCGGATTTGAGATCGGCAGCACGAAGCTCGCGGCGTTCGCGATGAAGGCGCAGATGAATAGATAGGGCAGCGGCTCAACCTTGGCGGCTTTGGCCGCCGCGTAGACAGCCGGGGTGAGAACCACCGCCGTGGCATCGTTGGACAGGAACACGGTGACGACGGTGCCGACCGCATAGACAAGCGCGAAGAGCCTTCGGGGCGAGCCGCGCGCCTGTCTTACAGCGAGCGCCGCGAGCCAATCGAACAGCCCCTCTTTCCGCGCGAGTTCAGCAAGCAGCATCATGCCCATCAGAAATAAACAGACGTCAGTTCCCTTGCCGATCGCCTGCAGCGCGCTCATCCAGGGCAGTAAGGCGAGCGCGACAAGCACCATTGCGCCGAGAACCGCCCAGATCGCCTCGGGCAGCCTCCAGGGGCGGACAATGACACCGAGCGTCGCGAGCGCTGCGATCCCCCAGGTAGCGCTTTGGGCCGTCGTCACGACCGACATCGCTATACACCCGCTACGGCGGTGCTGGGCAGAGGCTTGGCAGTCTCGGGCGTCGCCTGGGGTACCATGCCCCGGGTTTCCGGCACACCCAGCCAGAACAGGAAGACGGCAGCCAGAGCGCAGGCCGACAGGAACAGGAACGCGGCCGAGAAGCCGAACGCATTGACGATGAAACCCGCGACACCATTGCTGAGCGCGGCACCGAGGCCCCAGCACGCCCCCGAGGCGCCCAGTGCCAAGTTGTAGCGTCCAGTGCCTTTGGTCAGATCGGCGACGACGATGAAGAACAACGCGCCGAAGATCCCGGCCCCGACACCGTCGAGCATTTGAACCGCGATGAGCAAATACGGGTCCTGTGTTAGGGTAAAGAGAATCCCGCGTATGGGTAGGACAGCGAAGCCCGCCAGAAAGATCGGTTTGCGACCCCAATCGTCGGCCTTGCGTCCGACCAACATGGCCATCGGGATCATCACGATCTGCGCAGTGATGATGCAAGATGCCATGAAGAGGGTGCTTGTTTGTTTGTTGCCCTGCGACAGCTTCTCGCCAGCCAGAGGCAACATCGCGGCGTTCGCAAAGTGAAACAGCGTGATCGCTGTGGTGAACAGAAGGAGCGTCCGGTTCTCAAGCACTACCTTCAGGCCGTTTGTCTCGGTTTTGCCGTCGTCGCCAACATCGGCGCCGCGCGCGACGTCGTGATCGATTGCGTTCGGGTTTACTGCGTAGGTGGCGAAGAAGCACGCGAGAGCTAGGCCCGCAATGATCCAGAGAACCGCGCTCGGATCGATCACGTAGCCGGCAACACCGGCCGCGATCGCGCTGACCACGTTACCGGCGTGGTTGTACGCCTCGTTGCGGCCGACGCGATGAGTGAACATCTTCCGCCCAACGATCCCGAGACTGATCCCGGCGACCGCAGAGGGGAAGATTGCGTCGGCTGCGCCGGTGAACACCTGCGCGATGGCTACCGGCCAGAATGTCGGTATAAGCGCCATTGCCACGGCCGCGATAGCCACGGCAAGGACACCGACAGCGATGAGCGTCCTCTTCCAGCGCACGGCATCCACGAGCGCGCCGAAGGGTGCTCGCGCGACGGCCGTCGTGACTCCGGCAATGGTCAATACAATGCCGATGCTGCCGGCATCCCAATGCTGGCTGGACATCAGGAAGATGGCGAGAAACGGCCCAAGCCCATCCTTGACGTTGCCCAGGAGGAAATTGAGCCAGTCGAGCGGAGCGCGGTTCGCGGCGGCTACCTGCTCCCTCGTGCCATTGCTGCCGGTTACCACTTCCTCCCGTTCCTGTTCGGCCCGAGCTGAGTGCCGCTGATATGTTTCTCGGGCCAGGCGCCGACGGCGTCGGCATCGCTGCCGTCTGCTTTTCGTTGCGGCGCGCGATAATTTCCGCCCGCCACGCGGATCGTCTCGGCATCAGTGTTTCCGGCGGCGTCGCTGACCCGCACGGTCAAGTCGAAATCCCGATTGGGCGCCTCGCAGCGGTATTGCCAAGATGGAGTTGCCGACATCTGGGACATCGCTAGCCACGGGCCGTCGTCGATGCGGCACGAACAGGCAACGATTCCTTGGCCGCTCCACGCCAGCGCGCGGACGTCGAAATGACCGTGCGCGACCTGGTCGGCAGCATCGGGATTTGTGATAAGCCGATAATCCGCGGGCGAAGTGATCATGACGAACGGCCAGGCAGCGGCGAGCGGCTTGAAGCGCCAGCTAACGACTCCTCCGTCGACGGTTACGATAGAGAAGCCGACCGGACCTTCCTCGATTTGGCCGGTCGAGCGCGTCGTGGCGTAGATGGTGCGGCCATCGTTAGCAAGTTCATTGTAGTGGGTGTGTCCCATGTCAACCGCCACAACCCGGCAACGCGCGAAGATATCGCGTACCCGCCCAGCATTTTCGCGAAGGTCGGCAGGGTAGGCGTGCATGAACACGATACTTCGCAGATCGTCCCGCTCCGCGGCCGAGAGTTCACCCTCCAGCCACATGATCTGATCGGCCCCAAGCCGGAAATCGGGGCCGCCGGTCCCAGCAGACACCATGTCGAGGAACAGGCAGCGATGACTGGAAACCGTGACCGCCATCGGCAGCCGCTCGGCACCGAGCACCTCGTAGAAAGCGTCGAGACAACCGGTCTTACGGTCATGGTCGCCGGGCAGAATGTGCAGGGGGACGCGCAGCCCGTCCACCGCGTGCTTGACCAGTAGGAACTGCTCTTCGGTGCCGTCGTCGGCATTGTCGCCAGGCAGCACCGCGAAATCGATTTCGCCGGCTAAGTTGGCATTGACGTGCTCGATGAGGGCCAGGAAGTCCTGATAGTTCTGCTCGTTCTCGCTGGTGATGTGCAGGTCACCAAAATGCACCCAACTGACTATGTGGCTGTTCACTCCGGTCGACATCGCCTACTCCCTCTGTTTCAATGCTGGAGCATCCTCATCGTGCTTGGCATGCTGGCCGGGCTTTTATTTCTTCGGCTTGAAGGGCCCGAGGCTGTCGTCCGATGTGCCGACCTCCCTCGCCTCGATGACAGTGCCGAACTCTGTTAGCAGACCCTCCCCGCCAACCGCGAGACGCGCCCCGGAAGTCAGCAACTCGGCAATGCTCTCGACCGCATGCGCGGGAACGCGGATCATCCGGCCGTCTTCGAGCAGTGCGCCGCGGACCTCGCCCTTGGGCCATGCAGCGCTCGCTGCACCACACCCTCGGCCTCCCCGGCGCGATCTGTGTGGACCGAAAGTGACACCCGCGGTGCTTTCGGTCTTTCGGCCCAACATGAGGAATTTTGGAAACGCACGATCGGGCAACCAAACGAATGCGCCAAAACCGTAGCCGAGGCACCTTCC
>WNFP01003996.1_pt1 | contig 11857 bp, 6 predicted proteins | sample 5400201 | NCBI WGS metagenome assembly WNFP01 (sample SAMN13153355, study PRJNA577476) | soil metagenome | isolation source: 115 cm saprolite under Madrone tree | place: USA:California | collected 2016-06-14
GAACTATCGCGCCTTCCCAATAGTTCGGGGCAAGTTTTGTGTTGCTGGTCAGCTCTTGGGATGCGAGCGGAGTTCTTGCTTCGAGCTCGATGGCAAGCCTCGGAATTGCTATCTTCCAGTGAATGGGATACGCGGCGCCAGTCAGAGGGCTGGTCCATTTATCTCCACCAGGTTCGAAGCTGAAATCCCTTGAGCGCAAATGCGTCGTCTTTCCGTTGGCATCTACGTAAGTGCCGGCGGAGTGCGGATCAATCGAGCCATCCTTGCGGCGAATGTGAAAGAGCATCACTTCCGTGTGGTCATCGAACTGGAGGCTCAGCCAATCCCAGCCGGTTTGGTCAGATTCCAGCTGATGGGTGAAGAATTCATGATCCATCCAACTCGTGCCCTGTACCTCCATTTTCCTATTAGCGAGGTCGATTGCACCGGAGGTCGCAAGGAGCGTTAGGGAGATGTAGTGTGAGGCGTAACCCAGTCTCTCCGCTTTTTGGCTGACGCCATTTTCACCGTGAATGACTGGAGGTTTTTCCGGGTGCAGCGTCAGGTGGAGTTGAAAACGCTGATCGATGGCGTTCAGCTCCTGGTCGCCACCGTGCCATTGAATCTGCCAATTCCCATTCCAGATGCGCCCGAGGGATTCATTCGCATCGGCGATGCCCGGACCAGACCGGTTTGTACGCTCCGAATGGAAAAACTTCCCGCCATCGAGATCGCTCAATGCGAGATGCGCAAGATAGATATCCTTTACATCCCAGGTTCCAGCTTTGGCGGGATCGCGGCTGATGGCCTGACGGAAGAAGGTCAATTCGAATCCGAAGCGGTGGCCCTCGCGTGACCTCAGATTTCCCGTGTAGTACCACCACTCGGTCTGAAAGTCCGGATGATTGAAATGATCGCGCGGGAATTCGTAGTGATATCCCGGCAAGGCAGTTCGGTATTGGACTGCATGAGGTTGCAAGAGAAGCAGCGCGGCGCTTAGGCATGCCAACTTACTCCTCATGGACGACCTCAAGCGGATTCAACCGCACGGCAACCTGCGCCGGGTAGAGGCCGGCAAGCACGGTAGCCACATACACGACCGTCAATGCACCAAGAAGAATTTCCACCGGCCAGTGAAACCGTATGGTCCAGCCGAACGACTGCTTGTTGATTACAAAGATGAGGACGAGCGAAAGGGCAAATCCCAGGGCAATGCCGGCAAGATTAGCCAGAAGTCCAAGCAAGCCTGCCTCGACGAGAATCAGCTTGCGAACTTGCCCGCCAGCCGCGCCAAGGAAGCGAAGCAGGCCAAGTTCGCGGCGGCGGTCAATCACCAGAGCTAGAAGCGCTCCCGCAATACCCATAACCGCCACGATGACGGCAACAGCTTCCAAGGCATAAGTGATGGCAAAGGTGCGGTCAAAAATGCGGATAGCTTCGGCGCGCAAATCTCGATTCGAAAACATGAGGATGCGATGGCCGGCGGTCGCTTTTTCGATTCTAGCTCGAACCATTGCCGGTTGAGCATCCGGAGAAAGATAAATCGCGAGGTTCGAGGGAGCGCGATCAGGCAAGTACCGCAACATGGTGTCGCGATCCATCAGGATGCTGCCGCGCTCGCTGGAGAAATCGTAATAAACGTCGGCGACACGGAAGGACGCCTGTGTTTCGCCGAGAGAAAGGGTGATGAAATCTCCCGCTTTGACGTGGTGTTTATAGCTGAACGGTTCGCTCACCACCACGGCATTCGAATGGCGGAGTTCGGGAAGAACTTGTTGTTGCGCGCGACCGGATAAGAACTCGGAATGTGGATACCAGCGAATGACATCCAGGACATTGAGGTCCGCGGATGCCAGCGTGGCAGCCATCCCTTGATATCGGATTTCATAGGCACGCAAGCGCTCGACCGCCACAACGCCGGGAAGCTTGGCAATTTCTTCCGCCAAGCCGAGAGAAATTGTGGGATGGCGGTCCGCGGCGGGAGACCCTGCGGGCCGAAGATAGAGATCGGCGGGCAACTGGTCGCTCATCCAAAGCACAACGCTTTGGCGGAAACTTCCGACCATGATGCCGACTGCGGTCATCATGGCGATGGCGGTGGAGAGTGCGCCGACCAGTACGGAAGTTCGGCGCAAGGAGGCCGCGAGGCTGCGCGAGGCAAGCAGGGCTTCCACCCCAAGAAGTTTGCCGAGAAGTTTCGAGAAAAATGAAGTGAGAGCCGCGACGAACGATGGCATCGCCAGCGCTGAGGCTGCCACGAGTAGGATGGCAGCGAGGTAACCAAGCAACGGCTTGCCTGCCACGGCGGGAGCACGAGAGGCTGCCGCCGCCGCTAAACCGAGCACAAACGCAAGCCACAAATCGCGGCCTTTGTGTACCCGCACGTCATATTCCCGGCGCCCCCTTGCCATAGCCTCAATTGGCGAAACCTCAGAGGCCTCGCGCGCGGGCGAATACGCTGATGCGACGGCGACTCCGACGCCAATCGCCAGCGCGAGAAAAACGGAGGAGGAACTCAACTCGATGGTTCCTGGCCTGCTGCTGACGTAGAGCGATTCCACCGTTACGGCCATCAATCGAACCGCGCCAGTAGCCATGAAGCGGCCAAGGGGAATCCCAATGAGCGCGCCCGCAAGCCCAAGAGATGCGGCTTCGCCAACGAACGCGGAGAGTATGATTCTGCGGCCCGCCCCGAGGCCGCGCACGATTCCAATTTCTGCGCGGCGGCGAACGACGGACACGGAAATCGTGTTGTAAATAAGGAAAGCGCCAACAACCAGGGAAATGTAGCTCAAAAGCCGCAAGTTCCAGCGGAAAGCTGCCAGCATGCGGCGGTCTTCGTTCGTACCCGTCCCTTGTGGACGAATTTCCACTCCTGTAGGAAGCACACCTCGCAAGCGTTGCTGCCAGTCATCCAGGCTGGGAGTCTCAGGCACTTTCAAGAGGATGCGATCGACTCGGCCATAGCGCGACAGCGCCTGTTGAGCTGCCGCGAGGTCCATCACAATTGCGGATTCGTTGCCATTCGAATCGGGGTAGACGCCTCGCACTGTATAGTTGCGGACTCGATCGTTGATGAGCAATTCGACATGGTCGCCCACCTTGTACCCGGCGCTCGAGCCCACCCAAATGCTGTCCGCGTCTCCAAGATGTTCCAAAACATTCTCCGAACCGCTACCGATCTGAGACATCCCAGTTTTCTCAGAATTCCCTTGAGCGTAAACGCCGCCTTCCGCTACGACGTCCAGTCCTATGAGCGGAAGCGATTTCTTGGTCGCAGTGATCACTGCATAGTCCTCGATGCGCGGTGAAACTCGAATCGAATACGGGAGTGTGGCTAGCGTTCCAACCACACTTTCCGGCACGCCGCCCGATGCCCGGACTTCCAAGTCGTTATCGCCTGCCAGCGTTTCCATCGAACTGCGAAACGAGCCTGTAGCTGCTCCACCTGCAAGGTCGATCGCCAGAACGACCGCTACTCCCAACGCGATGGCCAGGATCGTGAGCGAGGTCCGGACCGGCTCTCGGAAGAGGGGCCGTACCATCAATCGGTAAAAGAGCAATAGAATTGGCATTTCAGCGCCGGATGATTTCTTCGATTTTGCCGTCGCGCAACCTCACTACGGTGTTCGCGAGTGATGCGGCTTCGACACTATGGGTGGCGATAATGGTCGCGGTGTTTTGCTCGCGCGTAAGATGCCGGAGCAATTCGAGGATCACGTTGCCTGTCGTGGTGTCGAGATTGCCGGTGGGTTCGTCAGCGAGAAGGATGCTTGGCGAATGGATGAGTGCGCGCGCAATGGCGACGCGCTGCATCTGGCCACCAGAGAGTTGGTGCGGAAAGCGCTCCCCCAGGCCTTCGAGTTCGACCCATTTAAGGCGTTCGCGGGCGGCTTCGCGAACGCCCGGTTTTCCAGCGAGGAGCAGCGGCAGTTCGACGTTTTCGAAAACCGTCAGGGTGTGAAGCAGTTGAAACGATTGAAAAATGAAGCCGACGCGCTCGCGCCGCAGCTGAGTGAGGCCGCCGTCATTCAGGGACGAGGTCGAAATCCCGTCCAGAAGGACTTTGCCCGAAGTAGGGAAATCCATGGCCCCGGCGAGATTGAGCAGCGTTGATTTTCCGCAGCCGCTGCGTCCTACCAATGCCACAAATTCGCCGTGCTCCACGTTCAACGAAACACCGCTCAGCGCGTGCACTGGCTGGCCGTCCGTTAGGTAGTCTTTCGAGACGTCTTGCAGCGAAAGAATCGGCATACGGATTCGCGGGCAAGCGACACCTTCACCGTCGCTCTGTTTACAGCTCACCGATTATACGGTGCGTCTGAAGATCCGCAGCCGGAATGGCTGGAGCGGTCTTCAATTATGACTTCAGCGAAGCCAGGGCCTTCTGGATCGCAGAAGTTACGTCTGGTGAATCTGGGGTCACCTCAGGTTCGAAACGCTTAATGACGTGCCCATCAGGGCCGATCAGGAACTTGGTGAAGTTCCACTGAATCTCTCCGCCAGTCTGCGGATTCGCGGCTTTGTCCGTCAGGAACTGATACAGCGGCGTGATGTCTTCGCCTTTTACGGAGACCTTGGCCATCATGGGGAAGGTCACATGATATTTCGAAGAGCAAAAGGTCTTGATCTCTTGGTTCGTTCCGGGCTCTTGTGCGCCAAAATTGTTCGCGGGGATGCCGACGATGACGAAGCCTGCGTTCTTGTACTTCTCGTAGGTCGATTCCAGCGCCGTATACTGCGGCGTAAAACCGCAACGGCTTGCAACGTTGACAAGGAGCACGACTTTCCCTTTGTAAGCGGCCAGCGGAGCAGGCTGGCCATCAATCGAATTCAAAGTGAAGTCGTACACCGTCTTGTCTGCGGCCATCACGGCGGCCGCACAGAAAAATAAGCAAAGCAATGCTTTCATCATGTTCCCCCCTATGCTCTTTTACCCTGTTCCACAGCCCGGATCAATCTGAAGCGTGTTTCAGGCTGGCGCACCCTTTGATACCGGTCGCTGGACTCGCTTATTCCGTGACAATAGAACGTGGCGCGGAAACCGGGCGCCAGCGTTAAACGGGCATTGAGCCTGCGAGGAGCCTGTTATAGACTTCGCAGTCACCAATTTTCGAGGGTTCTTTCCAGGGGCAGGCTGGCGGGAGAGAGCCATGACGTTTAGCAAGCGCAGCCAAGGCCAATTCGCGAAAGCGGTTGAAGTTCCTTTGAGGCGGTACGCCGAGGCCGGTTCCACGACCGCGGCGCCAAGGAGGTATGGATGCTGTTCGCATCTGGTGTCGAGGTCACTCACCGAGCCCTTGCGACTCCCGATCTCATCATCATCGGGGTCTATTTCGCCATCGTCTTCGGGATCGGCATGTACTTTGCCAGGAAGGAACGATCCTCCGAAGACTATTTCCTCGCCGGCCGCGATATTGGATGGTTTTTCATCGGCGCATCCTTGTTCGTATCGAATATCTCCACGGAGCATTTCATCGGCCTCTCCGGCACGGGCGCGTCATCGGGGCTGGCGGTCGGCCATTTTGAGTGGCTCGCCTGCCTCATCCTGCTGATTCTGGGCTGGGTGTTCGTGCCTTTCTACCTGCGGAGCAACGTCTTCACTATGCCGGAATTCCTGGAACGCCGCTTCAACCGCCAATGCGCTGTTTATCTCGCCGCGATTTCAATCATCGCTTACATCTTTACCAAGATATCCGTGCAGCTCTATGCCGCCAGCGTGGTCCTCGAGCGGGTTGCTGGCTGGAAGCTATGGCAGACGGCAGTGGTTCTCGTCATCGCCACCGGCATCTACACCGTTGCGGGAGGACTGGCTGCGGTGATTTATACGGACACGGTGCAGACGCTGATCCTTATCACTGGTGCGGTCGCCCTTACCATCATTGGACTAGGACGCGTCGGCGGCCTCGAACACCTTCGCACCATGGTGCCGCCCGATTACTTCCACATGATAAAACCTGCCTCGGATTCCAACTTCCCGTGGACCGGCATTTTTTTTGGCGCGCCAATCCTCGGCATCTGGTATTGGTGTACCGATCAGGTGATCGTGCAGCGCGTGCTCTCGGCGCGGGATGAGGGACACGCAAAAGCAGGTACGATTTTTGCCGGTTTCCTGAAGATTCTGCCCGTGTTCATGCTCGTTTTGCCGGGCATCATCGCCTTTGCCTTGTTCCGTGACCAACTGAAAACTCCTGATTATGCCTATCCAACGCTGGTCCTCAATCTCCTTCCGGTCGGACTTGTCGGCCTGGTCATGGCGGCATTACTGGCGGCGGTCATGGGCGCGATGAGTTCTGTTTTCAATTCAGCTTCCACGCTCGTCACCCTCGATTTTTACAAGAAGCTACGCCCGCAAGCTTCCGAGAAACAGCTCGTGAATTTTGGCCGCGTGGCAACTGGCATGATGGTGGTGCTGGGCTTGCTATGGGTGCCGTTCATCCATTACATCAGCAGCCAGCTCTACATCTACTTGCAAAGCGTGCAGGCCTATATCAGCCCGCCGATTTCCGCTTGCTTTATCCTGGGAATCCTGTGGCCCCGGCTCAATGGATCGGGCGCCATTGCGTCGCTGCTTACCGGGTTCGTCATGGGTGCTACGCGATTCGTTCTGGAAATCGCTGATCGCGCCAGCGGCGGCCGTTTTGATTCTTCAGCGGTGCGCTGGCTGATCGATATGAACTTCCTGCACTACGCGATTTTTATGTTCATAGTGTGTGCCTTGGTTCTGATCGCGGTCAGCCTGATGACACCGGCTCCCGACCGCAAGCGCCTCGCCGGACTGACTTTCGCCACCGTGGACGACAAAATGGAAACCGTCGCCGTTGGCATTCCTGTGCGCAAGCCCGCGCACGAAACACCAACGGAACGTGCCATCAATATCGTTTTCAGCCTGGTGTTGTTGGCCACCGTAGTGGGACTTTGGATTTACTTCCGATAGCGGCGAACGGAGAACCGATGCTATGAGCAACAGCGCCATCCGTGCTCTGAAGCCCAACGTGACGCAGGAAGAGGCCGTGCGGGCATTTTCCGGCGCGGGGGTTTCCGCGCTTTATTGGTGGGTGCGCAGCGGCCGGTTGCGGCGCATCACCGATGCCTATGTTCCGTATTTTTTGTACCGCGTGAAGTACGCGGGCGCACCGGCGCGGCTTTTCGCCATCGATGCCGTCGACGGCTCGCTCGACTTGTTCGAATTTCCCCGCATTCCGGTTGAACGGGAATTGCTGGCGTTGGAGGCGCGCAATCGATTGCCAGCGACCCTCACCGAAGAGCGCGCAGTGGAACTTTTGCGCGACAAAGTCTTGCGCGTCATTTTCCAGCAAGGATTTTTCAAACTGCGCGACGCCCGTATCGAGATCACTCCGGTGCGGTGTGAACTGCATCTTCCCTATTGGCTTGGTTTCTATGAACGTGATGGATCCGTGCGGTGCCGCGTAATGGATGCGGTGAGACGCCGGATGGAAGGCGCCAAGGCGTGCGCGTTTTTTGAACAGTGGCTCGCAGCTTGATGCGGCGAGGCTTTGGCGGATTGTTTCTGCCCCATAAGAAGCACACCTGATCGTTCTTCGCTTTTCTTCGCATCCCGGGAGGATGGCCATGACAGGGTTTGCTCGACGCATCGGAATTGGACTGCTTGCCTCTGTTCTCTGGTGCGGTACCGCGGTTGCCCAGGGCTGGCAACACATTGGTAAAGTTCAGCGCGTCGAAAAGGTGAAAGATGGCGTTGAGTTAGCCGCTGGCGCAGCAAAAGTGCGTATCACCGTATTCCGCGACGGGATTTTTCGGATACGGGTAGCCCCGGATGGTAGTTTCCCCAAGGATTTTTCCTGGGCGGTGATCGAATCGCCGGAACCCCCCGCAGTTAAAATCGAAGAAAACCAGAAAGAAATTCGAATCCTCTCGGGAAATGTGATTGCCACCGTTCAGAAATCTCCTCTGCTGATTCAGTTTTCCGACACGGCCGGAATGGTTTATCTCGCCGATGAACCCGCCATGCCGATGGCCTGGAACGGCAAGCGCATTCACACCTGGAAAAAAATGCCCGCGGATGAAAACTACTACGGGCTTGGCGACAAAGCGGGCCCGATGAACCGCCGCAACCGCTCCTTCACGAACTGGAACACGGATGAATTCGGCTGGCAGGAGTCGTCGGATCCTCTCTACAAGACTATTCCGTTTTTCATTGGGCTGCGCAAAGGGATGGCCTATGGAGTTTTCTTCGACAACGCCTATCGCAGCGTTTTTGATTTTGGCAAGGAGTCGCCGGATTACTTTTCCTTCGGCGCCGAAGGCGGTGAGCTGAACTACTACTTTATTGCCGGACCCGACCCAAAGAAAATCATCGAAGAATATACCGCTATGACAGGACGTTCCCCCCTGCCACCGCTTTGGACGCTCGGCTACCAGCAATGCCGTTATTCGTACTATCCGGAATCGCGCGTGCGGGAGATCGTCAAAACTCTTCGCGAGAAGAAAATACCTGCGGACACCATCTATCTGGACATCGATTATCAGCAGGGCTATGCGCCCTTCACGATCAACCGGGAATACTTTCCCACGTTCGAGAAAATGATCTCGGATTTTCGCGCTCAGGGAATGCGCACGATTTTGATCACCGACCTGCACATCAAGAAAGATCCGAACCACGGCTATGCGCCTTACGACTCGGGAATGAAGAACGATGTGTTCGTGAAGAATCCCGATGGCTCCGTTTACGTCGGTGCCGTCTGGCCCGGCGAAAGCGTGTTTCCCGATTTTACTTTGACGCGCGCGCGCGAATGGTGGGGCGGGCTGTACAAAGACTTCGTCGGCATGGGAGCGGCGGGCTTCTGGAATGACATGGATGAGCCGTCGCTGTTCGAACGCCCCGATAAGACCATGCCGCTCGACACCGTGCACCGTCTCGACGATGGCACCACCCTCGATCATCGCGCCATTCACAATGTCTTTGGCATGCAGAACGTGCGAGCAACGTACGAGGGTTTGCGCAAGCTGCAAGGGGACGAACGGCCTTTTGTACTCACGCGCGCAGCGTATTCCGGCGCACAGCGCTACGCCGCCACGTGGACCGGCGACAACAGCAGCACGTGGAATCACCTGAAGATGAGCACGCCGATGCTTTTGAGCATGGGGATTTCAGGCTACCCGCTCGTCGGCGATGACATCGGCGGCTTTGCCGGCTCGCCGACGGCTGATCTTTTGACGCGCTGGTTCGAGGTCGGAGCGTTGAATCCGATTTACCGCGACCACACCGCGAAAGGCACTGCGGACCAGGAGCCGTGGGTGCATGGCCCGGAACACGAAGCCATCCGCCGAAAATACATCGAGCTGCGCTATGAGCTGATGCCGTACCTCTATACCGGAATCGAAGAAACGTCGCGGACGGGATTGCCCTTGATGCGGCCGGTCTTTCTCGAATATCCGCAAGCGTCGGAATTTTATGGAGACAACCGGGACTTTCTATTCGGACGAGACTTTTTTGTAGCGCCGGTGACCACCGAAATGGCGGACGCCGAAGAAGTCGCACTGCCTCCAGGCGAGTGGTACGACTTCTGGACAAACGCGAAGTTGTCGAGCAAAGAAAAGATCACTTTGCATCCGCGGCTCGACGAGATGCCGCTCTACGTGCGCGCTGGTGCCATCGTGCCGATGCAGCCCCTGGTGCAATCCACTGAAGAAAAACCGAACGGGCCGCTTAAATTGCGCGTCTACTTGCCCAACAGCGCATCGAGCGGGGATTGCCACGGAGCCCTCTATCAGGATGACGGGCACACGTTCGCTTATCAAAAGGGAGAGATTCTACGTGTGCACTATTCTTGCCAGGTTTCCTCCGGCGCGGTGACAGTCACAAGCAACGTGGAGATGAGTGCCTATCAGCCGTGGTGGAAGAGGGTGGACCTGACGATTTACGGCGCGACGGCAGCGCCGAGAGAAGTTCGCATTGGGGAGCAGACTATCCAGGACTGGCGCTACGACAGTCTCGCGCACACCGTCACCCTGACCCTGCCCGATGCCTTGAAGAATTGGAACATTCGCCTCGCGTTTTAGAGGTCATGCCCGGCCCAGCCTAGTTCAGAGAAAAAATCGTGAGCGATTGCGCAGGCATGGCTATGCGAATTTCGCCTTTCGCCAATTCTGCTCTGGCTTCGCCGAGCAGAAGCTCGATGGCAGCCGCTCTTTGCACTGGCGTGTCCGCCAACGGGATGCGAAGTTCCCTTTGCTGATCGGCGTTGTTGAACGCGACAACAACCCGTTCCTCCTCTGATTCACGGACAAAGACATAAGAGGATTCGTCGGAAGCCAGATGCCACAACTGGCCGCTGCGCAGGGCAGCGTGTTCGCGGCGAAGCCTGAGCAACGCTTGCACGTACGAGAAAATTTCCTGCTGGTCCCGCGTGCGGCCCGCTTGAGTGAACGCGTCGTTCGCATCACCAATCCATCCGCCGGGGAAATCGCGCCGGTTGTCCGGATCGCCGCCCCCCGGCATCCCGATCTCATCGCCGTAATAAATCTCAGGAATACCCCGCAGCGTGAGCGTGAGCCCGAATGCCAGCTTCAGCTTGGCGGGAGTGCTGCCTTCGGCGCTCGCAAAACGCGGCACATCGTGATTGGCAAAAAACGGTACCAACATTTCGGGATGCGCGTACAAGGCATCGTGCCACAGCACGTCCGCGATACGTCCCGTGGGAGCACTCCGCAGCAGCACGTCGCGGAGCGTAAAAAACGTTGGAAAGTCGAAGACCGTCGAGAGTCCGCTGTCGATGCCGTCGTAGCGCCTGACCCCGCCCGCAAAAAACGAAGTCACGCTCGGATCAGGGTGAAACACTTCACCAATCGTGGTCAGGTAGGGATAGAGTCTGCGTAATCCTGAATGCCAGTTGGCCCAGAACTTTCGCCCGACGTACGGAAACGTGTCGATGCGGTAGCCATCCAGCCCCGATATTTCCGCCCACCAGATGCTGTTTTGCAAGAGATATTGCTCGACGGTCGGGTTCTCCGTGTTCATGTCCGGCAGAATCCCGAAGAACCAGCCTTCCGTAAGGTTTCGCTTCATGTGCATCGAAGCGTGGGGATCGATCAGCGCTTCGAATGGATCGTTTCCCATGGCCTGACCGCCCGCCTTTCCGTAAAAACTGCCTTTCAGGGGTGAAAAAGAATCGATGTGATGCTGCAGTGTGCCATGAAACCAGTCGGGCAGCGGCGGGTTCACCGCCCAGGGATGTTTCGGTCCCACATGATTCGGAACAGCGTCAAACAAAATCTTCATTCCTTGCTTGTGCGCGGCGGCAACGAGTTCCTGATAATCCTTCAGCGCGCCGAGGTGTGGATCGACGGCGTATAGGTCCACGGCGCCGTAACCGTGATAGTCCTGCGCAGCTCCGTTCTTCACGACCGGCGTTAGCCACAGCGTTGTCACGCCAAGGTCCTGCAGATACGGCAAGTGGTTCTGAATTCCGCGCAGGTCGCCTCCGTGGTATGCGCGGGGTTTCGAACGATCGTGAGAACCCAGCGCTTCGCCAGGCTCATCATTCGTGGGATCGCCATTGGCAAAGCGGTCCGGCATGATGAGATACATCACGTCGTCCTGCGACAGTCCTTGAAACTTTCCAAGTGTCGGAGCACGGGCCGAAAGCGGCAGTTCGAACGATGTCATTCCCTTTGGCGCTGTAATTCGGCAGACGGCGGTTCCCGACTGTGCCCCAACCGCAATCTTCAGCCAGATGAAAAGATACTTCCCTCCTGCCGTAGACTCCGTGCGCGAAACGTGGAGCGCCGGCAAATTGCACGCGACATGCGTTGCGTCCAGGTCGTGCCCAGACAGCAGAAGCATCACCTCCGGTGTGAGTCCCACCCACCAGCTCGGAGGTTCAACTTTTGTGAC
>WNFP01003999.1_pt1 | contig 11852 bp, 11 predicted proteins | sample 5400201 | NCBI WGS metagenome assembly WNFP01 (sample SAMN13153355, study PRJNA577476) | soil metagenome | isolation source: 115 cm saprolite under Madrone tree | place: USA:California | collected 2016-06-14
CCGGTCCTGGCCCGGGCGCTGGCGACCGCGGGCGCGTCCGCGTGGGAGGCCGCCGCCACCGATCCCCACGCCCGAGCGCGCATGCTCGAGACGCTCAGCCGCGATCTGAAGATCTCGCTGCGCACCCGGAAGATGACGCCGCAGCGGTTCCTCCTCGCGGGCAGGCTCGCCTCGCTTCCCGACGCGGCGGAGCGCCTCTCGGCGGAGGTGCAGGTCCCCGCCGAGGCCATCGCGCTTCCCTCGGGCGGCCCCGACGACGCGCTCGCTCTCGGCCTGGCGCTGCGGGCCCAGCTGCCGCGGGGGCGGATCAACTTCCGCAAGGACGAGTTCGCGTTCACCAAGGACTTCTCGCAGCTCCGCGGCAAGGCGGTGCGGTTCGGCATCGCCGCCGCGGCCCTCCTGCTCCTCGGCCTGGTCCTCGGCATCGCGCGCCTCTCCTCCCTGCGCAGCCAGGCCGCGGCGTACGACGAGGCGGTCTGCAACGCCACCAAGAGAATCCTCGGCACCTGCACCACGGACTACCGGCAGGCCGTCGCGCAGCTCTCCGGAGGCCGCTCGCGGGCGGCGGGCATTCCCCGGGTGTCGGCGGCGGACGTCCTCGCCGAGCTGGTGGCGCACATGCCGGAAGGCGCCATGCCGCTCCTGGACGACGTGGAGGTCACCACCACCACGGTGCGGGTGAAGGGGACGGCCGAGAACTTCGGCAAGGTGGATGAGATCGTCTCCTCCTTGCGCAAGGACAAGTGCTTCGGGGAGATCAAGCAGCCGCGCACGGAACGGGCGAGCGGCGGCAACAAGGTGACGTTCTCCTTCGACTTCCCCTACACCTGCTCGGGCGAGACGGCGGGGGGCGCGTGATGGAACGGATCCGCGCGTGGTGGGCCGATGCCCAGGCCTGGCTCTCTTCCGCAACCCCGCGGGAGCGGCGCCTGATCCTCATTGCCGCCGGAGCGGCGCTGTTCTTCGTGGTGCTCATCACCTACGCCACCTTCGCCTCGGCCATCCGCGGCGCGGAGACGGCGCTGGAGGAGAAGCGCACCGACTTCGAGAAGATCTCGCGCCTCGCCGCCGGCTACGGGGCGCTGGAGCAGGAGCGCCAGCTCCTGGAAGCCCGCCTGCGGCAGAGCCCGCCGGCCTTGATGAGCTTCGTCGACACCACCTCGCGCAACGTCGGCGTGGAGGTCGGCGGGATGAGCGACCGGGGCGTGGTCGCCGGCGGCCAGAACGGCCGGCCGCGGGAGATGTCCGTCGAGGTGAACCTGGGCAAGGTCCCGCTCGACAAGCTGGTCAAGCTGCTCACCGACATCGAGCGCAGCCCGGGAGTGGTGCGGGTGCGCAGGCTGCGGGTGCGGAAGTCGTACGACAGCAAGGACACGCTGGACGTCTCGCTCACGGTGAGCGCCTGGCAGGGATCCTGATGGCGCCCGACGTCGCGTTCCTGGCGCGGCATCCGATGTTGCGGCGGTCCCTCCTGCCCGGCGGCGCGGTGCTCGCCTTCTTCCTCTTCCTGGTGCTCACCTTCCCGTACGACGTGCTGGCGCGGCGGATCGAGATGGAGGCCAAGCGGGCGGGCGCGGAGGTCACCATCGGCAGCGCCGGCGCGGGAGGCCTGGCCGCGGTGCGCGCGCGGGACGTCCGCGTCCGCATCGCTCCGGCGTCGGGAGACGCCTGGCCCGAGCTTCGCTTCGACCGCGCCGTCGTCAGCCCGGATCTGATCGCGCTCATCCTGCGCCGCACCTCGTTCGGCTTCTCGGTGGAGGGCTACGGCGGAACGGCGCGCGGTCACGTCGCGCTGAGCAACGATCCCCGCCAACCCGGCGTCTCCTCCTTCCGAATCGATGCGAGCGATCTCGATCTGTCGGCGCTCCCGCTGCGGGACCTTGCCGGCGTGCTCGCGGCCGGGAAGCTCCGGTTGAAGGCGGATCTGCCGGCGCTCCTGCCGGTGGAGACGGCGCGCGGGTCCATCAGCCTTCTGCTGGAAGGCGCGGCGGTCACCGGCGGATCCGTCGCCGGCTTCTCCCTGCCCCGCACGGCCCTCGGCCGGGTGGAGGGCGCGGTCGCGGTGGAGAAGGGGGTGGCGCGCATCGACAAGACGCAGGCGCGCGGAGGAGACGTGGAGGCAGACGTCGATGGCAACGTCAACTTGCGCCCCCTGCTCTCGCTCTCGCAGGCGGACTTGCACGTGCGGTTCCGCGCCAACGATTCCTGGCTGAACGAAAATGGCATGATCAAGGGCATGATCGGCCTGATCCAGAACGCGCGGCAGGGGGACGGCAGCTACGTCTTCACCCTGAACGGGCCGCTGTCTCGCATGCAGTCGCGCCCGGGAAGATGACCGCGCCGATGCGAAGAGTGGCTCTACTGGTGTTGGCCGCGGCTTGCACCTCGCAGCCGCCGGCGCTGCATGACGACCCGCAGTCGATCGCCTACCGCAGCCGCGGCAAGGTCCCCGACGCTGCGGCGCGCCAGATCGCGGCACAAGCGGTGGGCGACGCCCGCCGCCGGCCGGCCTGGAGCGAGCCCAACCACGTCCACGCGGTGGACGGCCCCATCGGCGACGGAAGCGAGAAGTACCTGTTCGGGGAAGTGAAACTTTATCTGGTCGAGTACGAGACCGAGCCCGGCAAGTTCCGCGAAGTCGATCCAAAGGACGACGCGGTGATGGCGTACGCCGACGCTCTCTTCACCGTGCAGCAGCTCCAGGAATGGGCGCAACACTACGGCATGTCGTGGGAAGTGAAGCGGGGCCCCGACAAGGGCCGGGTCGAGGCATCCGGACCCGACGGCGCGGCGCAGAAGCTCCTGGCGGAGCTCTCGGCGCGGGCTTCCCGGATCACGCCGCAGCAGGCGGAGCAGCTGCGCCGGAAGCTCGATTACAAGTACCGGGACCGCCGGTAGCTCAGAGCGACGCGATCTCGCGCGCGATCTCGTCCGCGGCCGCGGCCGGATCGGGAGCGTCGCGGAGCGGCCTGCCGATGACCAGGATGGAGGCGCCGTCCCGCACTGCCTGGGCGGGCGTCCCGGTGCGCCGCTGATCGCCGGCCGCCGCTCCCTTGGGGCGGATCCCGGGGACGACGAGGATCGCCGAGGGGCCGAGCAGGTTGCGAAGGGTCGCGACCTCTTGCGCCGAGCAGACTACGCCATCCGCGCCCGCTCCGATGGCGAGCTTCGCCAGCCTGGGAACGGCGTCGCGAGAAAGACCGACGGCGTCGAGGTCCTCGACGGCCAGCGACGTCAGCGCCGTGATCGCCAGCAGCTTCGTCCGGGGCAGCGCGCGGCGCGCGGCCCTGATCATCTCGCTGCCGCCGCTGGCGTGCACGGTGACGTAGTCGACTCCCAATGCGGAGACTGCCCGCGCCGCGCTCTCCACGGTCTGGGGGATGTCATGGAGCTTCAGATCGAGGAAGACGGGCAGTCCGGATTTGCGGACGACCTCGACGGCGGCGCGGCCCTGGGCGACGAACAGCTCCAGCCCGACCTTGAACAATCCGACATGGCCGGCGAGCTTGCCGGCGAGCTTCTCTGCCGCGGCGAGATCGGGAACGTCCAGCGCCGCGCAGATGCGGTTCACGCCTCCAGGCTCCCGCCGCCCTGGCGGACGGCGGCCTGCGCCCGAGCGACCACTTCGCCGAGCGGCACCAGCTCCAGATCCTTCGCGCCCCGCTGCTTCCACTCCACCTTTCCCTCCGCGAGCCCCTTCTTGCCGACGGCGATCCGCAGGGGCAAGCCGATCAGGTCGGCGTCCTTGAACTTCACGCCGGCGCGCTCGTCCCGGTCGTCCAGCAGCACTTCGACGCCCGCTTGCGTCAGCTCCCGGTACAGCTTCTCGGCCGCCTCGCGGACGGAGGCGTCCTGCATCTGCAAGGGCAGCAGGGCCAGGTGGAAGGGCGCGATGCTCATCGGCATGCGGATGCCGTCGCCGTCGTGGTGCAGCTCCACCGCTCCGGCGAGGATGCGCTCGATCCCGATGCCGTAGCTGCCCATGACGATGGGAATCTCCTTCCCGCTCTCGTCGAGCACGCGGGCGCCCATCGACTCCGAGTAGCGCGTTCCCAGCTTGAAGATGTGCCCGACCTCCAGCGCTTTGCCGATCGCCAGCGGATGGCCGCAGCGCGGGCACGGCTCCCCGGCGCCCACCGTGCGCAGATCGGCCGTGGTCGCGTGCGAGAGGTCCCGCGGCACCGAGACGTTGCGCAGGTGGAACCCATCCCGATTCGCTCCGGTGACCAGGCCGGACAGCCCGACCAGGCGCTTGTCGAGGAAGATTCGCAGGCCCTTGCCGGCCAGCCCCACCCCGCCGAGCGAACCGGGCTTCGCGCCCATCCACCGCGCGATCTCCTCGGGATGCGCCGGACGCAGCACGGCAGCCCCGCTGGCTGTCTGCAGCTTGGCCTCGTTGAGCTGGTCGTCGCCGCGGACGATGGCGATGAGCGGCTTGTCGTCGCCGACGAAGATCAGCGTCTTCAGCTGCTGGTCGGCGGCCACGCCGTACGGCTTCGCGGAGAGGGCCTCGATGGTGACGATCCCCGGGGTGGGGAACTCCTCGAGCGCCGACGGTTCGCCGGCGGCCTTGTACTTGTCCGGCGTCTCCAGCCGCGATTCGGCCTTCTCGGTATTGGCGGCGTACCCGCAGCTCTCGCAGGAGGCGATCAGATCCTCGCCCGCCTCGGTGGGGACCATGAACTCGGTGGATCCCGAACCGCCCATCGCGCCGGAATGCGCGTCCACCTGGATGGTCTTCAAGCCGCAGCGCCCGAAGATGCGCGCGTACGCCTGCCGGTGCTCCTCGAACGACTTGTCGAGGCCCGCCCGGTCCAGGTCGAAGGAGTAGCTGTCCTTCATGGTGAACTGGCGCACCCGCAACAGCCCGCTCTTCGGACGCGGCTCGTCGCGGAACTTGGTCTGGATCTGGTACCAGGTCTGCGGGAGCTGGCGGTAGCTGCGCAGCTCGGCCCGGGCGAGCACGGTGAAGACTTCCTCGTGCGTCATGGCCAGGCAGAGGTCCGCCCCCTTGCGGTCCTTGAAGCGGAACATGTTCTCGCCCATCACCGTCCAGCGTCCGGACTCTTCCCAGATCTCGCGGGGGTTCAAGGCGGGCAGGTAGAACTCCTGGCCCCCGATCCCGTTCATCTCCTCGCGGACGATGGCGGTGATCTTGAGGATGGAGCGCTGCCCCAGCGGGAGGATGGAGTAGATGCCCGCCGAGAGCTGGCGGATGTAGCCGGCGCGCACCAGGAGCTGGTGCGACGCCACGATCGCGTCCGCCGGCACCTCCTTGAGTGTCGGCGTGAACGATTTCGACATTCTCATCGCTTGATCCCGTGCAAGAGCCGGAGCCGCCCGCCGCCTCGCGGCGGCGCGGCTACCCTTTCCTCTTCATCTCCCGATCGACCGTCTGCTTGATGACCTCGTAGGGCTGGGCTCCGTTGATGAAGAGGCCGTTGATGAAGAACGCCGGCGTCCCGTTCACGCCCGCGGCGCTGCCGGCCTTCTGGTCCTCCTCCACCAGCGTCTTCTTCTCCCCGCTGTCCAGACACTTGTCGAACTTCGGGGCGTCCAGTCCCACTTGCTTCGCGTAGGTCTTGAGGTCGTCGACCGCGAGCTTCGCCTGGTTGCCGAACATCTTGTCGTGCAGCTCCCAGAACTTGCCCTGATCCTGGGCGCACGCGCCCGCCTCCGCCGCCTTCCGCGCGAAGGGATGGAAGTCGAGCGGATAGTGCCGGAAGACCAGCCGGACCTTGCCGTCGTACTCCTTCATCAGCCGCTCGATCACCGGGACCTCGCGCCCGCAGTACGGACACTGGAAGTCGCTGAACTCGACGATGGTGATCGGCGCGTTCGCCGGACCGCGGGCCGGCCCCCTCGCCTCCACCTCGACCCGGGGAAGCTCGGGGGGCTCCAGGGCGACCTTGACCGCATGCTTCGCCTTCAAGTCCTCGAGCATCTTGCCCATGTTGTCGCGCAGCTTCTGCTGCTTGATCGCTTGCTTGATGCGCGGCTTGAGGTCGTCGAACGTCTGCCCGGCGGGGACCTGCGCCTTGTGCTCCTCGAAGAACGCCTTGGCGTCCGCGTCGGACGGCTCGGCCACCGAGCTCATGTAATCGGTCTGGAACCACTGCTCCAGGGTCTTGCCCTGCGCCCGCGCCTGCTCCTCGAGGAGCTTCCGGCTGATCATCTCCTCGATCAGGCCCCGGCGCTGATCGTACAGATCCGTCAGCGCCTTGCTCTCCGCCTGGCGGAGCTTGGGACCGATCTCCTGGTCGCCCTGCAGGTCGCCGTAGGTGATCGGCTTGCCGTCGATCTCCGCGACCTTGGCGGACGGGTCCAGGGTGGCCATGCCCTTCGCGGCCGGCCCCCCGCCTGTCTTGCAGGCGACGAACGCTACGGCACAAAGGGCCAGGGCGTGCAAAGGACGGCTCTTCATGACAGTCTCCAGAACGAGGCGAACCGCGGACCGTAAGCGGCAGCGGGCCCTACGTCAACAACCGGGAGCCCCTTGGCGTTCCAGAACCCCAGCTCGAGCGAATTGAAGGCGCTGCTCCAGCGGGTAAAGACGATCGCCGTGGTGGGTCTTTCCACCGATCCGGACCGGCCCTCCTACAGCGTCGCCATGTACCTACAACAGAACGGCTACCGCATCGTCCCCGTGCGCCCGGGCGGCGGCGAGATCCTGGGAGAGAAGGTCTACCAGCGCCTCTCGGACATCCCCTTCGCCGTGGACCTGGTGGACTGCTTCCGCCGCAGCTCCGCGGTGGGCAAGCACGTGGACGAAGCGATCCGGCTGCGCGTGCCGGCGGTCTGGCTCCAGGAGGGCGTGATCGACGACGAAGCCGCCCTGCGCGCCCGCGAAGCGGGCCTGATCGTGGCGATGGACCGGTGCATGCTGAAGGAGCACCGCAAAGCGGGGCTCAGCCTGTCGAAGACTCCGCCACCCTGAGCTCGTCCCGGGATCCCGGGACGAGTTGAGAATTGAACGCTTTTGCGGCTAGGCGACGACGTGCTCTTCCAGCGCGAGCACCGGCAAGAGGCTCTCTTGCAGCGCGTGCAGCTCGTCGGCCGCGCGCGGCTGCACCACCTCGCACGACTCCCGCTCGGTCAGCACCCTGCGCACCAGCTGCTGGTTCAGCGCGTGCCCCGACTTCACCGCGGTGAGCTGGCCGATCACCGGCATTCCCAGCAAGGAGAGGTCGCCGAGCGCGTCGAGGATCTTGTGGCGCACGAACTCGTCGGGGAAGCGCAGGCCCTCGGGGTTCAGGATGTTGAAGTCGTCCACCACCACCGCGTTCGCCAGCGAGCCGCCGCGGGCCAGGCCCGCCTTGTGCAGCCGCTCGACGTCGCGCATGAAGCCGAACGTGCGCGCGCGGGAGATCTCCTTCTGGAACGACCTCTCGGTCATCTCCAGGCGGAAGCTCTGGTCGGTGATCAGCGGATGGCGGAAGTCGATGGTGTAATTGACGGCGAACTTCCCCCGAGCCGGGGAGAGGCGGGCCAGCTTGTCGCCGTCGCTCACCGTCACGCTCTTGCGCAACATCAGATACCGGCGCGTGGCCCGCTGCTCGTGGACGCCGGCCTCTCGCACCAGCGCGACGAACGGTTCCGAGCTGCCGTCGGCGATCGGCACCTCCGGCCCCTCCACCTCGATGACCGCGTTGTCGATCCCGCAGCCGGCGAGCGCGGCCAATAGGTGCTCGACGGTCCCGATGCGGACGGGTCCGCGACCCAGCGAGGTGTTCATCGTGGTGTCCACCACGAACTCGGCCCGCGCGGGGATCTCCACGCCGTCGCGGACGAACACGATGCCGTTGTCTGCCGGCGCTGGAGCCAGCGTCAGCCGGACGCTTGCGCCAGAATGAAGTCCGATGCCGGAGAGCGCTGCCCGCTGCTTGAGGGTCCTCTGGCGAAACGGGTGGAGATCCATGCCGGGTGCGTCTCCTCCGAGTAGGTGCCGCAGCAGCAACGGCGAAGTTTGAGCAACAAGTGTGCCGGGACCGTACCCGGATGACGAAATCTAGTGACTCCGCACAGATGAACCGCAAGCTCACGCGACCTGTGGGCCGGAGCGATGTCCAGCACCTGATCCAACGTGACATGGATGTCGCGGTCCAGGCTCAGCGGGGGCCTTCCTTACCGTCCCTTTTGCACTTTGGCAAGCGCTTCCCGGTACATTTCCTCATCGATCGGAATCTTTTGCAACTCCGACCGACGGGAGACGAGATCGAGCGCCCGATCGAGGATTTCTCCAAAACGCTGGCAATCCTCGCGCAATCGCTGCATCCGGATCTGCGTGCTCTCGCCTCGCCTTCCCGACCAGCCCTCGAGCAGGTCGAGGAAACGATCGAACAGCTCCCGGTCCGAATGTCGGAGGAGCTGGTAACCGACATCGCGGAACTCGGTGGCGTAGCGCCGCAGTGGCTCCGCCGCTTCGGGTGTGGCACCCGGCTGCTCCAGGGCGTCCGCGGTGTAGCGGCACATCTCGCGGAACACCCAGAGGTCCTTGCGCAGCCGCTCGCTCTGATCGGTGCGCGCCGCGTCGTCCTCGAAGAGCGCGTAATGACCCATGGCCGGATCGAGCGCGTTGGCGAGAATGCCCACGCATTCCTTGGTCGCTTCCACCAGCTTGTCGCGCTGGAAATCGAGCTGCGCGCGATCGGTGAGCGGCTGGGCGAGGAGCGGGGGCACGGAGGCGAGCACGTCGCGGATCTTCTGGGCCGCCGCCTTTCCCGCGCTGGCGGCGGCGGCGGGCCCGGCGGACAGGCGCGGGAGATCGGACTCGAGATACGCGACCAGCGCGTGCAGCTCGCTGCGCACCAGGGCGAGGATGACCAGCACGCGCCGGGTATGCGGCACCGGCGGCGAGGGCACGTATCGCAGCGAGCGGAGGGCGCGGAAGGACGCCAGCAGCGCAAGCGCGAACGCCTTCCGCTTCTTCTCGTCATCCTGCAGCCGCAGCCCTTCGAGGAGGAGCACCGACCCGATGCGGTCGTACTCGGCGCGGAACTCGAGAGCGGCGGGCGGACAGAAGTAGCGGGAGACGAACAGCTCGTGCTGCAGCGCCCTGCCCACGTCGAGGAACAGCGACTGGGGCGCCCCGTCCAACCGCAGCAGGTGATCGAGGATCCCCTGGTGCGCGACCATGCCGGTGCGGAGCAGGAACAGCGACTCCTCCGCCGTCCGCTGCTCGCGGAGCTCGGAGCCCAGGCGCGCGCGGGCGCGGTCGTCGGCGATGGACCCCTCGACGAAGTTGCGGAAGAGCATGGCCTGCTCCTGCCGCTCCTCGATCAGCTTGCGGGAGAGGTGCACGCTGCGATGGACCGCGTCGCGGGTGGCCTTCAGCTCCTCCTTCCAGTCGCGCTCTTGGGGCGGCTGGACCTCGCCGAACAGGGTGCGCAGGTTGAAGAAGCGGTCCAGACCGCGCAGGAGCATCTCCAGCTCGAAGAGGATCTCCTCGCGCCCGCTCACTTGCAGGCTGCGGATCCAGCGCTCGCGCTCGGCCAGGTAGACCGCGCGCACCCGCTGCGAGTCGCGCATCAGCTCGAAGAAGAAGTCCTGCGCGATGGAGCGCTTCTGCTCGGCGGACGGCATCAGAGGAACGATCCCTGCAGGCCCGCCGGCACCTTGCGGCCCAGGTGATCGAACGCGCGCTGGGTGGCGACGCGGCCCCGCGGCGTGCGCGCGAGGTAGCCCTCCATCAGGAGGTAGGGCTCGTAGACGTCTTCCAGGGTGTCGGAGCGCTCGCCGGTGGCGGTGGCCAGCGTCTCCAGCCCCACCGGTCCGCCGCCGAACTTGTCGATCAGCGAAGTGAGGATCTTGCGATCCATCCCGTCGAGTCCCGCGGCGTCGACCTCCAGCCGCTGAAGCGAACGATCGGCGACCGTCTTGCTGACGCGCCCGTCGCCTTCGACCTCCGCGAAATCGCGCACCCGCCGGAGCAGCCGGTTGGCGATGCGGGGCGTGCCTCGCGCCCGCCGCGCGATCTCCCGGGCCCCTTCTTCGTCGAGGCGGACCGAGAGCTTCTGGGCCGAGCGCCGGACGATCTCCTCCAGGTCCTCGGCGGGGTAGTAGTCGAGCCGGCTGACGATGCCGAATCGATCGCGCAGCGGTCCGGTGAGCAGCCCGGTGCGGGTGGTCGCCCCGATCAAGGTGAACGGCTTCAGCGGCAGCTTGAGGGCCCGGGCGCCCGCCCCATCCCCGATCACGATGTCGAAGGTGAAGCTCTCCATCGCCGGGTAGAGGTTCTCCTCGATGGCCGGGTTCATCCGGTGGATCTCGTCGATGAAGAGAACGTCATTGTCGCCCAGATTCGTCAAGATTCCCGCCAGGTCTCCCTTGCGTTCCAGGGCCGGCCCGGAAGTGACGTGGATCTGCGCCCCGAGCTCGTTTGCGATCACGTGCGCGAGCGAGGTCTTCCCCAGGCCGGGAGGCCCGCAGAAGAGGACGTGGTCGAGCGGCTCCCGCCGGGCCGCGGCTGCCTTGACGAACACCTTCAGATTTTCCACCAGGGCGCGCTGCCCCACCACCTCGGCGAAGTTCCGGGGACGCAGGGTGAGGTCGAATCGGGCGTCTTCGCCGGAGGCGGCGGACGCGATCGGGCGGTCGTCCTGCGGCTCTTCGCGCATTCCACCCTCAAGGTACCACAGCAGCGCGACCTTCCCTGCCGCCCCGCCGTTGCGGCACCCGCGGCGCCTTGGTTTGGTAAGGGCGCGGCAAGGGAGACCACCCGATGTCTCCTCGCGTCCGGAGGGCACGTCCATGCGGTGCACGGTCCTGGTGCGGAGACTCGTTCTCGCCGCGATTTGCGCCGCGGCGGCGGCTGCGGCGGCATCCGATGACGGTGGCAGCAGAGCGCGCGATGTGGGTCAGGGGGCGGGTGGTCAGCTCACCGACGCCAGGATCGCCGCGGTGGCGCTGACGGCGAACAAGGTCGACATCGAGGCGGCCCGGCTGGCCATGCGCAAGAGCAGGAACGTGGCCGTCAAGAACTACGCCAGCGAGATGATCAGCGACCACACCTCCTCGAACAAACAAGCCCTCGAGCTGATACGGACGCTGGGCGTCTCTCCGGAGGAGAACGAGCTCTCGCGCTCCCTCGCGCAAGGAGGGCAGGAAAACCTCGCCTATCTCAAACCGCTCACCGGAAGGGAGTTCGACCTCGCCTACGCCGACTACGAGGTGGGCTACCACCAGCAAGTGTTGGGGGCCCTGAAGGAGAAGCTGATCTCCAGCGCACAGAACGCCGAGCTGAAGTCCCTGCTGGAGAGTGTGCGGACCTTGGAGAAAGGGCACCTGGAGCACGCGGAGTCGCTCTACGAGTCGCTCTCGAAGTGACCTGAGCCGGAGGGCCCTGAACGTCAAGGGAGGACGAGGCGCGCTCGCTGGCGCCCGCGTTGATTCACCGTCAACGTCACGAACCCCTCGGATTCCATGAAGGGAACGGTGCCGGTGAATGCGGCGGCGTTGGTCGCCGGGGGCCGCACCGGATAGGCTTCCACGATCCGGCCGCCCTCGGCGCGAATGGTCCGCAGCGCGTGGCGCAGGAGCGCCCTGGCCACGCCGCGCCCGCGAAAGCCCGCCTTGACGAAGAAACAGGGAATGCACCAGACGTCCGGCGCAGCGTCGCCGGCCAGCGCCTTCGAGCGCTGCAGCTTCGGCAGCTCGCTCCGCAGCGCGATCGCGCACCAGCCGACCGGATCGGCACCGGCGAAGGCCAGCACGCCGCGCGAGGCGCCCGCCTCCACCAATGCCCGCTGCCTGCGCTTCATCCGCGGCCCGTTGGCGATGCTGATCCGCTCGGAAGGCCGCAATCGCCACCACATGCACCAGCAGCCCGCGCAGGCGCCGTTCTCGCCGAAGAG
>WNFP01004000.1_pt1 | contig 11850 bp, 10 predicted proteins | sample 5400201 | NCBI WGS metagenome assembly WNFP01 (sample SAMN13153355, study PRJNA577476) | soil metagenome | isolation source: 115 cm saprolite under Madrone tree | place: USA:California | collected 2016-06-14
TCCGCTTGAGGAAGCTAGCCACCGCCGCAAGCTAGGAAGAAACGGGAAGAAAATCCTGAGAGATCAGCCCGAACGACCCACAAAAACTCACATTCCAACCTCCTGAATGAAAACGCGGTAGCTTTTTTCACAGCTTCTTGATTCTAAAGGATGCGATTTTGGTTGTTCTTGGCTAACAAAGGCTGAAATGGCGGCCGGAAAAAAGAAAAAGCGGGAGGCCTTCGACTGCGCTCGGGTACCCTTCGGCTGCTCAGGGGGGAAGTCAAGGAAAACTTCTACTGAACTGGAGGGGGGACCTCCTCCGACCAAGCCCGCCCCCTTCCAATCGGAATTATGAGGATTCGCGGTGGTTGTTAGAAGTGCACCACCAAGCCGGCTGAGACGCGAGTGCAATTGGTGTGCGAGCCGGGGGTATTGAGGCCAACGTAGTCCACCTGGGGGCGGAAAGCCAGATGTGGAAGCAGGCCGATGTCCACGCCGCCGCCAAGGCTATAGGCAAACTGGTTGTTGGAGCCACCGCCCGATCCAATCGTAATGCGCGAGCCGCCAAGAAGGACCTGCCCAAATGGATTGATCTTGGAAGGGTTGCGCAGGGTCAGGCGAGGGCCGAAGAGATAGGTGTAGGTGTTCAAGGACACGCCGGAAGGAGAGGCGTGGTACCCGCCGAAATCGCCGACGATGCCGAGCCAGTCAAAGCTCTTGAAATTGTAGGCGACGGAGCCGCTGACGCCGTTCTGGTTTACGCCGCCGGAGCCTCCCAGGCGAAAGTAGGAGTAGCCGACAGAGACGTCGACAGACTGGGCGCGCGAGGGGATGGCGAAAACGGACAGGGCCAAGAACAGGAACATGAGCTTTTTCATAGGATTGGGTCCTTTCGGGTTCGCGAGAGCGTTCCGATTGGAGCCGAGGGCGAAGTTGACGGGCAGGGTGACCGTTCGCGGGGCTCGTCCCTATTTTGGAACGATTTGGGGAGGCGATAGCCAGTTAAACGGGTGAAGTGTGTTCCACGAGAGCAACAGGGGAGACCAAAGAATAAAGCGGAAAGAGTATGGAGGCGCGAGGCGGAATCGAACCGCCGATAATGGTTTTGCAGACCATTGCCTTACCACTTGGCTACCGCGCCGCCGGACGAAAAGATTGACTAAATCCTCCTAAGTAAAGTCTTGCGCCGAGCAGGGGCGCAGCATGTTGCGCCCCTACAAACCTCTGTGCCTCGCCACAGTCAACGGGTCTGAAGACCCGCCACTACAAGGGCTTAGCGGGCGGCGGCGGCCGCTTCGGGCTGTGCGGCGCGGGTTTCGTTGACAATAGGGGCGCCGATGAGGTTGCCCCACTCGGTCCACGAGCCGTCGTAGTTGCGGACCTGGTTGAAGCCCAGCAAGTACTTGAGCACAAACCAGGTGTGGGAGCTGCGCTCGCCGATGCGGCAGTAAGCGATGACTTCGTCTTTGCCATCGATGCCCTTGGCCTCGTAAAGTTTCTTCAACTCGTCGTACGACTTGAAGGTGCCGTCTTCATTAGAAGCTTGTGCCCAGGGGATATTCGCGGCTTTGGGAATGTGGCCGGCGCGCTGGGCGGTTTCGTTCATGCCCGGAGGGGCGATGATTTTGCCGGTGAATTCGTCGACGGAACGAACGTCGACGAGCTGGCCAGGGTTGCGGCCTTCGACGACCGCCGCGACTTCTTCCTTACGGGCACGAATGGAATCGTCAGTGCCGGCGACGTGATAGGACGCCGGCGTGACTTTGGCAGGATCCTTGGTGAGCGCGCGCTTCTCTTCGACCCATTTCTTGCGGCCGCCGTTGATGAGGCGGACGTCCTTGTGACCGTAGAGCTTTAATTGCCAGAGGGCGTAAGCGGCGAACCAGTTGTTGTTGTCGCCGTAGAGAAGGATGGTGGTGTCATTGGAAATGCCGGAGGCGCTGAGAAGCTTTTCGAGGGTGGACTTGTCGATCAGATCGCGGCGAATATTGTCCTGGAGCTGGGTTTGCCAGTTCCAGCCGACGGCGCCGGGGATGTGGCCCTGGTCGTAGGCGGTGGTGTCCACGTCGACTTCGACAAAGCGGAGGTTAGGGGAATTAAGATTTTGAGCGGCCCAATCGGTTGAAACCAGAACTTCGGGGTGTTTATAGTCGGACATTGCTTTCTCCTTTGCGAATTACATCTGCTTAGAAACTCGTTCCCTCCAAAACAAAAAACCCACCTGCCAGTTCGTTTCTGGCGGTGGGGCTGAAATCCTTCGAGGCTGATCAAAACTTTAGAAAGTCAGCCTCCCGCCAGAAGACATACGCGTACAGCACATACAACAAATGAGGAGTTGCGCGTCATTCTGCAGGAAAAGTGGCATTTTGAAAGCATACATGGGGAAGGGAGATTTTGCAATAGTACTTGGGAAGTGGCATCGTTAACCCAGATCTCGTCGCTCTGGGAAATGCGGTGGTCTCTCGCATGGCCTCGTCGAACATCGCGCGGTCACTAAGCCCCCTCGCCCACTTCGGTTCGCGCTATTCCAATTTGAAACAGATTGAACTATTTGGAACTGTTCAGGGACATGCCCAATTGGTCTCGGCGTTTAGTTGTCCGGAACCTTTTATAAATGCGGTAGTTATGCGACCTCCCGATCAGCCAACTGGTTTCAAACGTGCACCTGAAAGCATGCTCACAAGAGATTAGGGGGTAGTACTCGGTGTGGGCAGCTTTCGGGCCCGATACCGATAAGGCTGAGCGTGGTGTTTTCACATGGGGAACAGAACAATGAGTATTAGAAAGGTTCTCGCGACGACGGCTTTCCTCGCCATTGCTTGCGCTTTTGGCGTGCAGTCAACCAGCGCAACATCTTCGACTGGAACAGTTGCAGTCACTGCTACCACGGTGGCTTCTGTCAGCTTGACCTTTGTTACTGATGTTGCCGGCATCACCCTTGGCGGCACTGGTACTTCGGCCGCCACCATAGCTTTTGGCTCCGTGCAGGCTTACGGAGGCTCTGTTCCTGCTAACGTGACCAAAACGGTGAACGGTACCACTAACTGGTCTCTGGCCACCCCGTTTGACGTGGTCGTACAGGTTGCCAACCAGACCAGCAGCAACTACACGCTGACCGCGGCGCTGGCAAGCGCAGACGCCATTAACACCTGGGCGCTGGGAGCCATCAACCTCAGCACCACGGCCGCCAACCTAACCTCCACTGGGGCATATGGGAGCACGGCATATACCTTCAAGCTCACGATTCCATTTTCAGCCGCCGCAGGGGCGATCAGCAATACGCTGAACTTTACCGCTACGGCGAACTAGCAGTACCTAAGGAGAGGCTCTCCGCGGGCCAAGCAAATGGCGGGCCTTTTGGGGAGGGGGGATGTACCGTTATTGTCTGGTGTTGGCCGTAGTCTTGTTATGGAGCGGCCGCAGTTGTGCTCAGTTAGGACTCACGATAAGCGTGCAGTTTAGTACTGATCCAAGTGGACTCACGCTGTCAGGAAGCGGAACCGCGGCGGCAACCGCCGCCTTCGGCACGGTTCAGGCTTATGGGGGCACGGTCCCCACAGGGGTGACCAAGAGCATAGGCGCAAGTAATTGGATATTGAGCACGCCCATCGACGTTCTGGTGCAGAAGGGCACTCTTGATGCGCTCAGCACAAGCTACACGTTAACTGCCGCGTTGCAGGCATCGGACCTTACGCACACCTGGAAGTTGAACTCGGTAGCGCTCTCAACCACCGCCAGTACGCTCACCACCTCGGGCGTCTACGCCGCTACCGTCGTCTATAACTTCAGCCTGACCGTGCCTTTTTCGGCCGCGGCCGGCGCCATCAACAACACCATCAACTTCACTGTAACCGCCAATTGAGAAATTCCCATGAGATCCAACCTAAGACTCATTTCAATGCTTTTCCTTACCGGAGTCTTTTGCAGCGGGGCACAGCAGCTGGCCGGTCCTTCGTTGGCGCTGTCTCCCGGTGTGATCCAGGTTAAGGCTCAGCCAGGGATCAGCAGTTCGCATGTCATGACCATGACCAATCTCACCGGCACAAGGTTCAGATTTGTGCTGGAAGCGTTTGACGTTGTCACTCGTGAAGGCAAACGAGTGTTTATCGCAGCCGGCGAGACGGAAGGTGGAATTGCTCGTTCTGCGGTTTTTGATCCGCCAGCCATTGAACTGAATCCCGGCGAAGCCGGGAACGTCAAAGTCACGTTGACAATTCCTGCGGATCCCAAGGTTCGTGCTGTCGTAGCAATTTTCCACGGCCAGACAGCGCTTCCCGGTAATGGAGCGCTCATGGTTACGGGGTCGCTGGGAACGCTGATCACCTACAACCTCTCGGCAAGAATAGATATACGCGCCGGGGCGCCGACGGTCAGCCCGCAAACCGAGAACGCCAATCTCATGGTGTCCCAGCAACTGGAAAATGACGGGCAGGAGCCGGCGATCCCCAAGGGTACGCTGGCGGTTTTGAAAAGTTCCGGCGAGCTAATTGGCCGCGTAGCGATCCAACCGCACCGTCTGCTGCCGGGGGAAAAGTTCAACTGCGAGGTGGAATATCCGCACAGTCTCCGGTCAGGGAAGTACCGCGCGATGATGTCCATTCAGCACGAAGGCGGAGTCCAAACGAGCAGTATCGAATTTCAAGTTCCGTGAAAACATGCACCCAATTTGTTGCCACCATCATTCTGCTCGGTTTGCCGCCGCCAGCGCTCTCGCAATCAGGACCCGCTCTCAACGCGGGATCCATATCGAGCGGCGAAGAACGAGAACAAGATCCGCGAAATGTGAGGCCGCCAGCCGCGACTCCCGTGGGAGAAACTGTAAAGCTTCGCGAATTGACCTTGGTTTTTGTGTCTGTACTCGACGTGAGCGCAGCATATTCTCTTGATCCGCTCATTGCAGAGGCACAGATGGTCGACGATCGCGTGCGCGTTTGGGGCCGTTCGCCGGGTCAGGCGCTCATTGTGCTGGTCCACAACGACTTCAGCACCAGCATCCTACAGGTGGTAGTCAACCAGGCGCCGCCGATTTTGCCCGAGGGCGCATGGAGCGGTCTGAACCCTAATAGCAGAGACTCCAAGGGCTATTTCGAGTCCAGAGTGTCGTCCAATCCCATGCAGGTCAGCGATGTGTTCGATTACCATGCAAGCCGCATGCAATTGCATGTCGCAAACGCCGTTTTCCCTTCGCGGAACTTGCCTGGAGTCTCCTCGACGTGGTTTCCCTTCAGTTATCTTAGGTTTCTCGGCGATCGCTGGAAACTAACACTGGTGGACGAGAATGTCGATAGCTCTCCAATTTCGGTGAGCTCGACCATACTTCGTGGCGTCCATTTCAGCGCCGGTGGGCTCAGCGTCCATGCCGGCTACACGTCAGTTGCCGGATTTCAATCTTTGTTCCTGCCCGCGCACAAGCAGTTGATCTCCGGAGTAACGTTCGCGCACCCCCTGGGCGGAGATTCTCAGGTGGGCGTCACCGGCTACTATATTCAGCATGATCCCTTCGCGCTCGACCCACACGCCGCAGCGGGTGTAGGGACCTTATTCTTCCGAAAGCGTTCCTTGCACGGAACTGCTATGGCGGCAGAGGTGGGCCTGAGCGATGGAATTGGCGGGGCAGTGAGTATCGAGCACACTACCGATGTTGACCAACTCCACGTAGCCGCACGCTACCGGCCCCGCCACTATGCCGCCCCAGATATAGATAACCTGAACGGTCTTCAAAGTGAGGCCCGCTGGGACCACGTTTTGGGGAGCCATTTTGCGTCGAACTTTTCCGGTTCTGCTACTCACATCTTTACCCGGTCCGGCGCGCAGAATATCGAAGTCGGTACCGGGAATCTTCGCTTTCGAGCTTCCAATCGAATCTCACTTTCCTCGGGTATTTCCCTCTCCAGTTTTTCCGACAAGCAGGCCCTCTTTGCTGATGTTCATCGGTTCGCCGTCCCGCTGGCCATATCGTATGATCGGCCCCGTTTCGGCCTAGGCGCACAGTATGAATACTCGCGCACCAGTCGAGCGTTCTCGCCTGGACACGCATATCGCGGTTCCCTCCGGTGGAGTGGCGGACATTTCCAACTGAATGCCAATGCGGGGCTGGACACGCAGGCCCTGGGGATCGACTCCGTGTTCTCGGCATTTCCTAACTTGAATGCGGTGCTGGCCCGTTTGGGGCTTGGCACGACTACAAGCGTTGACCAATTAGCGGCGCTGCTTAGGGATCGGGCATTCCTCAATAGCTTGGGGATCGCTCCGAGCGCAACCATCCAACTGGTTCCGCGCAATTGGCACGGTGGAGTGAATTTGAGCTGGCAATCGCGACGCCAGGCGCTGGAGCTAAGTTCCAACTACAACCTGAACCAATTCCTTACTCAGAAGAACACAACTGTTTTGCAGACTGTCCGGTACAGGCGCGGTATTAGCAGTTTTTCAGAATTGGTTACCTCCTTCACAATATTTGAGACCGTTGTGCCGGAGCGCCGGGTGACTCCGATATGGGAAATCGGTTTGCGGCATCAGTTCGGAGACAGTCCGTTTCAGCATTTTCATCAGCACGATGGAATCATCTCGGGAACCGTGCAGCTTCGCGACAGCTCTGGGACGACAGCCGTGCGAGGAGCGGTGATTACTCTGGACGGGGTGATCAATACGGCCTCCGACAGTCAGGGCAATTACCATTTCTCCGCGGTGCGGCCGGGAGTTCATAGTGTCCAGATTGCATTCAAATCTGCGCGTTCTTTTTATTACACGACACCTTCCAAGGTCAGTGCGGTGGAAGATTCGATTGTCAACTTCGGGATCATCTATCCGTCGGCCGAGGTTGTTGGGTACGCGTTGAGTGATGCCGGCATCAGTTTGCCGGAGATTGGGATCTTGGTGAAAGGTCCTCGGGGCGAACTCAACGTCACCACCGACCAGGCGGGAAAGTTTTTTGTTCCTGTGGCTGAGACTGGCAGCTACATGGTTCGTGTGAACACGGAAACCGTTCCTGATGGCTATGCGCTTGAAGATCTCGCACCCATTGGCGTTACCGTGGGAGAAGGTGAATTTAAAAAATTTTCCTTTAGCTGCCCGCGATAAGAGCGCTGACAGGATTGGTCCAAGGTTATGACCCGGCAAAAGGCGAATATGTCCGCGTCGCGGGTGCAACAATAGAGATATCCGAATTAGACCGGAGAACAACCACCGATTCCGAGGGACGCTACCTGTTCCGCAACATGCCGCCTGGGGTCTTCACCATTCGCATCAACGAACAGCAATATGGCCAAGTTTCCATAGGCGCTGGACCGCAAGTTGTACGCCAAGACATCAAGCTGAACCCAGATGCCCTGGCGAGTGCCGAGCGCTATCGTTCAAACCGCTAGGTCCCAAAATAGGTTTTTGGCAAATAAATGGTTTAGAATCAAGGAAGCTAGTGCGCCCGTAGCTCAGTTGGATAGAGCGTCTGCCTTCTAAGTGGACGCAAATTAAATCCAAGTCGTTGCTCCGGTTGCGCTTACGAGTTCCGAGCCATCGTTGAGCTTCTCCAAGTTTGCTCCCCAAAATCCCGACACAGCTAGAGCATTTCGGTTAACAGCCGTGAATCTAATTTCATCGCAAGTTGCCGGAGTCGAGCTTAATCGAGGGAAATCAGCAAGTTCTGATCAAATCAGAATTAGTCAGATTTTCCTTCTCTTTTCTTTCTTTGTTCGCTTTTTTGTATGATTTGGCACCATTCATATGACACCTGTATGAGTCCGGCGAGCTACTGTATATTCGTTCGCCTTCCGCTTGGCGACCCGTTGCCGTACTCAGATGTTGGAGTGAACCGGTAGACTGAGACAGTTCTTAGCACGCTGAGGGGCCTGCCCCGGCAATTGCTTCCGTATTGCCAACAACTCGGGAATAAGAGGCGACAAGCGCGTTTCTCGGTACTCATCCAGTCGACAGCAGTTAGAATCAGGATCGCCCCTGACTCAAGAACTCCATAATCGCGCTTGCTAACTTCCGAGTTTTAGCGGGTCTTCTTCGAGACACGAGCGACCAACTCGTCTAATCTCGAAAGCAAGAGCTTGAGGATCGGAGAGTCGTTCGACTTTTTGTAACCAAGGACCAGCTCGATAGTCGGCGTGTCTCCCTTGAGAGGACGACTCGTTACGGGGGAAGGCAGAAAGTTCTGTGCATAAGCAGGCAACAGCCCTACGCCGCGCGTCGACGCTATTAAGGACATTCCCATAGAGAGGTGGTCCGCCTCGTGGTCTGGCGTGATATGGATTCCGGAGCGCTTCAGGTAATTGTCGATGACCACGCGCAGTACAGGAGCCGTGTTCGACACGGTCACGAATGTCTCGCCCACTAGATCCCCCGGGCTGATGGCTTCGCGCGCAGCGAGACGGTGGTCACTAGGCAAGACCACCATCAAGGGCTCCTTCACGAGGAGACGGAACGCCAAGTCTGGCACTCCCTCTTCCCGTCGAAGAAAGGCCGCATCGATTTTTCCTTTCGACAGGCCTTCCGCAAGCAGCGGCGAGTATTGACTCGATATCATCACGTCGATATTAGGCAGTTCGTCGTGCAAGATCTGCAAGGCTTCGGGCATCCACGTCAATTCATGTCCAGTCAGAAAGCCCATCGAGAAGCGTGGCTTGGCGGGATGAGCGACCCGGCGAGCAGTTTCGCCTGCCGCTTCAACCTGCGATAGCACCAAGCGAGCGTGCTCGAGAAAGGCTCGCCCTGCCGGTGTCAGTTCGATGCCGCGAGCGCGGCGTGTCAAGAGTCGCGCGCCTACCTCGTCCTCAAGATCCCGAATCTGCCGGCTCAGCGAAGGCTGCGATGTGTGCAGTTTTCGCGCTGCTGCCACTGTCAGACTTCCCGCCTCGGCGACCGCGACGAAATAGCGCAGATGTCGTAATTCCATTCTCAATCCCATGCCTGAGAAGCATTGCTCCCAGCCTAACAAAGTATGCTTCAACAGCGCTACAACCAGCAGCCTGCACCATCCAATTACTTGATCTGAGCTATCCCGGAGCGGCTTAGCAGGCTTCTCAGTCATGCTCAGCTTGCATGGGTCGAGATCAACGGAGGTAGAGCCATGAGTTCACCAGTTGTTTTGATTACGGGCGCACTGACAGGAATCGGTCGCGCCACTGCAGTCGCTTTCGCTAGAGAGGGCGCGCGCGTCGTTGTCTCCGGCCGTCGTGAGCAGGAAGGCAAAAAGCTCGAGAAGGAACTACGCGAACTTGGTGCAGAAGTGGAATTCGTAAAAACCGACGTTCGACACGACGATGATATCCGGGCACTCATCGACAAGACTGTCGCGCGTTTTGGTCGCCTGGATATTGCAGTCAATAATGCCGGGACGGAAGGATTGCGGGGTCTCGTAACAGAACAGACCCCTGAGAGCTACGCGGCTACGTTTGATACCAACGTACTTGGTGTGCTGTTAAGCATGAAGCACGAACTGCGGGTGATGCTGCCACAGGGGAGCGGAAGTATCGTCAATATCTCGTCGACCTATGGAAGTGTCGGCGCTGCTGGGGCGTCCGTCTATGTGGCCAGCAAACATGCGGTCGAGGGGCTGACAAAATCCGCTGCACTGGAAGTCGCGGGGACTGGAGTTCGGGTAAACGTAATCGCTGTGGGCACTACGGATACGGGCATGCTCACGCGCTTCACCAACACAGATGAGAATAAGGCGGCGCTCGTGTCGACAGTACCCCTCAAGCGTCTGGCAACACCGGAGGAGATCGCTCACGTGATCGCCTTCGTTGCTTCGGCAAATGCGTCGTACATGACTGGCTCCTCTATCCCGGTGGATGGCGGAAAGCTGGCTCACTAATTCAAGGGCCGCCTCCAGACGGGCTGCTGGACCACGCCTGCTGATTCGGGGCGCCTTTGGTTTTCTTGACCCGGAGAATTCAGGTCAGCTGGTCCTGAAAGGAGGTTACGGAAATGATTTGGGTAGGCTGTTTCAAATCTCTGCAGTCGGCGCTACGCAAACCTCGTTTCAATGGTGCTCCGCTGGAGGTGCACACTTGGCTGCGGAGCGAGATCGGCCTGATCTCACCGTTGGTGGACTGGCTCGTGAGTCTGATCGCTGGATCCCGTTGCGTTCGCGGAAAGGAGGAGTTCGTTGAACTCGCGCTTCGAGAAGCCGTGAGTAACGCGATGCTCCACGGCAATCGTATGGATGCCCGCAAGCTGGTTCATGTTCATTGCTGCTGCGAAGCCACCAAGGGAGTGTTCGTCGTCAGAGATCAAGGACACGGATTCGACCCCAAGAAGGTTCCCGACCCTCTGGCGGTCGAAAACCTCAATTCCGAGCACGGGCGGGGTATCCATTTAATGAAATTGGCTATGGATGAGGTTTCCTTTGAACGACAAGGAACGGAGGTCCATATGCACAAGGCATCAGAGCCCAAGCATGAAATGCCTGCCTGGCGCCCTCATGACAGAATTGCACGACGGCTAGTTAGCAGACCCTCGCTGGGGTTTCGAGTTTTCGAGTTGCGCAAACGGGATAGGGCTTAGATAAAGGTCGCGGTTATCGGATGCCTGGGGCGACGTGATCCCGCGGTTCATTTGACTCATTCTGCGGATTGTTCAGGAATCGGAAGGCTGGCACCTGGGAGCAAAAGAAGTATAACCAATTGTGCTGTTGAGCATCACATATGCGGGGGAGATTGTATGTCAGTAAAAAGCGTCCAATTTGCGGTTGCCGCGCACATCATGGCTGCCCTGGGTTACTTCCGCGCCGAGGAAATCTCGTCGGCGATCCTGGCCGTCAGTGTGAACGCCGATCCTACTTTCGTTCGAAAGTCGCTCTCCAAGCTCTCGAAGGCGGGCTTGGTCGTGACAAAGAGGGGCAAGAGCGGAGCGAGCATGCTTTCGCATTCTCCGCGACAAATCACGCTGCTCGACATATACCGTGCAAGTGCGGCACCACGGGCGTTTGCGATTCACTCCTATCCTGTGAAAAAGGGGTGTCCGGTCAGTTGCCACCTCAAGGAGTGCATGTCGGAGCTACTTTCTCAGGCTCAGAACAGCTTCGAGAAATCGCTCGCGAAAATCACCCTGGCTGATCTGGTTGGTCAGATCCGGCGAAAGACGCATTGACTTTTTTTGCTTTGAATTGTGCAGATTAAAAGAACAATACATCAGGAGAACTACGAAAATGCTGACGGGAACGGAACTGGCGTCGGACGAGCAGACGGAGAACAAGGGGCGGCGAATCAGTGGACGAACGTCGGCCAAGCTGTGGGTTGCCGCTGGCCTAGCAGGGATAGCGTTTATGGGTGCATGGCTCAAGTATTCGCCTGGGGCAAGCGGAACTTCCGCCGGTGCTCCGCCTGCCGCACTTCCACAAGTCGTGGTGAGCAAGCCGCTGGCGCAAGACATCGATACGCGGTTGGGCTTCCTTGGCCAATTCGCGGCGGTTTCGCAAGTCGAACTGCGTGCGCAAGTAGGCGGTACGCTTACTGGAATATTTTTCAAGGACGGGGACATTGTTCGGAAGGGCGACCTCCTTTTCACAATTGAGGCTCGACCCTACGAAATAACACTTGCCGAAGCGAACGCGCAGCTTGAGGTTGCTGCGGCTCGACTGGAATTGGCTGACCGGCAACTCGACCGCGCCAAAGATCTGGAGCAAAGCAACGCCGGATCAGTCGAAAACGTTGACCAGCGCATATCCGATCAGCGGTCGGCGCGTGCTGCAGTCGAAGAGGCCAAAGCCCGAATCCGCGATGCACAGTTCGACCTCGACCATTGTCGGATTACGGCGCCGTTCACAGGGCGCATGGGCACGCATCTCGTTTCTGTGGGCAATTTGATCGCTGGCAGTCGCACAGCGACGAGTCCGACGACGCTGCTCGCGACGCTCGTGTCGCTTGA
>WNFP01005320.1_pt1 | contig 11849 bp, 9 predicted proteins | sample 5400201 | NCBI WGS metagenome assembly WNFP01 (sample SAMN13153355, study PRJNA577476) | soil metagenome | isolation source: 115 cm saprolite under Madrone tree | place: USA:California | collected 2016-06-14
AAAGACGAGGCGGGAATTAGGTTTTCACAGAACGTCTCGAACTATAGTTCGCTACATTGTCGAGCGCGTTATGCCCGCGGTGCAGCCGGGCGACGAACAGCGCATCATATTTGAACCGTGCTCCGGCAGTGCGGTCTTTCTAATCGGCGCAATGAATCACTTGCGCCACAGGCACGCCTTATTCTTGATGAATGCGAAGGAGCGACATCAATACTACGTCAAACATCTAGCAGCCGTCGAAGCTGATCCGTTCGGTGTAGAGATTAGTAGGCTGGCTCTCACGTTGGCAGACTTTCCCAATCCGAATAATTGGGATGTGACCCACGCAGATGTATTCGAGTCGGGAACAATGACGCCGTACTTGCAACGTGCGGGCGTCGTGTTCTGCAATCCACCTTTTGCGAGGTTCACTGATGAAGAGCGGGGACGCTATCAAGTCCAATCGGCAAACAAGCCAGTCGAAGTGCTTAACAGAGTATTAGATGGTTTGCATCAAAGCGGCGTTCTCGGCTTCGTATTGCCGCGCATTGTGATTGACGGCCACGGGTATAAGGCCATTCGTAGACGCCTTGCCGAGCGATTCGAGAACCTAGAAATAACCATCCTGCCCGATAAAGCTTTTGACGCGGATTCTGAGATTGCCTTACTTGTCGCCACGGAACCGATCCCGCACAACCTGTGCCGCGTCACTCACCGAAAGGTCAATGACGATAAGAAGTCCTGGCGCCAGTTCGAGTTGAAACATGAACTGTCATTCGATTACGTGACTGATTTTGATATTGATCAGGCTGAGGAAAATCTTGCCATTCCCGAACTCCCCGAACTTTGGGAGTATTTACTTACCTATCCGCGCCTTGGAGCCTTTGCCAACGTGCGTCGCGGTATTCAATGGAACAAGCCTTTGACTGACGAGAATGGTAAAGAAACTGGGTTCAGAAAAGACCTCATCAAGGCCAAACCAGAGAAGGGTTTCATGCCGGGCGTAGCGCCTCGAACAAAGTTTCATATGTTCGAGACTCCAGCTATCTACTACTTGAGTCGCCGTCCCGAAGATCAACTAAACAACAACTATCAATTACCGTGGGAGCAGCCAAAAGTTATCTTGAACAAGGCTGCGCGTTCCCGGCGTGGCTGGAGAATGGCGAGCTTTCCCGATACGGATGGCCTTATTTGCTATCAGACCTTCATTGGCATTTGGCCCACGTCTGACGAATATGATGTGTATGTCCTTTCGGCTATTTTGAATGGCCCAGTTGCCAACGCCTTTATTGCAACTCGTGAGGGCAAGTCAGACATTACCACAGAGATGTTAGATTTGATTCCTCTACCCTATTTTACCGAGTCTCAAAAAGCGCATCTTAGATCGCTGATCCATGATTATCAGTCTGCGATTAACTCTGCCTCAGCCCGTAATGATCTGAGCAATCTGTTGATGAAGATAGATGCGACCGTTCTCGACGCCTATATGATGCCGCCGGAGATAGAGAATCGCTTGCTGAACTATTTTCAAGGTCAGGGGCATAAGAGAAAAACTGCTCATAGTTTCGGTAACGGCTGGAGAGCTATTGAGACGTGCCGAACTCGGCTGAATGACGGGAGGTTAGGTGAGAGGTTTTCTCCTAGATGTTAATCACGTTGCTGCTTACTGCCGCAAAGATCCAAAGGTGATAGCAAAACTGCGAACGATCCCGGCTGAATGGCCTATTCGTGTCTGCGCGATTACGCTGGGTGAAATAGAAGCGGGTCATTTGATTACCACTACCACCGATCAAGCTAAACGCAACGATCATATTAAGTGCATCAACGAGGATTTCTTACGTTACGCGCTTGAGATTTCAATTCACACTCGACTCAAATACGGAAAGATTATTAGTCGGATTCTTCATGCCAATCCGATGCCAAATCCAAAGACGAAAACAGAGAAGCATTTGGTCGAAGTCTTGAGCGTAGACATAAATGATGTCTGGACGGTGGCTTCCGCTTGGGAGCACAAACTGACCTTTGCTACTACTGATGAGATGGCCGCGATCAGGAAGGCCGTTAAAGGCGATGTTCAATTCGCTAACTGGCTAGAGTGAAAAACCCCAGCAACATTCCTAACGGAGCACTACCGAAATCTGAAGGTCGCTGACCATATTGCGTTCAGGGAAGGACAACTCTCCTTTGATGGATGGCTCATCAAGAAGCACAAAGCTGAAGAAATCATTAGAACCGGAAGGGCCTTGGCGCCTGGAGATTTCGCACCTGATCTAAATCAGAAGATAGTTGATATGAAAATCGGCTTGGATGTTGCTTGGCTCTCAAGCAAACGGATAGTGGATCGAATTATTCTCGCCACGGGTGACAGTGATTTCATTCCGGCCATGAAGTTTGCAAGACGCGAGGGCGTGCAGGTGGTACTAGTCACGATGGGCCATAAACTGATAAAGCGTGAACTTCTTGAACACGCGGACGAACTGCGAGCGGTTGCCTTTCCCTAACTTCAAATCTCCAAGACAAGTCTTTTGGGAGTTTTTCGACTAGGGCGACCCTGACTGCGACCCACTGCTTCTGCTTTCTTCATTCCTCTGTTATACTCCCCCCGCTCGCCTCGCCCAGGTATTCGGCCCGGGTCGCAATGCATCGCAAACTTAGTTTCCAATGCTATTGAAGTCGAGCAAGGTTTTTTGAAGCCGTCAACTGAGATGGCAATTGACAAATCGCGAACCAGGTTTCAGAGCGCGTCCTTACTTTGGCTACGCTAGGCTCCCTGGCGGTTCTTGCTTGACTGAGCAGTACCGAGCGGTTTTTACGGAGTTCCCGTTTGAATCAAACGCGTATCCACCCGCCAGCGCTGGTGGTACTGAAAAATCACGCGAGGGATCTCGATCTAATCGACCGAGGCCCGACCAAACCACCGGCCCATCCTGCCGGTGACCTCCAACTACCAACGAGCACAGAAAGCGCGGGTCAGGACGCCTGCGAAGGGCATGCTTCAGTGCGTGCGCTCTGGCTCTTCAACCGTCTGCGCCGAGGGAATTCGCACCCCCACAACAAGGGAGCCCTCTCTAACGGTCGGGCTACGGCCCAACCATGCGCGCATCGACAGAAAGAACATCCATGTCAAGAGAGTTAATTGTTAGCGTCAACGGAAAAGAAAAGAAAATTGCGATCGTCGAAAACGATCGCGTTACGGAGTTCTACATCGAACGCGGTGAACAGAACCAGGGCATCGTCGGCAACATCTATAAGGGGCGCGTGATGCGCGTCCTGCCCGGCATGCAATCCGCCTTTGTGGACATCGGACTCGAGCGGGACGCGTTTCTTTACGTCACGGATTTCTTTGACGAAGAAGCCGAGTTCGAACGCATCGTCGTCGATAAATCCAAGAAGGTCGATCCCGAAACGGCGACCCGCGCGGCCGTTGAACACCTGGAGCAGAGTCGCGTCGAGCGCGAACAACACATCGAAGGCGCGCAAGAGCGTGCTGAGCCACTGCGCGATGCGCCACTCGTCGAGGCCGATGCTGGCGCTGCCATCGTTTCCGAAAAGACGGAAGAACCTGAAGACGGCGGACCGCGCCGCCGCGGACGTCGCGGAGGACGCGGTCGCAGCCGCTCAACCCGCCCCGACCCTTCGGAAGAGCGTCGGATAGTGCCGACTCCAGCCGAACCAATCGACACTCCATTCGTGAACACGGCCTCTTCCTTCCAGCGCATCAGCGACGATGAAGAGCGCGCCATAAATGGCGAGATGTTCAAGGACGCGCGGTTGCAAGAACGCCTCCTGGATGAAGTTCATGCGGCTGAGTTCGACATGGAAGATTTGCCCAGTGCGCCGGTTGGCTCGATCCTGTCTGATTCCAGACTTGGCAATAGCGGATCGTTTCAACGGATTGCGGATGATGATGATTCGGAAGCGGCGCCCATTACGCGGGCCCGGGAACTGGAAGCCGCCCGCGTGCGAAATTTTGTCGACGAAGTCGCGGACGAAAGTTCGCGCAGTCTTTCGTTCGAACGCGTCAGCGATGACGAAGCAGCGGAAGTTGAGGCTGATCCCATCACCCTGAACCGAGTTGAGCCCGCACTCGCCGAACCGGAAGTGATTGAACCAACGGCGGTCGAGAAGCGTCCCACTCGACGGAACACAACCGCTAAGGAACCGCCGACCCGCAAGAAGAAGAGCAGTGTGATCGGTCGCCTGTTCAAATCCAAGAAGACCGAACACGAGGAAACGGAAAACCAGGATGCGACGCAGACTTCCCAAGAGGCTGTCGTTCCCGACGCCGAAGCCAGCATTACAACTGGTCGTGTGCATGAAGAGTTTGCCACCCGGCGCGGTGGCCGCCGCCGGCGCCGCCCTTCATCGAAACGGCCGCCGGGCGCCGAAGGCGAAGTGACTAACGACGCGGACGACTCCAACGGCCTGGCGGAAGAGGTTGAGCCGGTGGACGTGCCGCTCGACGCCCAAATGGATAACATGATTGAGGAGGAACCGTCTCCGGTTGAAGAGACGGTGGTTGTCGCTGACGTGAAAGAAACGCCGGAGGGTACTGCTCGCGGTGAACGCCGTCCGCCGGCTCCGCGCGGTGGTCGCGGGGGTCGTCGTCCCGCCCGGCACGAGCGCGCTCCCCAACCTGCAATTACCGATCTGCTGAAGGAAGGCCAGGAGATTCTGGTGCAGATCGCGAAAGAGCCGATCGCCAAGAAAGGCGCCCGCATAACGTCGCACATTGCGCTGCCCGGCCGCTTTCTGGTTTACATGCCCACAGTCGAACACTTGGGCGTGTCGCGCAAAATCGAGTCGGACAGCGAACGGACCCGTTTGCGTAAGCTGATTCAAAAGATTCACGTTGAAGAAGGACAGCCGGCCGGCGGCTTTATCGTACGCACTGCCGGGGTGGGCGCCAGCGAAGCTGATTTGCACGCCGACGCTAAGTATCTATTGCGCACCTGGCAGGACCTGCGCGCCGATGCTGAGAAGGCTAAAGCCCCGGCACTGGTGCATAAAGATCTGGATCTGGTCCAGAGGATTCTCCGCGATCAGTTATCTGAGGACTTTACCGCGATCAGGATTGACACCGAAGACGAGTACCAGAGTGTCGTAGAATTTGTGAACCGGATGCAGCCGCGTCTGGTTAAGCGCGTCAAGCTCTACACGCGTGACGAGCCGATCCTGGAAGCATATGGCGTGCAGGCCGAAATCGACAAAGCAATCAAGCCGCGCGTTTGGCTCCGATCCGGAGGCTATCTGGTCATTAATCAAACGGAAGCTCTGGTTTCGATCGATGTGAACACCGGCAAGTTCGTGGGCCGCGGCGCGACCCGCCTGGAAGACACCATCACGCGCACGAACATGGAAGCCGTCGAAGAGATTGCCCGCCAGATTCGCCTGCGCGATCTGGGCGGAATCATCGTGCTCGACTTGATCGACATGGAAGAACGCCGCAATCGCCAGCGAGTAATGACTCAGCTTCAGGACGCTCTGCGATACGATAAGTCGCCCACCAAGGTCCTTTCCTTCAACGACTTTGGCTTGGTAATCATGACTCGCAAGCGCGTGAAGCAATCGCTCGAGCGCACCCTGTGCACGCCCTGCCTGTATTGCCAGGGAGCGGGTCTGGTGAAGTCGCCGCAAACAATCTGTTACGAGATTTTGGAACAGGCGCGGCGCCTGGGCCGCGAAGGCGAATCCGGCAAGAGACAGGCAATGCTGCGCATCAATCCGGAAGTTGCCAAAGCTCTACGCGGACCTGAACGCGAAGTGCTGAACGAGATTGAGGACTATCTCGGGTCGGTTGATATCAACAGCGATCCGCGTATCCTGCAGGAACAGTTTGATTTTGCGTTTGTTTAGCTTGGAGCGCGGACATCCCTGTCCGCAATGAGCGCGAAGCGCGAATGTACTGCGCGCGATTGGGAGCGGGGCACTAGCCCGACCGTCAGGGAGGGCTCAGCCTGAGACGTTGAACCATTAGATTCGAGCGCAAGTTATCAGCTTGCGCTACACGGGCGATGGAGTCCGCCATTAAATGCCTGCGTGCTGATGACTCCTACCAAATCTCTGGTAAGGAGTCATCGACGTGGGCAAATTATTTCTGGCTGGCATCGGCGGTTTCATTGGCTCGACTCTGCGCTACGCGGCCACTGGCTATGTCCAGCAGTTGAGCCGGAGCATCGACTTCCCATACGGCACTCTGACCGTTAATCTCATCGGCTGTTTCCTCATCGGATTTCTTTCACAACTGGCTGAGTCGCGCGGTGTCTTCACGGCGGAATCACGCACCTTTGTCTTCATCGGCATTCTCGGCGGATTTACGACCTTCTCAGCCTTTGGCAACGAGACCATGAACCTTTGGCGCGACGGCCAGAACACACTGGCAATGGCAAACATAGCGGCGCATCTGGTTCTCGGATTGGGCGCGGTATGGATTAGCCGCGCGCTGGCTTATCAGATTTGGGGGTGACGTCATGATGCTTCCATCAGAAGGTTACTTGCTGCGCATTTTCATCGGCGAGAGTGACCCTCACGACGGCCAGCTCTTGTACGAATGGCTGGTGCTGAAGGCGAGAGAAGAAGGTCTGGCCGGAGCCACAGTGATGCGCGGAATGATGGGTTTTGGCGCCCACAGCCGGCTGCACACATTCAAGATCGAACGGTTGTCTCAGGACCTGCCCATTATCGTCGAGATAGTCGACACGCGCGAGAAGCTCGAGAAGTTTCTCGCCCTGATCGATAAAGAAATCGAAGAAGGCATGGCCACCGTGGAAGAGATCCAGATCCATTTTTATCGTAGTGGGAAGACGGGGCAGTAGCCCGACCGTGAATGAAGAGAGGACAGCCGAAGGCGTCCAAAATAGTAGCCGGGGTGGAGCGAAGCGGCGCCTATTAGCACGTATATAGATAACACTGTGCTGGTTGATTCTCTGGGCAGTCGATCCTAATTATGATCTCAACCTCCGGCAGAAAAATGTGGGTCATATGGAAATTCGAAGCCATTAAGACCAACTTGTAAATACCTGAAATAGAATGCTTTTGGAGCAGAGGGGGGATCGAACTCCTGACCTCCGCATTGCGAATCGGACTACCGGCAAAACGCTAAGTATTTGCCTTTTCAAAAGTTGCAGCCACCAAGAGAAATCAAGAGTTTTCCCGTTCTTTCCCATTCCTTACCATCGCGTATACGTCACGTCCTGTTTTTTTTTGGCCACGTATTGGCCACTTGGGATTTGTCGACAAGACGCTTATTGAGAGTCCAAGTTTAGTAGTGCGTCGCCTTCCAACAGACGCTTGCTGATAGCTGCACTTTGAGCAACCCTTCACTAAGTTCATCTTGTCCGCTCATCGAAGAAAAGGCCGCAAAGCGAAATCGCCGAGAGGTGGGGGCCGAGGTCTGTCTGATTCGAATCAGCCTGAGCGTCGGGCTGAAGGTCAAGGGCGATCCCATTCCGGTGTGCTACTGTTTCGGCTTCGACGAGAAGCTTATTCGCGATGAAATCGAACAAACTGGGAATACTAGCGTCCCCGAAAAAGTTTCAAGACTTATTAGAGAAGGGCTGTGCGCGTGCGACTCTCGCAACCCATCGGGGATGTGCTGCCTGGGTGAAGTGAATAAGACCGCAAACCGATTGAGGGAAACTTCGCAGAGTCGGTGACGACGTAAATGAGGGCATTAATCTTAATATGTATTTTGTTTGCAATCGCAACGGCTCAGCAGCCGGATTCTGTTCCGCAGTTTTCCCTGCCGCAGCTCGATGGTCGGACACTGCGTTCGGACGATCTCAAGGATAAAATCGTGGTGCTGGATTTCTGGGCCACATGGTGCGAGAACTGCGTCAGTGAAATCCCCGAGTTCAACAAACTGGAAAAGGAATATTCATCGCGCGGCGTTAAAGTCATCGGTTTGGCTGTACAGTCGGGATGGGCGAGCGACATTCAGAAGTTTGTTAAGCAGTACAACATGCGCTACACCGTCCTGGTCGGCAATGACGATACCGTTTCTGATTTTGGAGTGATCAGCTTTCCCAACACCTACGTGATTGGTCCGGGTTGGAATCTTTACAAGAAATATTCCGGCGTGTCTGAGACGAAAGCGGCAGACATTCGGCGAGACATAGAGACTCTATTGAAAATGAAGCCTGAACCAAAAGGAGCGAAGATCACAAATGAAAACTAAGTCTTGGTTGTTGCTGCCGACCGTGATTGCACTACTGCTGTTTGTGAGCAGCGCGAGCGCTGCAAATGTTCAGGGACCACTCACCGCTCAGGAGCAGAAAGTTATCGACTACCTGGTAAAGGATTGGGGCGAAGACTATAGCGTCACCAGTGTCGATATCGCGATGAACGCAGTCAAATTTGCGCCATCAGACGAAACACGCTTCCGCATCGGCAACTACATTAAGGCGCATCCTGAGCTGCACGAAGTGATTCGGCGCTGGGGCTGGGTAACTCTGGTGCTGACGGCCGATGAGAAATTGATCGCACGCGCGCTTATCAATGCCGAGCGCAACGGTAGACCGGCGCCATCGGTGTCGGAGTTAACCATCGCGATCGGTGTAAAAGAACCTGATGTAAAGCGCGGGCTGGCAATGCTTGAGCGTTACGACATATTGAAGAAAGACAGCAAGGCCGGCGGCGTAGCCTTTGCCGTGGTTCCGCATTACATGAAATGGGAGCCGCGTCTCGACTTCGTCTTTCATACGATAAGCCTCGACAGCGGGCGGCAGTTCAACGTGAATTGAGCGCTCGACTCGCTGTCGCTGGTCAGCGACAAACTCTCAAATGAAAAGCTCACGATAGATGATTCCTCCCCGGAGGGTACGTCCCGCATCCACTTGGTCTTCGATAAAGCTAAGTTAGTCACTGCCGAGCCCGCGTCCACTGTCTTCTTCGCGGGCGGTGGTTGAGGGGTCATTAACTTCTTCAGGTCTGAAGAAGCACTCAATCAATGGTTAGTCCGATACCCTGAACTCAAAGACAAACCGCACGGCACAGTTGAACAGGCTTTGGTTGAGATCAAAAAGCGGCAGAAGACATAGACTTTCGAAGAGTCGTCGAAGCGCGGCGATTTACCGGATGAAGTATTAATGACTATGGGCTTCGCGCTTTCCGTATCCGAGAAGCAGCGCCACTGCAGTCACAATTAAGCAGACCACTCCGGCCGCTGTGAAGGTCAAAGGCGAGCCCCACTTTGCAGACGCATGGCCGATCGCTGGGTAGCTGGCCAGCCAGAAAAAATGCGTCAACGCGAAGTGCGCGGCGTACGCACGTCCCCGTTCTCCTTCGATTGTATGTTCAGCCAACAGGGTAGAGGACGGAATAGCGATCAGAGCTTGGCCTGCGCCGTTTAGCATCCAAAGAAAACTGAAGAGCAATAGCGGCGGTTTAAGAATATCCGGCAAGAGTACGAGACCGAGCACGAGCCCACCTCCGAGTAGCGCGCGCGAAGCCCACTTATGACGGCGACCATGGAGAATTGATCGGTCGCGAGCACCTTTCTCATAACGTCCCGTCGCGCGGCCCTGGGCGATAGCCGTCAACGACGAGCCAAGACCTACACCAGCCATAACGAAAGCAAAAGCGGTCTCTCCACGGCCCAAAACGTCGCGCACATACGAGACAGTTGCCACGATGGCCGCTGCGCCGGCGGTGGCCTCCGCGATACTGAGGGTGAGCGCTTGCCTGAGCGACGGCTCTCTGAGAAGGATGCGTGTTCCAGTCGTAAGCTCTGCCACGAAGCTTCGCAAGGGGGTCTTCGGCAGTTTCCTTTTCACATACGGCATCACTGTCACGGCGACAAGCGATGCAGAGACTAGGTAAGTGAAAGCATCAAACCAGAAGACCCATCGCAAACCTAAGAGCGCTACCAACAAACCAGCAAGCGCGGGAGCGGCGACAGCTTCAACATCAGTCGCGATCCGCGAAAGCGAAAGAGCTTTGACGTACTGTTCTCCACCGACGACCTCTGGGATGCTGCATTCGAATGTCGGTGTAAAAAACGCAGTCACTGCATTGATGGCAAAGATTAATGCATAGATCTGCCAGACGGATGTGATGAAAGGAAAGAGGGCAAGCAGCGCAAACCGAATTACATCTGCGGCGATCAGTATTCTTTTCTTGCTGACACGATCGGCAATAACTCCCGCAGGTTGAGAGAACAGGAGAAAAGCGAGGATGCGAAGGGTCAGAGCATTGCCAATGACGGCCGTTGCTGACACGCCGCCTGTGAGTTGATAAGCAAATAACGCTAGCCCGACCGTAGTCACGCCGCTACCGAGCAGGGAAATGATTTGCGCGCTAAACAGCAGGCGAAAGTTTTGGTTTCGCCAAAGTGTGTTGGGTGCTCGCGGCTTGGCTTCCATTTTCTTCACACTGGCGGATCAATCAGAAAGCGACTTACTCTTCTTTCCTAGAAAGTGAAATCGCGAGTCAGTTTAATCTGCAGACTATATGACGGTCGTTCGAGTCCTGCGCCAGTACTCTGATTATAGATGATGAAGAAATCGCTATTGGGCCGATAGATATAACGCAGCCGCACGTTGAGGACTGACAGGCGAGCCGCCGAGTTCAATTGAATTAGCGCGGACGTGAGCAGCTTGCGCGAGAAGTTGTAGTTCAATCTTCCTGAAAACAAGCTGGTGGTAAAGTTTCCTTCGCGCAGACGCACTTTGTTGAAACTCTCTGACAGATCGACGAGCAGATGCGAGTTTGGTCGCCACGTTACTCCGCCCGAAGTCTCGTATCTGTTTCCCGAGTAAAAGCCTCCCCATTTCTCTCGCCCCGCGAAAACGACGCGCTTGCTAAGATCGCTGGTGAATGACACCTGCGGGCGGTTGAACTCATAAGTACCGACTGGAATGATAATTCCTGGTCGAATCTGAAATGGCTCAGTCAGGACATCGTTTACAGCTTCGATTGGACGGAAAAATGATTCCGATGAGTTCTTGAAGACAGTGTCCCACGAGAGTTCAGTCTGCCGCGTGGCAAGCTTGCCCGCGCGATCCGTGTAGTATTCGATCTGCGTCTCAAACTCCATCTGCTGCACGTGCGGAATAAACTTCGGTCGTGGCTTGTAAGCAAACTGACCAAAGTATTGATGAATGGCATTGCGTTCAATGAAGCCAACTTCCGGATTGAACTTCGCGCCGACATCTTCATAGACAGCAATGAATCGATAGAGATCATTCTCAAAGATAGATTCCAGCCGCGAAGACCCCGCGCCTGAACGAACGCCCGGGGTTGCTGAGCCCATCCAGAACGCCTTCACCTTGTAATGGTCGGTGAGATTGAACTCCGCGTCCGCACCGCCGACTCGATTGTAGGTGCTACCGCCGACGGCAGTCGCTCCCTGACGATTGACGAGAATGGCCCCGATGTAAGACCGCTTAAGAATGTCGCGTTTCACCCGCAGAACCGAGAACTGTTGACGCGGAATCCCGAGACCCGTCGAGGTCTCTCCCAACTTCCGCGTTTGCACCTGCAGGAAGCCGACGTTGTAAGGGCCAATCTTCCCGGTAAGCTTCACGCCATAGTCGATCGGCACAGGCGCGCCGTTATCAGTCAGACCAATTCGCCTTGTGAAGAAAGCCTGATTCTCTCCCTCCCTGCCGAAAAGAAAGATGCCCGAATTCTCAAGAAAGAAGTCCCGCTTCTCGGGGAAGAAGACTGAGAAGCGCGAGAGGTTTACGATCTGATCGTCTACTTCCGCCTGACCAAAGTCGGGATTGACAGTGAACTCAGCGGTCAGTGACGGCGTGATACCAACCTTTGCAACTTCGATCCCGATGCGAGCGTGCGCGCCGGCATCAAATCCGTTTGCACCAACTCTTGGAGCGCCGTCACGCCATTCACCGGATGCGTACGGTTTTATC
>WNFP01009163.1_pt1 | contig 11846 bp, 10 predicted proteins | sample 5400201 | NCBI WGS metagenome assembly WNFP01 (sample SAMN13153355, study PRJNA577476) | soil metagenome | isolation source: 115 cm saprolite under Madrone tree | place: USA:California | collected 2016-06-14
CCGAGTCCCCTAACGTCGAACCGCGGACATTCGGCTGTAACTCGTAACCGGTTCCCGCTGCGCTTTTGTTCAGCCCTGGGGCATCAAACGGTTTGTGAGTTGTATCACTGTCGGGCGCGTTTTCCTGGTGTTGGCCACAATTCTATCTGTTTGCTTTGCCGTTCTCGCAAGCCTGCGAGGCGCCCTTAACACCCGCAGCCATTGACGAGGCCTAGGTGCTGGGGCAGCGCAACGATCAAGTGACTGCGGATTTCCTGCTTCCCTACATCACGGAATGCTCGACCCCGGAAGAGGGCCGTTTTCTCACCCAAATTGAAATACTCAAGCGCCTTCGCGCCAAGCTCCTGAAAGGTGGCAGTAAGGGGTACACGGAGCAACAGGCCGTTCACGACTACCATCAGGCCCGCGACAAAATCATCGTCCAAGTGACGTTGGTAATGCGCGCTCTGTACGCGGGAGCCGCTCAGGATAAGGCCCAGGGTACTTCGCTGCGGCCCGAGAATTTCTGGCAGAATTTCCGCTTCAGCCTCAAACAGCGCGGGAAGGTCATCCCCACTCGTTCCATCTGCAACGACCCAATCTATTCGACGTCGACCAAGAACGCGCCTCCCATTCTGGATGGTGCGACAGTCCACCTTGAATACGACTCCAAAAACGTAGCGTCAGAAGAAGCCAACATTGAGGTTCGTAGTCCGGACTCCAAAACGATCAAGGCATCGTTCGATTTGAAAAAACTGCGCTAACTCACATCGCAACAACTGCGACCGAGCTGATATGTAGCAAGCGCCTTGCATTTCACCTCTCGCGGCGCGAGGATTCTTGTATAGGATCGATCGATGTTCCAGTCGGGCCAACTCGTGCGCGTGAACCTCGCTGGTCTCCAGACGGAGGGCGTAATGTTCCAGGCTGCGGTTACGGACGCTGTCGGTCACATCGTGAAACAGACTTCGGAGCAGCCGGCGAAGTATCTAGTGAAGCTTTTATTCTCCTTCCGTGGCGTTAGCGAAGTCGAGGTTCCCGCAGACCGTATCCACGCAGACAGGTGAGCCTTTTCGTCACGCTAGTCGCGCGCAGAGTACGTTGCTTCAGCTGCCGAATTAGCGAGCCAGTGGAGCGTTTACGCGAGACCACCTTGTCTAGCGAGCTTCAATGCTTCGATAGCCGCGCCTCGTGCCCCGGCAGTGTCCCCGTTCGGCATCACAAAGATTGGAATATCCGCCTGCTCTTCGCGCTGCGTAGGCATGCCCGCCTGGATCTCTTCTATAAACCAGTTCTGGAACTCTCTGCTCGTTTCCAGAGCACCCCCGCCAACGATCAGCGCATCCGGATCGAAGGTATTCACCATCTCATCGAAGAAAAGTCCCAATGCATGTGCCTGAACCCGGAAAATGTCCCGGCACATGGCGTCGCCTTTGTCGGCCAGACCGCGCACGAGGTTTGCCGCATGGTGCAGGTCCCCTAATTTTCCAAGATCGTGCCGGGGATATCGCTCCAAGAAAAATGGTAAAAGAGATGTCTCGATGGCAGTCAGCGAGCAAAGCGACTCCAGGTCTCCGGTGCGCCCGCAATTGCACAGCGGCGCCAGTCCGCTAATTCCCGCGATGCTCTGGTACGGAATCAGCACGTGCCCCAATTCTCCGCCAAATCCTTTTCTGCCCTTGACTACGTTCCCATCCAGGATGACGCCGCCGCCTAGCCCCGTCCCGATCACCGCTGAGACTGAAGTTTCTTTACCGGCACCCCCGAAAATCGTAAAGTGTCCCCACAACGCACCCGCATTTCCATCATTCAAATAGCTCACCGGCTTGCCCAGCCTCTGCGCCAGGCCCTCGCGGATATCGAATCCCGCCCACCCGGAATGCACAAAATTCGTAGATCCCTTTGCGCTCAGCAAACCTGCCGCACTAGCTGGACCAGGCGTGTCCAACCCCACGGCTACGATTTCGGAAAAAAGAACATTCGCCCTGTCAGCCGCAATCTTGAGCCCGTCTTCGATCTGCCGCAGGCAAATTTCTGGTCCCTGCTTCGCAAAGGAGGGATGCTCGCACAAACCCTCGATCAGAAACTCTTCTTCCCGATTCACCAATGTATAGTTGACGGCAGTTCCGCCAAGATCTACTCCGGCCACCACTTCCACGTTTTTCTCCCTTGCGGTCCTTGATTCCGGACCGACCCACTGTACGGGCCACTGCCCGGCCATAGCAAGGCAGAAGCCGACTTTGGGCGACACGACTTTGGTCGACTCTGGTCGACTCCGTGCTTCTGCGGTATCATGGCTTTTGTTTGGTAAGCCGGTTGCGCAACCCAGTTCTGATGCGATCCGACGAGGCGAGCCATGTTGTATCACGGGCCCTCCATAGTCGATGCCTCTCGCCGTCGTTGCATGCTACAGTCCTGCACCTCTCTGCATCACCGTCGGCTTCACGCTGTTTCTCGCGCGGCGTGTAACTGCTGGGCGCTCGCTTTTCCTGACACGCATCGCCGCAACACATCCGGACTTACATTCACGATTGTTTTTCCATCCAAATTTCGGAGGTGATCAATGGCAACCCAAAGTCATCCTATACACTTTCCCGCCGGCAGCCTGGGCGGCCAACGCCATATTTGCGCTTTCTTCAATAGTAGCGATGAGGAACACAGGGTCCTCGGTTCCTTCATCAAAGAGGGCTTCGACAAGGGAGATAAAGCATTCCATCTAGTGAATCCCGACCAGCGGGAAGACCATCTCAAGCGACTCGTCGCGTCAGGGATCAATGTCCAAAAAGCGATGGAGAACGGCCAACTGGAGGTCCGGCATTGGCAAGACGCTCCTCTCCGCGGTGGCCGCTTTGACCAGGACTCCTGGCTGGACTCCTTCGAGAAAGTGCTCCAGTCTGGGCCAGCCACAGGCTACGCACAGACAAGATTCCTGGCTCACATGGAGTGGGCGCTCGTCGACTTACCGGGCGTCGAAGATCTGATCGAGTTCGAGACGCGAGTCAACTACGTTGTTCCTAAGTACGAGGACATCGTGATCTGCGCGTATGATCTCTCGAAATTTAGCGCGAGCGTGGTAATGGACGCCCTGCGCACGCACCCGGTCGTCATTATCGGGGGCATTCTGCAGGAGAACCCATTCTTCGTTCCCCCGGATCAGTTTCTCCTTGAATTGCGCGAGCAACGGTCCGTTCGGAAGCGCGCAGCGGCGGCGAACTAAATGTCGATAGGCCCGGAACAGGGATCCCCATCTTCGTATATATGCTTGGGAGGTGATACATGGCTACTAGTCATTCCGTGCAGTTTGCCGGGGGCACCCTCGGCCGTCAGCGTCATATTTGTGCTTTCTTCAACAGCATTGGCGAGGAACACAGAGTGCTTCGCCCGTTCTTCAAAGACGGGTTCGACCGCGGCGAAAAGGCCACGCACATCGTCGATCCTGATAATCGCGACGAGCACCTAAAGCGCCTCGCGGAAGCGGGTATCGATGTGCAGCGGGCGATGGACACCGGGCAGCTTGAGTTGCGCCCGTGGCGGGAAACCTATCTCCGCGGAGATCGCTTCGATCAGGATGCCATGGTGGCTTTAATCGAACAGATACTCCAGTCGGGTCCCCCGGCCGGCTACGCGCTCACGAGGCTAGTGGCACACATGGAGTGGGCGCTGCTGGACAAGCCAGGTGTGGACGACTTGGTGGAATATGAGACCCGCCTCAATTATGTCCTTCCCAAGTATGACGATCCGGTCATCTGTACGTACGACTTGTCGAAATTTGGCGCCACCGTGGCCATGGATATCATGCGTACGCACCCGGTTGTAATTATCGGCGGCATCCTCCAGGAGAACCCGTTCTTCGTTCCGCCCGATCAGTTTCTCCTCGAGTTGCGGGAGCAACGGTCGGTCCGCAAGAGCGCAGCGACGGCAAACTAAATGCGCACAGAATCGCACGCGGATAGTGCGACGCTGCGGGGAGCGCTCCGGGATTTGGTGGCACTCTCGACAATTCCGGCGGCGTGGGTGGGGAGAGAACCCCCGATTATTGCTGCCGGACTCGCCGATGTGCTGGTCGGCTCCCTGCACCTGGATTTCGCTTTTGTGCGCTTGTGCGATCCTAAAGGGGACGGCGCAATCGAAGCAACGCGCGGCAACGCATGGAAAGCTTTTCCCGAATGGCTGCAAACTCGCCTCGCCGGCGCTCACTTTTCGCGAAAAGAAATCATTACGGACGTTGGCTGCGAGCAGCCATGCCGTGGCGTGGTCATTCCCATTGGCGTCAATGGCGAGGGTGGCCTGGTTGCTGCGGCGTGCACTCGCACCGATTTTCCCAGTGAGATCGATCAGATGCTTTTGTCTGTGGCGGCGAATCACGCCGCCACAGCCTTTCAGAACGCCCGCCTGCGCTACGCTCTCGACGCTAACGTGGCGGAGCTCCGCCAAGCCCGCGACCAGCTCGAGAGCAAGGTAGCGGAACGGACCGCCGATTTGCTGCGGAGCGAGACCAATCTGGCAGAGGCGCAGAGGCTTAGCCACTGTGGCAGTTTCGCCTGGACTATCTCCAAACCAGGAATTTACTGGTCCGACGAAACCTATCGGATCTTCGGATTCACCCAGGATATCCAACCCACTCTAGATTTAATACTTCAACGAACCCATCCCGAAGACCGAGCCCTCGTCAAACAAGCCAGCAATCGAGCGAAACACGGCGGGAGCCATCTTCATCTTGAGCATCGTCTGTTGATGCCCAACGGCTCGGTCAAACATATCGAGATCGTCGCTCATGCCGTAGAAAAGCCAGAATCGAGTAATTTTGGATATGTTGGTGCCGTGCTGGATATCACCGAGCGCACGCTAGCCGAGCAGAAATTCCGTGGCCTTTTGGAATCAGCACCGGATGCCATGATCGTAATGAACCCCAAGGGCCGGATCGTGTTGGTCAATGCCCAGGTAGAGAAGCTGTTTGGCTATCAGCGCGAAGAACTCTTGGGCCAGGAGATTGAAATTTTGGTTCCGGATCGCCTTCGTGGCCGCCACCCCGAACATCGCACGGGCTACTTCGCCCAGCCTCGTGTGCGGCCGATGGGTGCGGGTCTGGAGCTGTACGGACGGCGGAAAGACGGCACGGAGTTTCCCGTGGAGATCAGTCTCAGCCCCCTGGAAATGGAGGAGGGCACCCTTGTCTCCGGCGCCGTTCGCGACATCACCGAGCGCAAGCGCGCCGAGGAGGCCCTGCGTAGAAGTGAGGGCTATTTAGCCGACGCGCAGAGGCTGACCCACATAGGCAGTTGGGCATGCAATATCGCCACTCGAGAGATGCGTCACTCGTCCGAGGAACATTCCCGGTTGTATGGCTTCGATCCAGACCAAGGAATGCCTTCCTTCGAACAAATCGTACAGCGTATGCATCCGGAAGATCGAACTCGCGTCATTGAGACTGCCGAAAGAGCGAGCTGCGCGGGAAAAGATTTCGAGGGGTATTTCCGCATCGTTGTTCCAGACGGTACCACGAGATACGTGCATGAAGTAGGTCATCCCGTTTTCAACCCGGCCGGCACCCCCGGCGAATTCGTGGGCATCCTCATGGACGTCACCGAGCGCAAACTGGCGGATGAAGAGCGCGAGCGGTTGCGCCAGGCTCAGGCGGATCTCGCGTACCTGAATCGTGTGACCACCATGGGCGAGTTGACCGCATCGCTGGCCCACGAGATCAGGCAACCGATTACTGCGGCACTCACCAACGCAAAGACTTGCCTACGGTGGCTCGGACGCGCGGAACCTGATGTGCAAGAGGCGCGCGAAACCGCGTCACGAATCATCAACGACGTCACACGCGCCGCTGACATCATCAGCAGAATCAGTTCGCTCTTCAAGAAGGGCGGTCCGCAGCGGGAGTTCGTTGACGTCAATGAGCTTATTCGTGAAATGATTGTCCTGCTGCGCAGCGAAGCGAACCGCTACTCGATCACCATTCGCACCGAGCTTGCTGAGCATATTCCCAATGTCCGGGCTGACCGCGTCCAGCTACAGCAAGTTTTCATGAACCTCATTCTCAACGGCATCGATGCCATGAAGGAAATAGGTACCAGAAGTGATCTCACCATCAAGTCGGAAGCCGACCAAGGTCAACTGCTGATTTCAATCAGTGATACCGGTGCGGGATTCCCTGCGGAGCAGGCAGACCAGATCTTCAAGGCATTCTTCACGACCAAGGATAATGGAACCGGCATGGGTCTGCCCATCAGTCGGTCGATCATTGAGTCGCATGGCGGCCGCCTGTGGGCTGCGGCTAACTCCACGCGTGGCGCAACGTTTCAGTTCACGCTGCCCATAACTATCGCGGCGCACGCATAGTCTCGTGACCAACGTTGCTTCGTTGAAATGGCTCTGATCGGAAAATCCAATGGTTTTTGCTATTTCGGAAATGGGTAGACTGGTCATTCGGAGTAGCGACTTAGCTTCAGCAATTCGCAGCCGAACAATGCTCTTTTTAAATGACCGGCAAAAGTGAAACGGGCTGACTCCAGCAAAATCTGCGAGTACCTGAAGACTGTTGTCTTCCCAAGGATTGGCACTACGGCCACCGCTGCGTCGTATGTCTTAGTAGCAGGAACTGCTGCAGCGTAGAATCTTGGTTATGGCGCCAGCGCTTCGTCCTTACGATCCCGGGGACTTTGCTGCGCTTTACCGGCTTGATCAAAGTTGCTTCCCCGCTGGGATTTCTTACTCGAAGACTACTTTGCGTTACTTTCTGTCGCTTCGCTCGGCGGATTGTGTTGTTGCCATGCAGGACGCCCACATTGCGGGATTTATTCTTACTGAGGAAAATCCGCCGCTGGCGCACATTATTACTCTCGACGTTGGTGAGAAATTCCGGCGGCGAGGAATTGCGTCGGCTTTGCTTGCCGAGAGCGAGAGGAATTTGGGGTTGCGTGGAGTGCGGCATGTGCTGCTGGAAACGGCAGCAGACAATGACGCTGGCGTTGCCTTCTGGAAGCACCACGGCTATGGTATTGCGGCGACATTGCAGCGCTACTACTTGGGCCGGCTGGATGCTTATGAAATGCGCAAGATATTGCCGGCCCCAACGAGAACTGTAGCTCCGAGCTAAGGCTGCTGGCGCCCCGGGGGCGTAGTCGGAACCCGTCCTGTAAAACCAGCCGGGACGCAAACAGCGCGCTGCAGAAAGCTGCGCTGCAGGAACGGCGCTGTGTAACTTTCTTCAGGGGCTAAAGCCTCAGGTTTACGCACTTTGACGCGGGGGCTGAAGCCCCCGCCTCCTAAGGAGAAACGTTGAGCGATTACCTGGTGTCTGTTCTGCTGGGCATTGTGGAGGGATTGACGGAATTTTTGCCGGTTAGCTCGACGGCGCACCTGCGGCTTAGCGAAGCGCTGCTGCACATTGACCTCGGCAGCGGCTACTGGAAGATGTACACGATTGTTATTCAGCTTGGCGCGATCCTTGTGCTGCCGATCTACTTTCGCGAGCGCATCGCGAAATTTCTTTCGACCTTTCCTCGCGGCGAGCGCGGTGACCGCACGGCACTGACGCATCCGCTGAGCCTCACGATCATCGCGTTCGTTGTGACCGCGATTCCGTCGTTTCTGCTGACCAAAGTGATCGGCAAGCATCTGGAGAGCCTGTACATCATGGGCGCTTCCCTGCTGATCGGCGGGATTGTGATGTGGATCGTCGACGCCATGAACGCACAGGCGGAAAAAACCGGCGCCGGCGCGCCTGGCACCCGCATTCGCACGTGGCGCATGGAAGAGATGAGCTTGCCGCAGGCGATTTGGATCGGCGCTTGCCAAATTCTTTCGGCGGTTTTTCCCGGCACGTCGCGGTCGATGTCTACCATCACCGCGGGGCAACTTGCGGGAATGTCCCGCGCGGCGGCGCTGGAGTTTTCTGGCGACGGGCTACCAATTGCTGAAATACGTAACGGGTAAGGACGAAAATACGATCGGCGTCTCGCATATCGATTCGCACGGATGGATTGTGTTGGCCATCGGTTTTATCGTTTCGTTTATCGTGGCGTATGCGGCGGTTGCGTGGTTTCTGGCTTGGGTGCGCAAACATGGTTTCGCGCCGTTCGCCGTCTATCGCATCGTCGTGGGCGTGCTGGTGCTCGCCTGGGCTTCGCGCGCCATTAATTTGTTTCAGTTAGCCAGGTAGCGCCATTGTTGGAGAAGGACTCGGGCTGGTTAAGACAAGCACAAGATCATCTTTAGATACACGGACTTGGAAACTCCTTGTTGGACGCGGAACGTTGTCTGTTATATTTAATGCGTTTGGGTTCCTCCGAAAGGCACGTTCTAGCGCCGGCGAGCTCTTTCGTACTCAGCCTTCCCCAAAAGCTGGGGCCCCAAACCTGAGGATTATTTCGTGCGCTTTCTGACTCCGACCGATAACAAGCGGCTCAATGAGCTGATCGGTTTCCTGTTCATGATATTGGCAGTGCTCGTGGCACTGTCCCTAATTTCGTATTCCCCCCATGACGTAGCATTTAACGTGGCCGCGCCGCCCGCGGATGGTCCGCTCTCGCACAACTGGATCGGGCCGGTGGGCGCTTACGGAGCCGATCTTCTCTTCCAGGTATTCGGCTTCGCGGCGTTTTTGCTGCCGGTGGCTATCCTTATTCTTGGCTGGAAATGGTTTCGCAGCCGGGCGATCAATTCGCAACTGGCGACCATTTTTGGCTACATGCTGCTGCTGCTTTCGCTCCCTTCCCTGCTTTCGCTTTGGCATTTTCCGGAGGTGCGCGGCCTGCCGCCAGGGGGGATGCTTGGGTCGCTGGTCTCCGGCAGCTTGCAAGCGGGATTTAATTTTTGGGGCGCCAGCCTGATCGCTTTCGCGTTCTTCCTGACATCACTTTTTATGACCACGAGCTTTTCTTTTGCGGGGACGCACGCCTGGGCGAAAAAGGGCCCGCTGGGCGCGGTGGAAAAGCTGGGCTTGCTGCAGAAAGCGCAGGCGCGCTGGCAGAACTGGCGCGACGGGCGCGAGCAACAGCGCATGCGGCGGCGTCTGGAAGAGACGCGTATCTCCGGGCGCAAACCGGTGAACCAGCTTGGCGCCAACGCAGCGTCGAGTGAACCGCAAGCGTCAATTCAGCTTGCGGACGAGAGCGACATTTTTGAAACGGAGGAGAAGGAAGAAAAATCGCGCGATTCGCGCAAGCCTCCGATTCTCTTTCTACATGACGAGAAGAAGGAAAAGGTCAGCACCAAAAAATCAGCTGATCCGAAGATCGCAAAGGGTAACGCGAACTATAAGCTGCCCTCGGTGTCGCTGTTGCGCGAGGGCGAGCGCAGCCAGAAGCTCGATGAAGACGAATTGAAAATTCGGGCGCGGGCTATCGAAGACAAGTGCCTGGAATTCGATATTCAGGGGCGCGTTACGCAGATCAATCCCGGCCCGGTGGTCACTACGTTTGAGTTCAAGCCGGAAGCGGGCATCAAGTACAGCCGGATTATCGGTTTGACGGAAGATCTCTGCCTGGCGCTGCAAGCGGAATCGATTTTGATCGAGCGCATTCCGGGCAAGTCCACCATCGGTATCGAAGTGCCGAACATCAACCGGCAGACGATTGCACTGCGGGAAATTATCGAAGCGCCGGAATTCATCAACTCGCCGAGCAAACTCACGCTGGCGATGGGTCGCGACCTGCACGGGCGTATACGCATCACGGATCTGGCGGCCATGCCGCACTTACTGATCGCGGGCTCGACGGGAACCGGCAAGAGCGTGTTCATCAACTCGCTGATGATGTCTATTCTTTATAAGGCGAGCCCGGAAGACGTAAAGATGGTGCTTGTCGATCCCAAGCGGCTGGAGCTGAATCTTTACGACAATATTCCGCACCTGATCGCGCCGGTTGTGACCGATCCCAAGATCGCGTCGAACGTACTGCGCAATGCGACCAAGGAGATGGAGAATCGGCTGAAGCTGCTGGCGCAGCGCGGGGTGCGCAACATCGACCAGTACAATCGCACTTTCCAGAAAGCGCAGCCGCTTTCGCTCTTTGACAATGCGGAGGAAAGCGAGCACAAGCCGCTGCCGTATTTGGTTATCGTGATCGACGAATTGGCCGACTTGATGATGGTCGATACCAATAACGTGGAAGAATCGATTACGCGGCTGGCGCAGATGGCGCGCGCCGTGGGCATTCACTTGATTTTGGCGACGCAGCGGCCTTCGGTGGACGTGATTACCGGCTTGATCAAAGCGAACTTCCCTGCGCGCATTTCGTTCCGTGTGGCCAGCAAAGTTGATTCGCGGACGATTCTCGATTCGAACGGCTCGGAGTCGCTGCTTGGCAAGGGCGACATGCTGTATCTGCCGGCGGGCTCGGCGCGGCTGCATCGCATTCACGGGCCGCTGGTTTCGGAAGATGAAATCACCGCGGTGTGCGATTTCTGGCGCGAGCAAGCGCAGGCCAAGTACAACGAAGAATTACTGGCTGCCCCGAAGGATGAAAACGGCGTGACGGGTGACGAGACGGTGGGTGAGGGAGAAGCGGCCGAGGATGTGGACGACGACCTCTACCAGGACGCGGTTCGCGTGGTTTGCGAAATGGGCCGGGCTTCCACTTCTACCTTGCAGCGGCGGTTGCGCATCGGCTACGGACGCGCGGCGCGCCTGATCGACCTGATGGAAAAAGATGGGATTGTCGGCCCGCCAGACGGAACCAAACCGCGCGAAGTCCTAAAAGGCCGCAACTGGATGAAAGAGTACGACGAGTCCGCGCAATAACCCAGGCAAGCGACGCAGTTAAGATAGTGGAAGGTTCGCCTGATGCGAGGCCGGGTTGTCCGCGGGATAAGAAATCTCCAAGCCATTGACCTCTGCAAATGGAGTCATCTCGTGCGAGCGGGCGGAAGTAGCGCTCATTATGTCCTGGACGTTTACGCCACGAACGAGCAACGCGTCGCCGATTAGCGAGCGATGGCAGCGCCACGGTACGGCCTCGGCGCACATGATCGCGGTGCGCTTCGCGGTCGCGAGTTGCATCAGCGCTTCGACGCCGGTGCGAAATTCGTCGGTGGCCATGTAGTCGGCATAACCGCGAAATGACGCATTGCGCCAACCAGTGTTGCTGGAATCTTTCTTCGGGTGGCGGAGACCACCGAGACTCTTCAAGTGAGCGTACTCAATTCCCTGCTCGCGGAGCGGGGCTTTGAGGATGGAGAGAAATTCCTCGACCGTGCGCGTGGAATGCCCGATTGTGAGCACGGTTAATTTTGCGGAGAGTTCTACGTTGACACCACGCGACGGTGCGGAGTCTTCCTTGGCCGAAGGAGCGCGTTTATTCTTGGCAGTTGCCGCGGTCCTTTTTCTTACGGCAGTCACGCCACACCGAATTCCAGGCGAGCGCGCTATTTGACACAATTTGCGCGCGCCCCTAAAATTAACAGACTCAAGCGTGCCGGGGTAGCTCACTGGTAGAGCGCCGCCCTGAAAAGGCGGGCGTAGCCAGTTCGATTCTGGCCCCCGGCACCAGGATTTGCTTTTTGTTCGCCATGTATACAGATCGCGTCATCATTCGTGGTCTGTATCTTTACGTTGAGTTGTTTGATGTTTCAAATCTAGCGTCGAGCGCGGAATTCCAAGTTCCGACCCGCACCATTTGGCCCTGCAACCTTTCCGTTGCTTTCCCGCTGATTCTATGACGTTACGTAGGGTTCCTAGCAAGAGGCGTATGAAGCCCATAGTCGGCGTTTGTGCATTGCTGCATGTTGTTGTCCTGTTTGCTTTAGCTCAGCCCACGATGGGCGCGTGGGAAGAGCCTGCGCAGCGAATAGCGCGTCTGGATGCAGAATGCGAAAAAGGAATGCATGGGAGCTGCTTCACCCTGGGCGTGATGTTGGAGGAA
>WNFP01009446.1_pt1 | contig 11845 bp, 10 predicted proteins | sample 5400201 | NCBI WGS metagenome assembly WNFP01 (sample SAMN13153355, study PRJNA577476) | soil metagenome | isolation source: 115 cm saprolite under Madrone tree | place: USA:California | collected 2016-06-14
TCCGCGAGCGCAAGATGAGATGCGCGATCTCCGTGAGTGCTCGCAGGTCAACCGAACAGCCGCATGAAGCCCGACGCCGGCAAATCCGGCACCAGGAACGCCGCATTGCGTCGTCCAGCTACTCGCGCCACGCACTGAGCGGCCGCATATCCGCTTCGCACCGCTCCCTCCATAGTGGCAGGCCAGCCGGTTGCGGTCCAGTCCCCGGCGAGGAAGACGCGCGGCCACACCGTCTCCGGCTGCGGCCGGTAAATTTCGATCCCCGGTCGCGGCGAATAGGTGGCGTGGACTTCCTTGATCACGGTAGACTTCACCAGGTTTGCGGCCCGCGCCCCGGGAAAAAACTCGCGTAGCTCGGAGAGCGCCATATCAACAATCTCCGCGCGGGACTTCTCCACCAGGGTCTTGGATGAACTTACTACGAGCTCCACGTAGCTGTTGGCTTGCGTAGCGCCGGCGCCCCCCGGGCTGTGGGGGGGGCATCCCGCCCGGCCATCGGATTCGCCCGAAACCCTCGCTTCCAGCAATTTCGATTTGTGAAACATCCACTGAATCGTGCGATCCAACAACACGGCGTGCTCCAGATCGGTAATCTGACGATCGAACCACAGATGAATGCCGGTAATCGGCGAAGTCTCGAACCGTCCCAGCGTTTGGCGCAACGGCTCCGCCGCCGAAGTTTGCGGCAGCATACGCGACAACACGTCAAACGGCACCGCCATGACCACGAAATCAAACGCCTCTTCGCCGCCCGCCATCAGCAACCTTACATCGGCGAACTCTGCCCGGAACGACTCCACGCTCGCCCGGAACCGCAACTGCCCACGGCGGGCGGAAATATATTCGCCTCCCCGGCTGAAGAGCTCGGTCAGCGGAACGGTCGGCACGCCCATGCGTCCAGCGGCCAGGGATTTCAGAAACGACTCGCGTACTACCTGCGCGGCGTAAGGAATCGATATTAGATCGATCTCTTCGTTCAGCGCGCTTACCAGCACGGTTTTCCAGAAGCGTTCGATAGCCCGTTCAGTCTGTCCGTGACGGCGCAACCACTGCAGGAACGATTCGCCCGTATCGCGTGGCACAACGGGCGTAAGGGCGGCAAGCGCAACTGCGATCGCCACTTTGTCGTGCAGATTCAGGCAGGCGGCACGCAGAAAGGAGGGAGCCGTATGCAGCGGAGCTGGTAGGGTCGACGGCTGAATCACCGAGGCGCGGCCCCCGGGCTCAAGAAAAGTCATGCGGTCATACCAGCGGATTTTGTCTTCGGCCCCAATGCGCTGGTAGAACTCGATCAGGTTGGTACAGCAACCGAGCAGAACGTGCTGGCAGTTATCTACCACTTCGCCGGTGCCCGGGTGCTGATAGGATGACGCCCGTCCCCCAAGGTAAGGACGCTTTTCGAAAAGGGTGACCCGCAGACCACTCTCCGCCAGCGCACAACCCGCGGCCAGCCCCGCCAGGCCGCCCCCTACGACCGCAACTTTAGGAGATTGTGTCCAGGGCTCGGTCATCAAGTCAGGCGTTTAAGCAGACCCTTTCCGAGGATGAGGACTTTTTCGCGGACCGTAAGATTGATCTTTTTGCCGAAGACGTCATATTTGCGCTCCGCGATCTTTTCCAGCAGCCTCGCGTAAATGCTCACGAGAACCCAGAGCGCAGGCCGGCTGTCTTCATCGATCAGCGGCATCAGGTCCGTGGCGGCACCGTAGTATTCGCGGGCTCGATCCGCCTCGGCCGCCAACAGCCATCGCAATCGCTCGGGAATCGCGGTCTGGTGAAACTCCTCCGCTGCAATCCTGAAGCTGGCCAGATCCTCGGCAGGAAGGTAGATTCTTCCCATGCCCGCGTCTTCCTTGATATCGCGAATGATGTTGGTCAGCTGAAACGCCAGCCCTAGGTTTTCCGCCAGCGGTTCCGCCGCCGCATCCCGATAACCGAAGATCCGGATGCATACCAGTCCCACCACCGAAGCGACCCGGTAACAATAAATACGCAGATCTCCAAATGTCCGATAAACTCGATGGGAATTTTGTAGCGGCGCTGAGTGTCGGTGAGGGCAAGCAGCACTGGATCGTCTGTCGGGCTGCCCGATTGAGCGTGGTGAAAGGCGTCGAGCCAGGCCTCCAGTTTCTGCCGTCTTTCGTACGCTGGCACCTTGGCATCGTCGCTGCTGTCATCGCAACGCCGCATGAAGGCGTACACCGCGCACAGAGCCTGGCGTTTGGCCGTGGGCAGAACCAGAAAGGCGTAGTAAAAATTCTTTGCCGCCGAGCGCGTAATACTGCGGCACACCGAATAGGCCACGGCAATTTGCGAGGAGTTCGGGGAAAACGGAGATGGCATCGGCTGCACCGCGGCGCTCATAACAGCTTCCCCAGCGCGGCGCGCGCCACCAGCGCGAGCTTGCGCGCTTTCGAAATCGCAGGACGCCGCCCCAGCACAGCATACCCCTGCCGTTCAATCGCATTCAGAATTTCCTGCCCGCCCCGCGTAAATAACTCCAAGTCGACCGCTAGCTCGCGATCCACCCGCCCCGACAGCGGCCAGCCCTGGCTGAACCAATCGCGCGCCCGCTGCACTTCAAATCGCATCAGTTCGCAGAATGCCTGAGTGTTTCGGGCAGCGGCAATCTCCTCCTCGCTCACCTGGTAGCGCTGCAAATCTTCGAGCGGCAGATAAATTCGTCCCTTGGAATAATCCACGCTGACGTCCTGCCAGAAGTTGGCCAACTGCAACGCAGTGCAGGTGCAATCGGAAAGCGCCTGGCGTTCCGCATCGCGATACCCGCACAGGTAGAGAACCAGATGGCCCACTGGATTGGCCGAGTAGCGACAGTAAGCGGCCAATTCCTCGAACGTTTCGTGGCGGGTAACGGTCTGGTCCTGACGAAAAGCCTGCAGCAAATCCGCAAAGGGCTGCCGGGGGATGTCAAACTCGCGTACCGTCGCGCCCAGGGCGACAAACACCGGATGCCGTGGGGTGCCGGCATAGCAGGCATCAAGTTCCGCTTGCCATTCGTCCAGCAATTGCAGCGAGGTCTCGGGATCACCGGCTTCATCGCCGAGGTCGTCGGCAATACGGCAATAAGCGTAAACATTGAAAAAGTGCTGGCGCAGCCGCTGCGGCAGGAACCAGCTGGCGACCGAAAAATTTTCGTAGTGACTACGGGCCAGCCGGCGGCAATATTCCTGGGCCTCAGCCGGAGAACACGCCCGCTCGGGAATCGCATATTCCGCCGGAAGTCTGCTCCACCCCGCCGATCCGGCGGAAATGGATGCGCTCCGGGAATCGTTGCTGGCCATGGTTGACATTAGTCAGTTCGTCCCCGGTGAACGGTGCGCCGATTCGAACCAAGAGGGAGACGTTGCAAGCAACGTCTCTACGAAATTCTTTTTGTTGTAGAGGCGTAGCTTGCTACGTCTCTTGGCTGCGCAATAGCCTCAATGGCCAGGAATGATGGCCGTCTTGATATCGCCGTTGCGATTCAGCATGTGGCGAAGCACCTGCTGTAATCGGGAAAGTGGCGCTTCTCCGGTGATGTAGTCGGTAGACCGAATCTTCTTCTCTGCAATCAGTGCGAACGCCTTGCGCACCGTCTCTGGGGTGTGATGAAACGTAGCTTTCAAAGTCATTTCTGAATAATGCAGGCGGTTGGTATCCAATTGGACTTTAGTCCCGCTGGCGCAGCCGCCGAACAAGTTGACTGTGCCGCCCTTGCGCACCATGTCAATAGCCCACTCCCATGCTTCGGGCCGCCCCACTGCTTCAATCACCACATCGCTGCCGCGCTTTTCCGGCGAAATCACGCGCACGGCTTCGACCGCATCCTTCACCTTGGTGATCTGCACCACTTCGTGCGCTCCCATCCGTTTGGCGGCCGCCACCTGGGAATCGCGCTTGACCACGGAAATCACATTGCAACCGGTGGCCTTAGCGACCTGCACAAACATCAGCCCGATTGGCCCGCCACCAATTACCGTCACCGTGTCGCCGATCTCGACCTTGGTTTCGTGTAGTCCGCGCAAAACGCAAGCCAGCGGCTCCACCATTGCTGCTTCTTCGTAAGTCACGTCGGCGGGCACCGCCAACATATTGGTTTCAACGATTCGCTTCGGAATGCGAATGTACTCAGCGTAGGTTCAGCGCCACCACCCGCATACCCTTCCTGAAACCTCGCACGTTGTTTCCGACTTCTTCGATCACGCCGGCCAATTCGTGCCCAAACAGCGCCGGCGGGACGATCATGCGCGCGTGGTAGCCACGCTGATAGACCTTCAAGTCGGTTCCGCAGGTCAACGCGACTTGCACTTTGACCAGTACTTCCCCGTCACCTACGCGGGGAATCGGCACTTTTTCAATCTTCAGATCCTCTTTGCCATAGAGGACTGCTGCTGTCATCTTACCGTTCACGCTCGACTTCCTTCCCCCGAGCCGCCCGGCTGAATAACTATTTTCATCGAATCAGGTTGGGGATGGGCAGCCAGGTCCAGAGCTTCTACGCTGCGCGACAAAGAGAACCGGTGACTGATCAACCGTTCCAAATCCATTTCACGGCTCATCACAAATCGCACTGAATCCTCTTGCAGCTCAACCGAAGCACTGTAAGACCCCAATAACGTTTTCTCATCCACGCAGACCGCGCCGGGGTCAAAAGTGGCGTCCCCGTGTACTGTTTGCGCGAACAGCAAAACCCGGCCTCCAGGACGTACCGCGTCCATCGCAGTCCGGATTAGACCGTTACCACCCACCGCCAGGACGGCCGCATCTGCGCCCCGTCCTTCGGTCAGCTCCCGTACCGCAACCACCAGGTCGGCACGTGAGGCATCAACGCTGTTCCCCAAGCCGTAACTTGTAGATATTGTAAGCCTCTGAGGATACAAATCGGAAGTTACTACCATGGACCCATTTGCGTCGGCGCCTCTAGGTTCGCCATCGACCCTAGCGTCCTCGTTAGGGCCGGAATCGGATTTGCCTCCGAAGTGGCTGTAAAAACTCCCGCCTATACCCGCATTCATCGTCCGCTTAGCCAGTACACTCAATATGATACCGATCGGACCCTGACCTATCACTACAACCGTCTCGCCGACCTGCAAACCCAGCCTTTCGATCCCCTTCATGCAGGTATTGACCGGCTCCAAAAAACACGCCTGTTCAAAGGAAACGTCCAGCGGAATCCGCACTGTACCCTGCCGTACAATCCAGTCCATCACCCGCACATATTCAGCAAAACCGCCGCCCGAGGGTTCAAATCCCGCGGTGCAGCCCACCTTCTTGTAGGTTTCGCACTGCGCAAAAGTTTTGCGTCGGCAATAAAAACAATTCCTGCAAGGGACATGATGAAACACCACCACTCGGTCGCCCTGCTTAAACTCTCGCACCCCCCCACCCACGGCTGCAACCACACCCGAAGTCTCGTGGCCAAAAATCCGCGGCGCGGAATGCGAGCCCGTGGCGATCTTCTTCAGGTCGGTGCCGCAAATCCCGCAGGTGTGTACCCGCAGGAGCAATTCGCCTGCAGCTATCTGCGGCACCGCAACCGTCTCCAGGCGAACCTCATTCACCCCGCGATACACCGCAGCCTGCATGGTCGCAGGTATCGTCCCCGTGCGTTCTTCAATCGCGAATTGCCCAGCCATCGCCATAGGCTAGTCCCGGCTCTCAGGGATTGGACGCAATCCCGGCTCCGAATTCTCCAATTCTTCCGCATCGTGGTTGTATTGATCCAACCACCCGCAAAGCGCGTTCGCCGCCGTTGCGCTGTTTCTGGCCAACTGAATCACGCGCCGCCAAAGCCAGGGGCGAACCGCCACGAAGGCGGCAAATGCTGCGGTCCGAAACGTCCCGTCGCCAGCGATAAATCGATCGATAGATGGCATCTCAAAGTCAGCTTCGTCGGAGATCACCTTGAGCCCGACGAAGGTAATGTCGTGAGCCTGGGCGCCACGAGCCACCGCGGCCGCTTCCATGTCAACTGCGTGCGCCCAGTATGCCTTGGCCAACCTGGCTTTCTGCTCGATGCTTGCCGTCCGATCAACGCTGACCACAACCCAATGCCCCACACCGGCCTCAACCCGGCTTCCATCTTTAGCGTCAATGACGCAAATTGGAGTCAGCACCGCGCCCGCTCTGAGCGTGGAATCCAGCGCTCCGGCAAAACCAGCAGACTGCACCATGATCGGTGTGTAGAGATTGATGATGGCCTCGGTCGCCCGCCGCGCCGCTTCCGGTCCGATGCCGCCGCAAACCAGCACCGCGCGCTCGTTCTCGAAGAATTTGTACCTCCGACCGTCGTATTCACGCTCGACCGGCCGCCAGCGCTTAACAAGCGGACGCACCTCGCGCTCCAGGGCGGCTACGATGGCGACTTTTGAGGTGTTAGGCAAGTATCCAAATCCCGCCGAGCTTCGCTCGGCCTGACCGGGTCTGAGACCCGGTCCCACACAGTCTTCGCTGCTCCCATCCCTTAAGCGTATCCATTGGCCTGGAACCACTCCACCGCTCGGCGTAGCGCGCCGTCTACCGGGACCGTTTGCCATCCCAGCTCCCGCTCCGCCTTGCTGGACGACACAAACATCTTTTTCCGTCCCATGCGCACCGCGTCGATGGTCGCGCGCGGTTCGCGCTTGCGAATGTAACCTGTGACCACTTGATCCACCGCCCCGGTAGCCAGCGCAACCACGTACGGAACTCTGATCTTGGGCGATGGCAGTCCGGTGATGACGGCCAGCTTATCCAGAATCTGCTTCAGAGTCAGGTTTTCACCGCCCAGAATGTAGCGCTCACCGCTTCTTCCCTTCTCCAGCGCAGCCACATGGCCCCGGGCACACTCCGCAACGTCCACCAGATTCAGCCCGGTATCGACGTAAGCGGGGAACTTCTTCTTCAGGAAATCCACGACGATGCGGCCTGTGGGTGTCGGTTTGATGTCGCGCTCGCCCACTGGAGTCGTAGGATTCACCACCACTACGTCCATCCCCGATTTACCCGCCTCGATCGCCACCTGCTCCGCCATGAACTTCGATCGCTTGTAATGGCCGATCATATTGGCCAAGGACACCGGCGAGCGCTCATCCGCCACATCGCCGCTGGAAGTGAACCCCATGGTGGCAACGCTGGAGGTGTAAACCACCCGGCGTACCCCCGTTTCCCGTGCCGCCTGCAGAATCCCCCGCGTGCCTTCGACATTTGAGCGATACATCTCGTCCGGGTCGCGGACCCACAGCCGATAGTCTGCGGCAACGTGAAATACCACGTCGCAACCCGCCACCGCCTTCTTCAGTGAGGCCGGGTTACGCAGGTCCCCGGTCACTCGCTCCGCCTTCAGTTCCAGAATATTCCTAAGATCGCTGCTGGAGCGGACCAGGAACCGCAGATCGGCACCGCCGTCGCCCAGAGCGCGGGCCACATGGCTGCCCACGAACCCTGTCGCGCCGGTGACAAAAGCTAGCATTCGGCACTCAGCCGCTGCACCGTTTGCTGGTTTCTCGAAAACCGGCAACTCTCGCGCCCGGCTGAATGCTGAGGGCTAACCGCTGCTTCTCTCCACCATGACTTTCTTGTAGGTAGTGAGCGCGATCAGCGGGAAATATTGCCGGTACATGTGGTACATCAGGTAGAACACGCGCGGGAAACCCGTGCCGGTGAAATGGGGCTCGTCCCAGGAGCCATCCTTTTTCTGCGAGCGCACAAGATAGGCGATGCCTCGAACCACGCAGTCGCTGCGGGTATCCTTCGCGGCCAACAAGCCCAGGATGGCCCACGCCGTCTGCGACGGAGTGCTCGGTCCCACGCCCTTGGTATTAGGATCGTCGTAGGAGCCACAGGTTTCTCCCCATCCACCATCGGGGTTCTGCACCATCCGTATCCACTCGGCGGCTTGCTGTACGTACGGTTCGTGGTGGTCAATTTCCATCGCTTCCAGACCCCGCAGCACCAGCATGGTCCCATAGATATAGTTCACACCCCAACGTCCGAACCAGGAACCATCCGGTTCCTGCTCATGGCGGATGAACTGGATCGCCTTCTTTACCGCGGGATGATTCTTGTCGTAGCCGTAAGCCGCGAGCATTTCGAGGATGCGTCCGGTGATGTCGACGGTCGCCGGATCTAGCATGGCGTTGTGATCGGCGAAGGGTACGTACTGGAACACCATGCGGTCGTTATTCTTGTCGAACGAAGCCCAACCGCCGTTCCGGCATTGCATGGACAGAATCCAGTCAATGGCGCGCTGTACGGACTCGCGCTGGTAGCGGCCGTTGGGATGCTCCACATGGGTCAGGCCCAGACAAACCATAGCGCTGTCGTCCACGTCGGGGTAAAACTCGTTGTTGAATTCGAAATACCAGCCACCTGGCTGGCCCTTCTTGTTCTTCACTTTCCAATCGCCAGCGATACGCACCTGCTTCTGCAGGATCCAGTCGGCACACTTCACCATTCGGGAATCGCTTGCCGGAACACCGCTTTCCCCCAGCGTGAACAAGGCATAGGCCGTATCCCACACTGGCGATTTACAGGGCTGCATACGGAAGGTTTCCCCTTCTTCGATGCCCAACTTCTCGAACTCATCCATGGCGCGAATTACCTGCGGATCGTCCACCGAGTATCCCAGGCAGCGCAGGGCGATGATGGAATTCATCATGGAGGGAAAGATCGCGCCCAGCCCATCGCTCATCTCGAAGCGCTCCAGCATCCACTTCTCCGCCACCCTCAGCGCAATGGACCGCAGCGGCCGGATGTGCACCCGCTCAAACCAGTGGGTCAAGCGGTCGAGCGAGAGGAAGAAGTTGCGCCAGGAGAATAGCTTCTTGTCCCAGCGAAGATGCATCCGCGACTTGTCGCGCCCGCCGACGAACAGCTCTTCCACGCCCAGTTCCTCTGGAATCTTCTTGAACGGCTTCTTGGCGTAGCAAATCGACAGCGGCACCAGGATGGCCCGCGACCAGGACGAAATCTCGTAGATGTTGAACCAAAACCATTTGGGAAACAGAACGATTTCCGGAGGGATGGCCGGCACCGCGTCGTAATCGTACTGCCCGAAGAAGCAGAGATATATCTTGGTAAAAGTGTTGACCTCGGTGACTCCGCCCATTTCCAGAATCTTCTTGCGGGCGCGAACCAGCTCGGGATGGTCTGCGGCGTAACCCGCCAGTTTCAGTCCGAAATAGCACTTGACCGAGGCGCTGACGTTAGACGGGCCATGGGAATAAATGCTCCAGCCGCCATCTTCGTTCTGATGCTCGAGAACGTAGCGCGCTGCCTTGGCCATGCGCTCGGGATTGCCCGTGCCCAGAAGAACGTGCAACACGATGTAGTCGGCTTCGAGCGTGGCGTCTGCTTCCAGTTCACCGCACCAGTAGCCTTCTTCATGCTGCTCGGAAAACAGGCAGTTGCGCGCGCCATCAATGGCGACGGCAACCCGGCTGATCAGATCGTCGATTTTTCCGAAACGCATCTGCGGTGCGGCAGACGCAGAAGATTGAGCACCGAAAGACGGGGCACCAAAAGATGAGGCGCCGGAAGATAGGGGGGGGTTGTCTTCCATATTTGCTTGTTTACTCCGCCGCCGCAGGAGCGCTGGCAATGGCTTCCACGATCTCCGGCGGCAGACCAAAGCGTACATTCTCAGGCATGACTTCAACTTCCTGCACGTTGCTGAAACCTTCCGTACCCAGGAACTTCACTACTTCTTCCACCAGGCACTCAGGAGCGGAAGCGCCCGCGGTTAACGCGATCGTCTTCACTCCCAGCAGCCATTCCGGCCGGATATTGCGGAAGCTGTCAATTAGATGCGAGCCGGTGCCCAAATTGCGCGCAACCTCCACTAAGCGATTGGAATTAGAGCTGTTATCGGAACCTACCACCAGCAAAAGGTCAGCGTCAGAGGCCACGTGCTTCACCGCCACCTGGCGATTCTCCGTGGCGTAGCAGATATCCTGCGCTGCAGGTCCTTTGATGTTGGGGAAGCGCTGCCGCAAGGCGGCAATAATGTCCCTGGTTTCATCCAGGCTCAGTGTGGTCTGAGTCAGATATGCCACCCGGTCAGGGTCGGCAACGGTAAGCGAAGCCACTTCGTCGGGCGAGCCCACTACCTGAGTCACGATGGGTGCCTCGCCCAACGTCCCAATCACTTCGTCGTGGTCGCGGTGGCCGATCAACATCAGCGAATAGCCTTCTTTGGCGAACTTCACCGCTTCCACGTGAACTTTTGTTACCAGCGGGCAGGTTGCATCAATCACCCGCAATCCGCGCTGTTCACTGGCCTCGCGCACTTCCGGCGAGACTCCATGGGCGCTGTAGATCACCCGTTCCCCGTTTGGGACTTCTTCCACGCTGTCCACAAAAATGGCACCCTTGCCTTGTAGTTCCTCAACCACAAAGCGGTTGTGGACGATTTCCTTGCGCACGTAGATGGGCGGCCCAAAGGCCTCGAGGGCGATGCGGACAATATCGATGGCCCGAACCACCCCCGCGCAGAAGCCGCGGGGCTTGAGCAAAAGCAACGTCTTTTCGTCCTGGTGTGCCGCCATACTCTGCCTTCTTAGGGTACACGTCCCCTATGGGTGATTGACAACTAGAGTATCGGACAAGTACCAACTTGGTCAACGTAAGCCGTAGAAATGCATAGGATTAGCAGCGGTTGGGGATAATTCGGCAGTGAATGGTTTGGGGGAAATTGCTCCTGCCAGATTCGGCTCACGCCATATCCATCCGCTAGCGTGTCATTGCTGACAGTCACCAGATTTTCCATTTGCGCCTGGGCCACCAACATGCGATCAGGGCATCCTTGCAGGAACCCGCAATGAGAACGCCGAGCACGCCCGAATTCCATGTTCGACTCTGACCGAGAGGCCTTCGAATCGCTCCTGAGCCAGGTAACCAGCGAAATCCCGAGCCAAATCCGCCGCGACTTCCAGTCTGCCGAGGCGGACCTTGGGTTCTCCGTTTCGGATGTAGAGCTGCCGGAGAAAGAACCAGCCTTTTCTTCAGGCGGCTATCCATGCCAGGGCTTCCCACTTGCTGACCGGCGATAAGCAGCACGTCAGCCAGTATTTTGGCCGACCTTTGGCGGCGTCCTGATCAAACCCCCCAGGGTATTTCCAACACTACCCGGCGTGGAGCCAGCGGCCCTCAGGCGTTGGTCTTCAACATCTGCTCGGCGTGCTTGCGCGAAGCCTCGGTCAGCCTGGCGCCGCTCAGCATGCGCGCGACTTCCTCGGTGCGCTCTTCCCCGATGATGAGGTGGACGGTGGTCCGGGTCCGCCCGCCGACGGCTTTCTTTTCGATCAGATAATGATTGTCAGCAAATGTGGCGATTTGTGGCAGGTGGGTCACACAGAGGACTTGGTTCGACCGGGAAAGGCTCTTGAGCTTCTTCCCTACCGCCTCCGCCGCCCGGCCTCCGATACCCGTATCAATTTCGTCGAACACTAGCGTGCGCTGCGCTCCCGAACTTCGCTTTTTGCCCGAGGCCGTTTCCACGCTGGCCTTAAGAGCCAGCATCACACGCGATAGTTCCCCGCCGGAAGCAATCTGTTCCAACTGCCGCAGCGGCTCCCCTGGGTTGGTCGCGATCATATAAACCACCTGGTCGAAACCAGCGGCCGTCCAGTTCCCTTCTTCGTCGGTGCCGCTCACTTCAATGCGAAAACTGGACTTCATAGCCAGATCGCTAATCTCGGCCTCGACCAGCTTCTCCAGCTTGCGCGCGGACTCGTAGCGGATCTTCGAAATCACTCGGGCCCCACTTAGGTATTCCTCCGCAGCTTGCGCCAGCCCGGCGCGAAGCTGGCGCAGGATTTCGTCCTTGTTCTCCATCTCGGAAAGCTTGCGGCTTACTTCTGCGCCG
>WNFP01004010.1_pt1 | contig 11839 bp, 10 predicted proteins | sample 5400201 | NCBI WGS metagenome assembly WNFP01 (sample SAMN13153355, study PRJNA577476) | soil metagenome | isolation source: 115 cm saprolite under Madrone tree | place: USA:California | collected 2016-06-14
GCGCCGCGGCGCGTACTTCCCCGTACTGAAACGCCTTCTCGGCAATGGCAGCCGGTATCGCCGGGATGTTTTCCAGTACCAAATTATCTCCCGGACGTATGGTGTTGGCTTGCGCCGCAGCATTGTTCTGAGCTAGTGCTGGCAGGCTCGACAAGAGCAAAGCGAAGATGGCCAATAGCTGTTTCACCGGAGTCTCCTCTTTGAGTTCAAAAACAGCCGCCATTCTACACGCAGTTCGACAATTCGCACCCTCGAGGAAGTTGGGAGAGGTCCCTCGGCTTCTCCGCCGCGGCGGACTCGGGACAGACATGCTTCATGGCATGTCTGGTTAACCATAATACCCCCCACCCCCCTGCTTTTTGTAAGTCTATCATTCTGAATATGGTTAAAGTCCTTTGTTTTGATAGACTTCTGCAAGTGTTGATTCTTCGCGACTTAGGCGCGCGAAGGGACAGGGGTCTAAATAGCTTAGGGGGGAATGGAAAATCGAAAAGTGAAAGTGGAAAATGGGGAGAGAGGGACGGTCGGCGGAGATTTTGATTGGCAAACACGCGAAAGAATAGCACAGAAGTACACTACGTGTCAATTACTTTCTTGCTAGCATTCGAACGCAACGGTAAGACGTTGAAATGTCTGAAGGTTAGAGTCAAATTCCCCACCCTTGCGTGAAACAAAAGGCGCAAGGATGGGGCACCCGGCAACGCGCCCGTTTGAATCGTAACGATAGTCCGCTCAGACCGGAACGCCCTCACTGTTATTGTTTGTGTCATTTGCAGTTGGAACACTCGATGCGGCACCTACAGTACCGTTGAACGTAGAGCCGCTTGTAGCGGTCCCGACTATTGTACTGTTGGTCGCGAGGAACTGCTTCACGAGCGGATTAGAATCCAATGCCTTTTCGATTTCCTCTATCCCGCGGTACAAATAGTTCGAATCGCCTTCCTCACTGAGTGCCTTGTTGAGACCTTCGCAGATTATCATTCCGAGGTCCCCAGGTAGGCGCACACGCGACCATCGGGGGAGGTCCTTAAATAGGTGGTCATGGTTTTTTCGCAAGTGATCCACAAGCAGAGCGGCTCGAAGAGCTCCGCCCAGGTCACCCAGTCTGGCGAGTTGACCTCCGATGCACTCCGCGCCCTCGGCAGTTGTCAAAATCCCACGATCGAGAAACTCTGCCTCCGGTGCCGCATATCCAATCTCGCCGACGAAGCCGTCCGGCCGTTGATTTACCCTGTAGGATGGTGGCATCCGGAATCTGAGAAGACCCTGACGGGCCAAGTCGCAGTTTTCGCGATCAATTTGCACCCAAAATTTGAAGACCTTTTCGAGTGCATCTAGTTTCTCAGCACTAATCAGGTCTGCGATTGTTGCTTGGATTATAGGAGCCGAAAGGGAAAATTCCTCTCCGTTTTGCCACTCAATGAATTTTCCGTCAATTTCCTGTCCCGGCTTGAGCACCAGTCGATTCGGCAACTTGCCCATGGCACGAACGTAGAATCTTGGGGTGACGTGGTAGACACGAAGAATTGCGTTCTTCTTGTCGACACAGGCGAGAAACAAGGGAGTGGGATATTTGACCAGCCACTCAACGGCCGTTTTGTCACCAAGAGTCCAAGGGTCGGTGGTGCTCTTAACCTGGACCACAAAATAGTCGCTGACGACGGCTCGGTGACCGACTCGGTCCGACAGAGTACAATACAAATCAACTCCATAATCGTCCTGCAGGCGCACGGGGGTCACCGTGCCCCACGTCGAGAATAGGTAATCCGCAAGGATTTCAGAACGGCTGCCTTCGTGCAAGTTTGCTGCGAACGCTCCCGGCATATCTGGCCCTCCTTTGTATCAATGATACCGCCTCCGTATTCCATTTTGCGAAGAAGACACAACACGAAACAGGAGTTATGGGTGGCGAATGACGCGAAAGGTAACTAGAAGGCAGAAACAGAAACTAGAAGGCAGAAACTAGAAGGGGAAAGCGCGGCGCTACAGGGTCCAGAGGAGGTCGAGTTTTTTCTCGACGCTGGCGAAATCTTTGTCGCTGGTGGCGAGGGAGGCTTTGCGGTGGGGAAAGCTAGAAGCTAGAAACTAGAAGGCAGAAGGCAGAAAAACGGAAACTAGAAACTAGAAAGCAGAAAGGGAAGGTTCGGGGTTACGTCGTCCAGAATTCAGCGTTGCGTGTTCAATTTCCTGGATTTGTGGTCGGCTGAGTTGATTCGATCGTTATGTTCTTGAGGGCGTGAGCGACCGCATCCTTGACGACGACCTCATTCCGGCCGTGGTCCGTGATGGCGTCGTAGAGCAGTTGCGTCGGTCCTGGATTCAATTCCTTGTTGTATTCATCGGTGATATCAGTGGCTATTTGTTGGAGCATCTTGTTGGACTCGGCGCCCAGATCCGTGCCGGTGATCTCGACTTGTTTGCCCATGTATGGCGCGGCGATTCGCTCGGCGAGTTTGCCGGCGGTCTGGTAGTAATATTCCGAGATTTGGCGATGGCCGTCCTCATGTTCGATCACATGCTGGGTTACCCCGGTTGGCACCCAGATGTTGATGTTGAGTTGCAGCGTGACCTTGATCCGCGTGATGGTGACGGTCGCGTGTGTAGTATCCGTTTGTCGAGACTCCCCGCGAACACTGGCGCTGGACAGGAAATGGGAATCGCACTCCGCGCTTTCCCCCGAGGCCAAGGGTGGCATATCGGCCGGCGGCGTGTCTGGGTCAAACGTGCGGCTCGCGAAAGCAACCGGCTGCTTGTCAATTGCCGGCACGGGAGCTTCCCCAAGCGGCCGTCGCGATGAGAAGCCGCGCCACGCGAGCCAGCCGAGGATAAGCGCTCCTAGCAACGCGCAAAATACAATTAAGCCACGTGAGGGCAATACCGCCTCCGCATTCCATTTTGCGAAGAAGACACAACCCGAAACAGGAGTTTATGGGTGGCGAATGACGCGAAAGGTACTCTCATCGAGCCTCCGGACCAACTCACGATGAACGCGCTTGCCGGGAGACAAAAACGCGATTGAACCAAGATCTGATGAGCGTCCAAGACGCTTGGTTGAATCGGAGGTTTCTCCGGCGCGCTGGTTTGAGAGTGGGGCGTCTGTGCGAATAGGAACAGGTCTACTTGTTTGCTCAACGCGCAGGGTGGTTGTCAGAGCGGGATTTCCAGAGGATTTGGCGAAGGATGCCGAGAAGGAGATCGGCGTCGGAGGTGGTGAGGTGGAGACGGCGGACGAGGCGGCGAATTTTTTCGTCGGTGGGGGCGGCAGTGCGGCGCTTCTGGGAGGCGGCGGGAGGCGATTTGAGGTAGCCGCTGGCGAGCAGCGCGTCGAGGAGAGCTGAAGTGATGCGCTCGAGCTCGGCGGCGGAGGCTGCGGTGCGTTTCGCCGGTGAAGGCGCAGCGTGGGGATCGCGAGCGAGTTCGTAGAGGCAGACGGCCACGGCCTGGCCGAGGTTCATGGAGCGATGGTCTTCGCGGGTGGGGATGCGCAGGAGCCAGTGACAATGGCTGAGGTCTTCGTTGGAGAGGCCGCGTTTTTCGGAGCCGAATAAGAGAGCCACGCCGCTGTTAGCGAGGCGCTTTCGAATCAGAGGCGCGCCTTGCTCGGGGCGTTTGACGGTGTGCTGCGGGTCGCGGCGGCCCACGGCGGTGGTGCCGACGATGAGAGTGCAGTCCGCGACAGCTTCGGCGAGACTCTTGAACTCTTCGGCGCGGGCGAGAAGAGGCGAGGCACCCACGGCAGAGCGTGCTTCACGAAAAGCCAATTCGTAGGGATTGACGACACGAAGATGGAAGAAGCCGAAGTTGCTCATGGCGCGGGCGGCGGCGCCGATGTTGAGAGGATTGCGCGGGTTGACGAGGACGACGCGCAGGTTGTCGAGTTGGGATAGGGAGGACAAGGAACAGACTCTATTCTCCGCCGCGGCCGAGAGAAAGGCGAGTACAACTCGGTCGAACAGTGGCAGAATGAACGGCGCTGGAGGGGCGGTGCGCGGTGAAACGGCGGTCGAGGGAGAGGGAGCGATGGACGCAAGGACACAAACGGGACGCGGTCATGGTTTTGGGGGGCTTGGCATGATCCTAGGCAACGGCTGGCTGGACTTTGGAGTGATTGGTGTCGCCGGGATGCTTGCCAGTTTTGCGCTGGCAACCGTGTGGGGACCGGCGGAGGCGCAGATGAACAAAAAAGCGGGCGTGGAGCGCGGGGTGTTTGGGAAGCTGGACGACAGTACGGCAATCGAGGTCTTCACGCTGAGGAATTCAAAGGGAGCGGCGGCGAAGATCATTACGTACGGAGGGACGCTGACGGAACTGTGGGTGCCGGACCGCACGGGACAAACAGGAGACGTGGTGCTGGGATTCGACGACCTAAAGGGGTATCTGGGCGATCATCCGCATTTCGGGGGAGTTATAGGAAGGTATGCGAATCGCATCGCAAAGGGGAAATTCAGCATTGACGGACAGGAATACACGCTCGCGACGAACAATGGGCCGAACACGCTACACGGTGGAACCGTGGGATTTGACCACAGAGTTTGGAAAGGCGAGCCGATTTCCGGCGCGAAGGGGGCGGCGGTGCGGCTGACCTACGTGAGCCCGGATGGCGAAGAGCATTTTCCAGGCACACTGACGGCGCGCGTGGTGTACACGCTGACGGAAGACAACGCGTTGAAAATTGAGTACACCGGGACAACGGACAAGCCGACCGCGGTCAACTTGACGAATCACAGCTACTTTAATTTGTCGGGCGGAGGAGACGTTCTGGGGTACACGGTAACGCTGAATGCGAGTCGATACACGCCTGTGGATTCCACGCTGATCCCGACGGGAGAACTGGCGGCGGTGAAAGGCACGGCGTATGACTTTACGAAACCGATGACCATCGGGTCGCGGATCGCGGAGCTTGCCAAGGTGAAGGAATTGGGCGGATACGACATCAACTACATCGTGGATGGAGAAAGCGGAAAACTGCGGATGGCGGCAAATGTGGTGGACCCGGCTTCCGGGCGCGAGATGGAAGTGTGGACGACGGAGCCGGGAGTGCAGATGTACACCGCGAACTGGCTGGATGGGAGCATTCACGGGAAGCGCGGCGTGGCGTATGGAAGATACGGCGCGGTGTGCCTGGAGACGCAGCACTATCCGGATTCCGTGAACCACGCGAATTTCCCGAGTGCGATCCTGCGGCCGGGCGCGACGTATCACACTGAGACGATCTACAAGTTCTCGGCGAAATAAGCATCCAGGCAACTGGGTCCGCCAAGAGTGTGGTGGGTTGGGTCAGTTTGGAAGGCCAACCTAGGATCACTTCCGGATTTGCCGACAACTCGCCCTTCGCGGAGACGAAGCCGCTAGAACACAAATGCTAGCGCGCAATCAGTCTCCTGTGGACGATTGCAGAAGCGCGCACTTGCGCCGATATTCCCTAGGTGCTACGCCCATCTCTCGCCTAAAGACTCGGCTGAAAGAACTTTCCGATCCGTATCCAATCGCTGACGCCACCTCAGAGAGGGACATATTGTTCGAGCAAATCATGGCGCCTGCTCGGTACATCCGCCACTGCGTAAGGTATTCGAGAGGCGTCTGGCCCAAAACGGTCCTAAATTTTAAGGCAAAGGCAGACCTCGACATGCGCGCTTCGCGAGCGAGTGACGCAACAGACCAGCTCCCATCGAGGCCCGAATGCATCGCCTGTATGGCTTTGCTGAGATGCTTGTCTGACATCGCAGCCAACCACCCCTTTGGTGGAGCCGCGGAGCTATTTGCGTAAGCCCGAATTGCGTAGACAAACAGTGATTCATAAAGACAACTGATCAAGCTCGATGAAGCTATACCGGGCTGAGCCGTTTCGACCGCCAAAAGATCTAGTACGGATTGGAAGGCGTGACTTCGATTTTGGTCAAGCCGCAGGTGCAGATAACGAGGCAGAATCGTGGAAATAAGCGGGTCCTCGAATGCACTCATACGAAACGACCCACTTACCAAAGTTGTGGGCGCGCCGCCTCCTCCGTGATGAATCACGCAATCCACTTCCAATTTTCTTAATTCGCGGTAATCGGCGACAGGGGAACGCGGATGATCCACCAGTGTAAAGGCCTCATCGCTAAGAATGAAAATGAAAACATCGCCGGCGGAGAGGGAGATGGCTTGCCGCTGGTTCTTGAATTTCAGAAGCCCCGATCCACGAACCATTAACCCGAAACGTATCCGCGGAACTGTATCCCCCGAGTAGCGAAAACCCCACGGTGCTGTCGCCTCCAGACGCGTATAAACCGCTTCCTGAATTCTCATCGATCCAAAGGCCTCAGACAGCGGGTCCATTCGGTGTTCAAATGCAGGACGATCGGTCACGTTTTTTGGACGGATGACACTCATAAGTCCGAATTTTATCGCATCTACCTCTCGGGCCACCAAAACATTTCAATTGGAGAAAAAATGATCGTAAGAACATATCGTTCTAAGCATTTCATTCGCGTGACTGTAATCGCGCTATGCATTATGGGTGCGTATTCGCCGGTTGTTGCTTCACAGGAAACGAAAAAGGAAGCGGATCTCTGTCGCAGTTCTTCCGATGCGAAGTTGCCTTGTTCTTCGGCGGCGGCTACGAAAGAAATTCCGGAAACACCGAGCCAACAAGCAGCCAGCCTTCCTTACGCGCCGCAACCTCAAGGGCAAAGCAATCTGCCAAGCTCATCATCCCATCCGCAAGAGGAAAACAGCGCCGTGCTGTTCCTGCCGGTCAAGAGTCCTCGTACTCTGTCCTTCGGCGATAAATTTACAATCTACACCCATCAAACCTTTGGGCCGCCTGCGCTTATCCTCCCGGCGTTCAAAGCCGGTATGGGCATGGCGAATCCAACAAAACATTACCCTCGCGAATGGAAGGACGGGGCTGGGGCGTTCGGGAGACTCTACGGAGATTCCATCGCCACGGTCACTTCCCAGCGAACCGCACGCTTTCTGACGTGCGTTGCCCTGCATGAAGATCCGCGGTACGTGCGGTCCACTAGTAAAAATCCTCTGCTGCGAACCACGCACGCGCTTGCGTTTACGCTCATTGATAAGACCGACTCCGGGAGAAACACGATTGCCTTCTCCAATTTTGCTGGAGCGGCCGCGGGCGGTTTTGTCGGAAGGGCTTATCTGCCGCATGGATACAGCGACCTCACGCACGCAGAACAAAGAATGGCCTTCCAGTTCATGAGCATTGCGATTCAAAATATAGCCGCTGAGTTTCAACCACAGTGGGGGCCTCTTGTGCGAAAGCTACGCATCAACAAAATCATTCCCGAGTGGTGGGTGCCGCGGCACGAAAAGTAAGCCGCGGGGCAATTTTTTCCAGGTGCGGTCGTTGCGAAATGCTTCGTCGCATGGTGCCCAATTATGGTTTGGTCGCCTTGTCGCTCGTGGTTAGTGCCCCAGAAGCTGGAGTTTAGAAAGGTAGCTGCCAGATTATGCTAAAGTCTCGGGCCACTCGGAAACAACCCCTTGCCACTGCGGCTCTTCTCTCCCAAACTCACCCAGCGCCGGTGGGCGCCGCGGCTTGCGCGGGCTGCGAGGGGTAACATAGACTGTGGCCGGATACTAGGAAAACACCTACCGGGCTGGCCGGAAGTTCCCGCCTTTGCATGGGTCAGCCGGCAAGGTAAGTCCGTTCGTTCCACAGCCTCGACCCGGTTGGGGACTTCATCCAGAGTGTTACCGCCGTCGGAAGCGGCCGGGCGGTCGCGCTTTGGAGTTTGTGGCAGCGAATGCATGGAATCGCGGAGGAAGCAGAGTGGCAACTCCACTGGAAAGCTGGGTGAATGAAGCGGCGGCGCTGGCGAAGCCGGACCGCCTGGTGTATTGCGATGGGTCCGAGGCGGAATACCAGCGGATGGTTGCGGAGATGCTGCGCGGCGGCGACACAGTGCAGCTCAACAAGAAAACTTACCCGAATTGCCAGTTGCACCGGAGCAGCCCGAACGACGTGGCGCGGACGGAGCACCTGACGTTTATCTGCTCGCGGGACAAGGATGACGCCGGGCCGACGAACAATTGGATGGACCCGGGCGCGGCGAAACACAAAGTGGGTGCGCTGCTGGACGGGGCGATGCGCGGGCGGACGATGTACGTGGTGCCGTACATTTTGGGACCGGTGGATTCGCCAATCAGCAAGGTGGGCGTGGAAGTGACGGACAGCCCGTACGTGGTCGCGAGCATGCGCATCATGTCGCGAATGGGCAAAGTGGCGATGGAGCGGCTGGGGGCGTCGAGCGACTTCGTGCCGGGGCTGCATTCGCTGGGAGACTTAGATCCCATGCGGCGGTACATCGTGCACTTTCCGGAAGAGAAACTGATTTGGAGCGTCGGGTCCGGTTACGGCGGAAACGCGCTGTTAGGGAAAAAATGCTTCGCGCTGCGGATCGCGAGCGTGATGGCGCGCGAACAGGGCTGGATGGCGGAGCACATGCTGATCCTGGGACTGGAGTCGCCGGGCGGCAAAGTGACGTACATGGGAGCGGCTTTCCCGAGCGCGTGCGGAAAAACGAACCTGGCGATGATGGTATCCGCACTGGAGAGCCAGGGCTACCGCGTGTGGACGGTGGGCGACGACATCGCGTGGATGAAGATTGGCGACGACGGATATTTGCACGCGATCAATCCGGAAGCGGGATTTTTTGGCGTGGCACCGGGCACGGGGATGAAGACGAACCCGAACGTGATGGGCGCTTTGCGGAAGAACACGGTTTTCACGAATGTGGCGATGACACCGGAGCGCGAGCCGTGGTGGGAAGGGATCGGCTTTGAGCCGCCGGCGGGGCTGATTAATTGGAAAGGCGAGAAGTGGGATTCGTCGAAGGGCGCGGCAGCGCATCCGAACGCGCGGTACACCGTGCCGGCGGCGCAGTCACCGAGTATTTCGCCGAAGTGGGAGGCGCCGGAAGGCGTGCCGATCTCGGCGTTTATTTTTGGCGGCCGGAGAGCGCGTGTGGCACCGCTGGTTTACGAGTCGTTTGACTGGCAACACGGCGTGTTTGTTGGGGCGATGATGGCGTCGGAAACGACGGCCGCGGCGACAGGCGACGTGGGAGTTACGCGGCGCGATCCGATGGCGATGCTGCCCTTCTGCGGATACAACATGGCGGATTATTTTGGACACTGGCTGGCGATGGGAAAGAAAATCCCGAAGCCGCCGAAAATCTTCCATGTGAACTGGTTCCGGAGGGGCGCGGATGGGAAGTTTCTGTGGCCGGGATTCGGCGAGAACGTGCGCGTGCTGAAATGGATTCTGGAGCGTGTGGAAGGCCGCGGCGCGGCGCAGGAGACACCCATCGGCTATGTTCCGGCGAAGAATGGACTGACGCTTGATGGTTTGAAAATTTCAGATGAGGCGCTGACAGAACTGCTCCGCGTGAGTCCCGAGGACTGGGAACTGGATCTGGGAGATTCGAAACAATTTTTTGGGAAATTCGGGGAGCGGCTGCCGGGGGAAATTCGCGAAGAGCATGAAAAGCTGGCGCGGCGATTCCAGCGCGTGGTTACGGCGTAGAAACCAGCTACAAGTTCAGTGATGACCGCCAAGGCGGCGCGTGGGCGTGCTGACGGGCGGGGAATCCTCGGCGTCGAAGGACGCAGGGCCGCGATCAAAATGAAAATCGGGGCGGCTTTCGAGGAGCCGGACGCAACGGTTCCAGCGGAGAATACTGTCGTCGTTGCCGGCGGGGCGGATTTTTTCCGCTTCGGCGAAGCAGCGCATGGCTTCTTCGATGAGCGGCAGGAGGATGTGCGCGGCATAGCCGACCAGGAGCTGGGCCTTGGCGCGGCGCTCGTAGAGCAAACCAGTGTAGTAGAGACGCTCGTAGGGATCGCGCAAACTTTGAAAAATGGATAAGACTTCCGGATAGCGGTCGGCGGCCGCGCCGATAAATTGATCGGTGATGGCGAGGCCGAGCATGCGGCGTGCGAGCTGCTGCTCGGGCTCGATGGCGAGGATGTCGCGGCAGATGGATTCGGCTTCTTCCGGCTCGTTGATGTAGCGATAGAGCTCGACTTTGGCGATGGCCTCGGCGATGCCGGCTTTGGAGATGGATTTCAGCTGGTATGCCATGGAACCTCCTCATGCAATTGCAAAAGCGGCGAGTCATTGCTACTTGCCGCGAATCTTTCGAAACAACATCGTCAGCGGATCGTAAAATTCGTCCACCACGCGCTCCTTGAGCGGGATGATGGCGTTATCCGTGATGTGAATCTCCTCCGGGCAAACCTCCGTGCAGCATTTCGTGATGTTGCAAAGTCCGAGGCCGAGTTCGTTCTTGAGCAGCGCGGCGCGGTTGCGGCCGTCGAGCGGATGCATATCGAGGCCGGCGACGCGGACGAAGAAGCGTGGACCGGCGAACTGTTCCTTCATGTCGTGCTCGCGAAGGACGTGACACACGTTTTGACATAGAAAGCATTCGATGCACTTGCGGAATTCCTGCACGCGATCGACGTCAAGCTGGGAGATTTTCCAGTTGGTGCCGGGGCGCGGTTCGAACGCAGGGATTTTCCGGTTGACACGGTAATTCCAGGAAACGTCGGTGACAAGGTCTTTGATGCGAGGAAAAGATTTCATGGGGAGGACAGTGATGGGCTGGTCCTGCGGGAGATCGTCCATGCGCGTTTTGCAAGTGAGGCGGGGGCGGCCGTTGACTTCGGCGGAGCAGGAACCGCACTTCCCTGCTTTGCAATTCCAGCGGACGGCTAGGTCGGGAGCGAGGTGGCCCTGAATGTAGTGAAGGGCGTCGAGCACGACCATGCCGGGAGCGACGGGGACGCGATAGTCGACGGTTTGCCCGCTGTTCGAATCGCCGCGGAAAACGCGCAGAGTTGCTTCGCTCATGAGGGGGCTCCCGGTTGCGATCGTTGCATGGCTTCGTCCCAGCTTAGTGGCAAAGAGGACCCGGCTACTTTCCATTGTGTGAATTTTGTCGGGCCCATATGGGGGGTCATGGCCTTCATGACTTCCCCGTGCGGAATTCTGGCGACAAATTCCGTCAGTGTTTTCTGATCCTCCCAGACGGAGAGGGTCCAAAAATTGCGGCTTAAGATTTTGGCGCGGAGGGAGTATCCGATGATGCCGGGAGTGCTGCGCAATTGCTTTTGGATTTGAAACAAGAACCGAAAGAAGCCGGGGACTGCCGAGTATTTGTTCAGAGGCAAATAGGACAAGAGCGCGAGGTACTCGCGATTGGCGTCAGCGGGGGCGAAAGTGATCCAGGGCGAATCCATGGCGATTGGTCTCCCAGTCATACAGCGGAACAACGTACGATGCGAATCATGATTTGTCCTCGGCAAGAATTTGCTTGAGCTCCGCGGGCATTTCCTCGACAGGATTTTCGCGGCGTTGCATTGCGCCGTTCTCGCGGACGATGATGTTGTGCTTTTTCTCCCAAAGCGAGTCGAGATTTGGAAAGTCAATGCGGCTGTGCGCGCCGCGGCTCTCCTTGCGCGCCAGGGCGCTGTGGGTGACCGCTTCGGAAATGGTGAGCATGGACTTCAAGTCATAGGAAAGATGCCAGCCGGGATTAAAGAGCCGTGAGCCTTCGACGCCGGCTTTCGCCGCGCGGGCCTTTAGTTTTTCCAGTTCGACGAGAGCTTTTTTCAAATCTTCCTCGGTGCGAAAGATTCCGACGAGATTTTGCATGACTTCCTGCAAGTCGCGATGAACGGCGTAAGGGCTTTCGGCCCCGGTGTTGGAAAACGGGGCGAGCAGTTCCCTTTCGGATTGTTCGATTTGCGAGTTATCGATCGAAGGGGCGGAGACTTGTTTGGCGTGCTGGGCGGCGGCGAGCCCGGCGCGACGGCCAAAGACCAGCAGATC
>WNFP01004011.1_pt1 | contig 11839 bp, 10 predicted proteins | sample 5400201 | NCBI WGS metagenome assembly WNFP01 (sample SAMN13153355, study PRJNA577476) | soil metagenome | isolation source: 115 cm saprolite under Madrone tree | place: USA:California | collected 2016-06-14
TCCGGGAGCAGAAGCAAATCCTCCCGCCGCGTTTCGTGGTCGAGGAAGTGCTAAAGGAGATGACCGAGTTCATCGCCAAGCCGGCCGCCGAAAATATTCTGGCCACGTCATTCAAAACTCGCGCGGCCAAGATCGACAAGTTGAACGAGCAGCAGCGCGCGGATTTGCAAAAGCGCGTCGAAACGGAGATCACCGGCCAGGTCTATCCGGCTTATCAAAAATTGATCGCCTATTTTCAGGAGCTTCTGCCAAAAACAACTACCGACGATGGCGTTTGGAAATTACCCGATGGCGATGCGTTTTATGCTTATGCACTTCGCTCAAACACGACCACGGACATGCCGCCGAACGAAGTACACGAGCTCGGTTTGCGCGAAGTGACACGCATTGAAGGCGAGATGCGCGGATTGCTCGACGCCAACAGTTTCGCCGGTCAACCGATCGGCGCAGCGATGGACAAACTCAGTAAGGACTCGCGTTTTCTTTATCCTAACGACGACAAAGGCCGTGCCGATGCAATCGCGGAATACAAGCGACTGATCGACAACGCGGTCGCTGAATCCAAGAAAAATCTGTTTCTTACTGCGCCCAAGGCGCAGATCGACATCCGGCGCGTCGAACAATTTAAAGAAGCGACTGCACCGGGCGCATATTATCAAGGCGGCGCGATGGACGGCTCGCGCCCGGGGATTTTCTACGCGAACCTACGCGACATGAACGAGGTTCCAAAGTGGAGCATGCCGACGCTAGCGTATCACGAAGGCGTGCCTGGACATCACTGGCAGATTTCAATTGCGCAGGAACTCAAAGGCGTGCCGCAATTTCGCAAAGTCGTTCCGTTCACTGCTTACGCGGAAGGTTGGGCCCTTTACTGCGAATGGCTTGCGAAACAGGTTGGTTGGTACGAAAAAGATCCGTTCGGCGACCTCGGCCGCTTGCGGGACGAACTTTTCCGTGCGGTGCGTTTGGTCGTCGATACCGGAATTCACGCCAAGCATTGGACGCGCGATCAAGCGATCGCCTACATGCGCGATAAAACCGGGATGGGCGAAAAAGAAGTGAAGTCGGAAATCGAACGTTACATCGTCGCGCCCGGCCAGGCCTGCGCTTACAAAGTTGGGATGTTGAAGATCCAGGAATTGCGATCTCGCGCGCAACAGGAGCTCGGCAACAAATTCGATCAACGCGAGTTTCACGAAACCCTCTTGAAGAATGGCTCGTTGCCACTCGAGATCCTCGAGGAACAGGTAAACGATTACATTCAGAAGAAGAAGGCGTAACCGCGGATTACGCGGATAAAACGGATCAGGAAGCAAAGAAGCAGATGCTATTTCATTTCCTCTCCCCTTTGACAAAGGGAGAGGAGTAAGGTGAGGGATTGCCGATGCTCGACAAGTTTAAGATATCCCGTCACCTCAATCCTCTCCCCGCGTACGGGGAGAGGCAGAACTAAAGCGAAGTCATGCGAAAAATTCTGGTCGCCCTCCTGATCGTCATCGTGACGACGTCGATCTTATGGCTTTGGCGCGGACGCGATCTTTCGATGTTGATCGATCGGTTCGAGCTGATCGAAACAAGATCGCGCCCGATCAAAACCATCGCTTACGAAGGAAAGGGAGCCGGCGGGATTCTTCATGTGGAAGGTCTCGATCTTAGTTTGAACGAAGTGGAACTAGGCGCCGCGCAACCCAGCATCGGCACCACCAAAGACGATCAACTGGCCTTGTCGTTTGGCGGAAAGGTTTTTCCGTTTGGGCCGACACAGTCGGGAACTGAAAGTCTCGTCACAGTAACGCCGTCGGGCGATGTTGCGACTATCTCAATTCAGCACAGTCCGATCAGTTGGCCTAACTTTTTCGAAATCAATTTCATGACCGGTAAGTCGCCGTTATGGAAGCGACACATTTATCAAAAGCTCGTTTGGAAGAAGCCGACCGGCGCCAAACTCGAAATGCTCTGGCGTTATGAGCAATACTTTTATCCCGAGGATCGGTGGACGGAAGCCTTCATGACGCGCCCCGGATCGACCGGTTTGATTCGAATTAATATCTCGAACGCCGCTCGGTAAATCGGAGCGATTTGATCGAGTATCTAAAAATGGGGTGAGCTGCGTCTTTTGAGATTGTTAACGGTTTGTTGGCGATACAAAGATCCAGATATGAAGCTCACTAAAAATATCGGAATGCTTTTGGTCGCAGTTTATCTGATCGTCGACGGCCTTCTAGGGTTCGGCCTAAATCTCGGGCCATTCATTTTCCTTCTCTACATTGTGGCGCTGGTCGCCGGCGTTTTTATTCTGATCGGGAAGTAGAACCGGACCGCCGTGCGCGTCATCCTGATCAAACAATCGATCGGTTGGCGCATGATTGATTACCGCATCTACTAACGAAGCTCGACGGTGGCCTACCGGCGAAAAATGGTCACGGTTGCGCATGCGGCCTCGCGCTGCGATTACTCTGCCGTGAAATCTCCGTTCGTAATAGCGATCGCCGTCGCCGCGATGCTTTTCTTTGTTCACATGGCGGACGCACAATGGTGGCGCGTTTGGCCGTCGCCGTCTCCCGTCCGCGCCGTCCCGCGTCGTCAGGCTGCCCCAACTCCGAAGCCGACACCGAAAGTTTTTGTCGCACTGCCGAATTATGACGAGGAGACAGCTACGCGGCTCCAGATCTTTTTGGACAACAGCGATTTTGGCCCGGGAAAGATCGACGGGAAGATGGGCGAGTTTTTCCGGAAGGCGCTCATTTCCTTCAAGCACGCCCGCGCGCTGAGCGAAACGGGCGTGGTTGATCAATGGATGCTCGATCAAGTCCCAGACACGTTCACGACGTACACGATCAAAGGCGACGATCTCGCTTATGTTGGCAATCTGCCAACCGGACACGAGGAGCAGGCGCGCTTAAAATTTCTGCCTTACACGTCGCTGCTCGAGTTCGTCGCTGAGCGCTATCACTCGGCCGAAGCTTTCATTCAAAAGTTAAATCCCGGAACGGACTGGGAGCATCTCGAGCCGGGCGACGCTCTGAAAGTTCCAAACGTGCTCCCGTTCGAAATCGAAAAGATTACCGAGCAGAAAATTGCGCCGAATCCGAAATTCGCCGCGCGCAAAATTTACGTCGACACAACCGAGCGGTTGCTCGAAGTCTTCGAGAACAATCAGCTGGTTTGTGTTTTCCCGATCACGCCCGGGTCAACCACATTGCCGGCGCCGATCGGGACTTGGAAAATTCAGGGCGCGGCGACCTGGCCGTGGTTCCGCTACGACGAAGGAATGCTCAACTACGGAATTCGCACGGAAAATTATTACAATCTCCCGCCGGGCCCGAACAATCTCGTCGGTGTAATTTGGATGAGTTTGAACAAAACCGGCATCGGCATTCACGGCACAAACAATCCGGAGACGATCGGCCGCGCCGCCAGTCACGGTTGCATTCGTCTCGCGAACTGGGACGCCGCGCGAGTCAAAGACCTCGTCAGCGTCGGCAATACGGTCATTATTTTCTGACGCTTGCCCGCTTTCGAAACGCGCCATATTTTATCGGTCAGGAGGATGTCGATGAAATCGCAAAGCGGAATCAGCCTGAACAACGCGGCGGTGGCGGCAACGCCGAAACACCTTTTACAATTCGCGGTCGATCAGCGTTACGATGATTACACGCCGGTCGATCACGCGGTCTGGCGGTTCATCATGCGGCAGAACGTTTTCTTTCTCCGCGAGTACGCCCACAAAGTTTATTTCCAGGGCCTTCTCGACACAGGCATTTCGTTCGAGCGGATCCCGCGAATCGAAGAGATGAACGACATCCTCGGCAAGATTGAGTGGGGCGCGGTCGCGGTGGATGGCTTTATCCCCCCGGCCGCGTTCATGGAATTTCAAGCTTACAAGGTGCTGGTGATCGCGTGCGATATGCGCCAGATCCATCACATCGAATACACGCCCGCGCCGGACATCGTGCACGAAGCCGCCGGTCACGCGCCGATCATTGTTGATCGCGAATACTCAAAATATTTGCAGCGCTTCGGCGAAGTTGGCGCGAAGGCAATGTCGTCGAAAAAAGATTTCGAGCTCTATCAAGCGATCCGCCACCTGTCGATCTTGAAGGAGCAGCCGAACAGCGACCCGAAAGAGATCGAGAAAGCGACAAAGGAAGTCGAGTATCGCCAGAAAAATCTCGGTGAGCCGTCGGAGATGGCGCTGCTCTCGCGCTTGCATTGGTGGACGGTCGAATACGGCCTCATTGGCACGATGGAGAATCCGAAAATTTACGGCGCGGGTTTGCTCTCATCGATCGGCGAATCGGTTTCATGCCTCGAGCCGGGGGTGAAGAAGATCCCCTACTCCATCGACGCGATGAACCAGCCGTTCGATATCACGACCAAACAACCGCAGCTCTTTGTCTGCCGTGATTTCCAGCACTTGAAAGATGTGCTCGAAGAATTTGCCAGCAAGATGGCTTATCAAGTCGGCGGAATGGAAGGGATCAACAAGGCGATCGAATGCAATAACACCGCGACCTGCGAATACTCGTCTGGCCTGCAAGTAAGCGGCACGTTTACGGAAGTCATTACGCAAGGAAAAGCGCCGATTTATTTGCGCACGACCGGACCGACCGCGCTCGCTTACGCAAACAAGGAGTTGCCGGGTCACGGCATCGATTATCACAAGGACGGTTTCGGTTCGCCAATCGGTGATTGGAAGACGGTCCACAAATGGCCCGAACAACAGACCGACGAAGAGTTGCGCGGTTTGGGAATCGAGGTCGGCCAGAAAACCACAATAACGTTTGTCAGCGGCGTGACCGTCGATGGAAAGATCGACAAATTAACTAAACGGGATGGCAAATTGGTTTTGATTAGCTTCTCCGATTGCACGGCGAAGTACCAGGATCGTGTCTTGTTCGAACCTTCATGGGGAACTTACGACATGGCGGTAGGCGCGCGCGTCGGCTCCGTCTTTAACGGCGCGGCCGACAAAGACGCTTACAATCAAGTCGCGCTCGTCCCGAAAGAACGGACGATCAAAGTCCCATCGGATGCCAAACGAAAGAAACTGGAAAGCCTTTACGCACAGGTGAAGCAGATTCGCGAAACCAAAAAAGGTTACGAACGCCTCGGCGAGATCTGGGAGACGCAACAAGCCGAGCACCCTCAGGATTGGCTATTGTCGATGGAGATTTTTGAGATTCTCGATACGACGAACCAGCAACCGGAACTGAAAGCGAAAATCGAGAAATTCCTGAACAACAAAAAGGCGCAAACCAAAGATCTAACGACATTGATCGGCTGGGGATTTCGCCTGGTCGAGTATCACAAGAAACCGGAATACCAGGCCGCGCTCCAAGCCTCGCCTAAGTGACACAAGCGCTTCGCTTATGTCATGTCGAGCAGAGCCGAGACATCTCTCGATATTTCTGAGTCTGAAACAGTAAGAGAATTGAACTCGTTCGTCTCCCGACTCTCTCGCCGCTACCCTTGCGGCGCAACCGTCCATGTCGCTCGCCCCGCTCGCTCCATCCCCGACGGAGCCTGGAATGACAGAAAGGCGCAAGTAACACGCGCTACACAGTCTCGTCCTTGAAGTGACGTTTGCCTTTGAGCGCTTTTGCGTACTCGTCTTTGCTTAAAATATTTTCGTCGACCAGCATATCGACGCGGCAAAAGTTTTTGAACCACGCTTCGATTCGTTCGCGATCTTTCATTACCTCCTCGGTCAGGTAATTCGCATCAATGTTGACACAGATCGCTCCGACCACGCCAAACTCCTTGCGGATGACCGGGATGGTTGTGCACTTAAATCTTCGCGACCCGATATTGAGCTCGTAGTTGAGTTTGTCTTCGTTCTGAAGCTGGCGCTTTTTCAGATCGATGAGCAGATTCGTCGTGCCATCGCGCAGATGCCTGCCGGTCACATTATTCTCCAGAACGATCAGCGAATGCGCCGGATCAGCCAGGTTGTGGAGCAAAATTTCAATGCCGGTATTTGGAAACGATTTTCCGATGAGGCGGACCAAACGCACGTAGTTCTCGAGATACTCGTTCGTATCGTCGACAACTTTCCTTCCCTCGTATTTTTCGAACAACTGGGCGTAGACTTTCTGTTCGGCCGGTTCGAGCTGAGTGCGGACGTTGTTTTGCTCGCCGATGAAGATCAGTTGCCGCGCTGCGGTGTAATCGTGGTTCTTCAGGAAATAATGCATACCCAGCCGAAAATCTTTCAGGCTGAACTCGCCAAAGTTCTCGCGGCTAACGGTGAACGGATAGAAGTCGTATTCCTCGAGGTTTCGCCCGAATTTCCGGCGGCGCTCCTTGTATTTTCCCCAGACGAAACCGGCGGCCAGAAAAACCAGCGACGCGATGATGGAGGCGATGACGTTGATACCGATCTCGCTTTGCAGAGCGTTAATCATTCGACGTAATTGATTGGAAGATCGACAATCACCACGCGGTTACAGATTTCCAGCTGCATTTGAAAGCGTAATGTTTTCGACTGCGATATTTTCCGGACGGGACAGCGCATAGGCGACAGCGGAGGCTACTTCGTTCGCCGAAATCATTTTTTCGCGCGGCCAATCACCCGTCACGTCGTCCCAAATCTCTGTATTCGTCGCCGCCGGATAAATATTGAGCACGCGGATGCGACGCTCGCGCAATTCGTCTCGGACCGATTGAGAAAAACCTTCAAGTGCAAACTTGCTCATGCAATAAGTGCTCCAGTTTGCGAAACCCGTTTGCGCGGCGATCGAAAGAATATTTACAACGCTCGAACCGGGCGGCATTTGCGCGACGAACCGCTGCATCAACAAAAACGGCGCGGTCACATTGACTCCGAGCGTTTGTTTCCATTCTTCGAGCGTGACTTCACGAAAAGGTTTTACCACCGCGATGCCGGCATTGTTGATCAGAACATTGAGCGGATCGCCGCCAACTTCCGAGATCAAATTGGCGACGCCTTTCTCGGTGGCGAGATCGTGGATTAGTTTCACCACACCGGCGCAGTGGGATTGAACTGCCTTGCATGTTTCCGCGAGCGCAACCGTGTCGCGCCCGTGCAAAAGCAACGTGACATCGGAGTCGGCGAGTTTTTCAGCAATTGCCCGGCCGATTCCGCGGCTCGCGCCGGTAATCAGGATGCGGTTCATCTGTCCAAGCCGAAGTTATCGCCGCGACGAATAACACTCAAACCTCCTGTTGCTATACTGGGTATCGCCTCTCCCTCTCAAAGGGAGAGGGTAGGGTGAGGGTTGTTCGGTTGTAGCCACGACTCCCCTCACCTTTATCCTCTCCCCTGACAAGGGGAGAGGCGGTCTGACTGCCATGAGCGTTACGTCGTGCGTCGCAAAGTGAAGCGATTGTTCTTCGTTTCCCACAATCGCAATCGCACGAGCTGTTGATTCACGCGGCTGTCGATCTTCGACCAAAGTGCGTGCACGATGTTTTCGCCGGTGGACGAAATTTTCCGAAAATCCTCGGTCTCCAGATCAAGATGTCGATCTTGCCAGGGAGCGATCGACTCCTTCAGCGCTTTTTGGAAGGCAACGAAGTCGTAAAGCGTGCCGCTGCGTTCATCGTAATTTCCCCCGATGGTTGCTTCGGCAAGATAAAGATGGCCGTGACCGCGCGGATTGTCGCATTTGCCAAATAGAGCAGCGTTCTTTTCGTCGGAAAATGCCGGGACGTGCAAACGATGCGCTGCACTGAAGCGGATCTGCATTCCGAGGAACATGCTTTGATCGCTCCAGGCTTCGGCGAAAAAATCTGCGCGTTCGTGCAGGCGCACTCGGTGAACCGAAACCGATATCGCCACCCGTTCCCGAATGTAAGCCGCCAAACTTTCGGTAGTAATCGGCCGATCCTTCAATCCCGGAACTTCTTCGTTGAGATGACGATGGTCGAACTCCTCGTGCAAAGACTTGATACAAGCATCGACATCCCGCTGCCGAACGATCGGCCCATCGGCCTTTTCTTTTCGAAAAGTGAGCCGCGTCCGGTAATTGTGCCCGTGGACGGCGGCGGCCGCGCCAAAGAGTCGTTGATTCTCCGCCGCTGTAAGGTGGGGCGACATCGTTTGCCGCGCCGCCGAAAATTCAAACCAGTAATTTCCTTCGCACGCGCCGTCGAAATAAAACGTCGCGCTCCGATCAGGCGTTTCGATGAGATGACACGCGACTAGTTTCGCATCGACGTCGGAAAAAGACGGCGCGACATCGGCGAAAAGTTGGCGTGCGATGTTTTCAGCCGTTGGCGGTAGCTCGCGAAACGCGGGATTGTCTTCGTTCAAAAACTTATGATCGAAGCGTTCATCGACAATTTCTCCCGCACGTTTTTTGATTTCACTGATGTTGATGAGAATTCCGGTGACCGGATCGACTCGTCCGCTAAAAATAAAATAGGCAGTGTAATTTCGACCGCTGCCGTAGCGCGCGGCGGTTTCCGGACCAAACGCCGCCAGGTTTTCGCTTTCGGTCCAAGGCGAAAAAAACAGCCGGCGGGAGGCCGAGAACTCAAGCCGTTTGCTGACCGTCAGAAGCATGATGCAGCAAACATACTACGATTCATTATTCAACGCGCGAACGCAGCAGATTCGGGCCCTCACCTGTCGCTTCGCGACTTCCTCTCCCTGCCAGGGAGAGGATTGAGGTGAGGGTGCTCTATTCTTTTAAGAGCGAGAGGAATTCGGACCGTGTGCGCGCGTCTTCCTTGAACGAACCGAGAAGACAGGACGTTTTCATGATCGAGTTCTGCTTTTCGACTCCGCGCATCATCATGCAAAGATGTTTTGCTTCCACTACGACAGCGACGCCGTTTGGCTCAAGACAATCCATCAGGGACTGGGCAATCTCGGTGGTGAGGTTTTCCTGAATCTGCAGGCGCCGCGCAAAAACGTCTACAACGCGCGCGACTTTGGACAAACCGATCACTTTGCCATTCGGAATGTAAGCCACGTGGGCCCGACCAATGAATGGAAGCAAGTGATGTTCGCACATCGAATAAAGCTCGATGTCTTTGACCAGAATGATCTCGCTCGCTTCCGAATCGAAGATGGCGTTGTTAACGATCTCTTCGACGCTTTGGCGATAACCTTGCGTGAGAAATTCCATTGCCCTCGCCGCGCGGGCCGGCGTCTTGACCAAACCTTGTCGCGTCGAATCTTCCCCGATCGCATCGAGCAGATCGCGGTAGATCTTTGTTAATTTTCCAAGTTGTCCCGGCGGCAGCGGCTCGGCGTAGCGCGCCAAGCGGTCCTCGGTTTCGATTTCAGGATCAAACGTTCGCAAGATCGACAATCCCTTTAATCCAACCAGCTCTGCGGATATTTTTCGTCATCGAGCGCGACTGCCTGCTCGGTCAGCTCGAGCGTGTGTTGGGTGTCGAACATGACCGCCAGCTCTTCGGTGCGCGTCGCGTTCTTGCTCGCCATGATCGTTCCCGGATGCGGTCCGTGCGGAATGCCGCGCGGATGCAGCGTGATCGACGCCGGCTCGATCCCGCGGCGTGATCCGAAATTTCCGCGGACATAAAATAAAACTTCGTCAGCTTCGACGTTGTCGTGGACCCACGGAATTTTCACGGCTTCGGGATGCGTATCCAAGAATCGCGGCGCGAACGTGCAAACAACATAACCGCGGATCTCGAAGGTCTGATGGATCGGCGGCGGTTGATGCACGGTGCCGGTAATCGGCTCGAAATCCTGCGCGTTAAAAGTAAATGGATAAACGTGGCCATCCCAGCCGACGACGTCGAACGGGTGATGCGCTATCGTCACGCAGGTCCAGCGCGGACCGTCCTTTACCAGAATTTCCGTGTCCTCTTCCTTGTCGATCGTGTTGAGCTCGGTCGGCGCATGAAAATCGCGCTCGGAATAAGGGGCGCCCATTTTGATTTGACCCTCCTGATTCAAATACCGTTTCGGAATACGCACCGGACCGGCTGACTCGAGAATCAAGTAATCTTCTTCCTCCACTTTATCCGGCACGAGCCGGTATGTGATGCCGCGCGGGACGACAATGTAATCTTCGGCGCGGTAGCGTTGCTTTCCAAATACGGTCTCGAGCGTGCCGCCGCCTTTGAAGACAAAGATAATTTCGTCGGCGCCGCCGTTCTTATAATACTCGAACTTGCCGTACGGTTTCTCCGGCCGCGCTCGCCACGCGGTCATGTCCTGATTAAACAGAATCGGAACCCGTCCGGTGTAGATATCGCCGCGGCGCGCAATCTTCGCCGTCTTCAAATGATGATGCCGTAGAGGGCTGTCGGTGACTTTCTTGAGCTCCTCGCATTTCAAAAGTTTGACGCTGCGAACGCGGGTCGGCGGCCGCAGATGATACATGATCGAGTAGGCCTCGTTGAATCCTTCCGTCGTAATGACGTGCTCGTAGGCGATGCCTTCGTTCTTGTAAGTAGGCGCGGCGCCGTTGCGATGGAACCAGATGTGATGCTTCCGCGGCATCTCGCCTAATTTATGGTAATACGGCATAACTGCTCCTTTAGATTAACGTTAACTCCTCACCCTCCCCTCTCCTCTTTCTAAGAGGAGAGGCGAAGTCAGTCGCAAACTTGCTCGCAAAAGTCGCCACGGGCACGCCCCCCTTCGCCTCTCCCCTCGAAGGGGAGAGGATTAAGGTGAGGGGTGAACTCTCTAAATGTTTGCATTTTACAAATTGCCTCGCCGCTCCTGTTCTTTCTCAAGCGCCTCAAAGAGCGCCTTGAAATTTCCTTTGCCAAAACTCTTGGCGCCTTTGCGTTGGATGATTTCGAAAAACAACGTCGGCCGATCTTCCACCGGCTTGGAAAAAATCTGGAGCAAATATCCTTCGTCGTCGCGATCGACCAATATCCCGAGACGTTTCAATGGCCCGAGATCTTCGTCGATGTGACCGACACGCTCTGGCAGCGTGTCGTAGTAAGTGGACGGAATGTTCAGAAACTCAAGGCCGCGCTTTTGCAGCTCGGTCACGGTTTTGACAATGTCCCCGGTCGCGATCGCGATGTGCTGCACACCTTCGCCGTTATAAAACTCGAGATACTCTTCCACCTGCGATTTCTTTTTGCCTTCGGCCGGCTCGTTGATCGGGAATTTCACGAAACCGTTTCCGTTGCTCATCACCTTGCTCATGAGCGCCGAGTATTCAGTCGAAATGTCTTTGTCGTCGAAACTGAGAATGTTTCGGAACCCCATCACCTCTTCGTAAAATTTCACCCACGGATTCATCTGGTTCCAACCGACGTTGCCAACGCAATGATCGCAATAAAGCAAGCCCGTCTCCTTGGTCTCGAAACCCGGATCCCACTTCTCGAAGCCCGGCATGAATGGGCCAGTGTAATCGTCGCGCTCGACGAACACGTGCATGACTTCGCCATAAGTGTGGATGCCGCTCATGACGACTTTGCCGTGCTCGTCCTTCAGCGTTTTCGGTTCCATGTAACTCTTGCCGCCGCGCTTGGTCGTTTCCTTCCAGGCTGAGGTCGCATCTTTTACTTTCAGCGCGATCACTTTGACGCCGTCGCCGTGTTTCTCGATGTGGTCGGCGATTGCATTGTCGGGATGCATTGGGGTCGTCAGGAGGAAGGTGAGTTTGTTCTGACGAATGGCGTAACTGGCACGATCTTTGACGCCGGTCTCCGGTCCGCTGTAGGCGAGACTTTGGAAACCGAACACGCTCTTGTAAAAATGCGCCGCCTGTTTGGCGTTGCCGACATAAAATTCAATGTGATCGGTGCCTTCGAGCGGCAAAAAATCCTCTGCGGCTTTCGGAGCAGCTTTCTTTTTTGGAGCAGCAATTGTCGTTGCCATATAAATACCTCCGAATATTCGCGCTGTTCGCGCATCCCCTAAATATAA
>WNFP01004013.1_pt1 | contig 11837 bp, 9 predicted proteins | sample 5400201 | NCBI WGS metagenome assembly WNFP01 (sample SAMN13153355, study PRJNA577476) | soil metagenome | isolation source: 115 cm saprolite under Madrone tree | place: USA:California | collected 2016-06-14
TTGCCGGCATCGTCGGATTGATCTTGCTCGTTGCCTGCGTCAATCTCGCGAACCTCATGCTCGCTCGCGCTGCCGCTCGCAGTCACGAAATGAGTGTGCGCGTCGCCATCGGCGCTAGTCGCGGGACTCTCGTCGGCCAAGTTCTTGCCGAGAGCCTGTCGCTCGCTTTCGCCGGCGCTTTGCTCGGCCTCGCCTTCGCCTACTGGGGAAGCCGCTTGCTCGTGCTCTTCATGACGGAGGGAACGGTCTCGCTTGACTTGCGTCCCGATCTCACCGTTCTCTCGCTTGCCGTGCTCGCAGGGCTTTTCACCGGAATTCTTTTTGGCCTGGCGCCCGCGTGGCGCTGCTCGCGCCAAGATCCAGCCTCCTTGCTGCAGCAAAATGCGCGCAGTTTGAGCGGCGGCGCGGGCAAGTTGGGCAAAGCTCTCATCGTCACGCAGGTCGCGCTCTCTTTGATCTTATTGCTTGGAGCTGGCCTCTTTGTGCGCAGCTTCGAGCGGCTGCGTTCCCTCGATCTCGGTTTTAACCAATCCAGCTTGCTACAGGTCAAGCTCAATCCAAAGCCGGGCGGCTACGATAAGCTGGACATGGGCAGCTATCACAAGCAACTCCTGCAGCGGATTGCCAGCCTTCCCAGCGTGAGTTCGGTTGCTTTTGCGGATTTTTCCATTCCCAGTCCGAATGCGTGGCACGAAACGGTCTCGCTGGCGTCGGCCGATCCGAACACTGGAATCCATCTCCTTGCAGATGGCGCGACCGTCTCCTCCGGTTTTTTCCAAACGCTCGCGATTCCCCTTCTTCGCGGCCGTCCATTTCAGGAGACTGATGACGAAAAGCACCCGCATGTCGCCATCGTGAACAGCGCTCTCGCGGAGCGCCTCTTTCCGAATGGCGATCCCATAGGAAAAACCGTTCGCTTCGGCTTCATGCCCGAATTTCAAAATATTGAAATTATTGGCATTGTCGGGAATGCCCGAATTCTCGATCTCCGCAATGCCGCCACGCCCGTCATTTTTCTTTCCTGTCTCCAGTATCCGGGGCAATGGGGCGATCTCATAGTGCGCACCAACGGACCTCCCGAAGCGCTCGCAAAAACCGTGGGCTACGGGGTCGAGTCGCTCGGACACGAATACGCGCTCAGCACCAAAACGATCCCCCAAGTCATCAGCGGCGCACTTGTCGAAGAGCGCGTCACCGCCATGCTCTCCAGTTTCTTTGCGGCTCTCGCGCTGCTGCTCGCTTCCATTGGCCTGTACGGATTGATGTCCTATTCCGTTACGCGCCGCGCACGCGAAATCGGCATCCGTGTCGCTGTAGGAGCGCAGCGCGAAAATGTTCTCTGGCTCGTTCTCCGGGAAACACTCGGGCTCGCATTGCTCGGCATAGCCCTCGGCATTCCCTCCGCCCTCGCGGCTACCCGGTTAATCGCCAGCATGCTCTTCGACCTTTCTCCAAGCGATCTCCCAACCACCGCGTTTGTCTCCATGCTCCTTCTTCTTGTCGCTTTGTTCGCCGGGTACCTGCCGGCCCGCCGTGCGTCCGCCATCGATCCAATGGTCGCCCTGCGTACGGAGTAAGAAGTGGCGGTGGAGGGAATCGAACCCGACCTCTGGTTCGTAGCCGTACCAATAAATCCCATAAGCTGATGAATCGGCGTCACATGCCTGTTTCAAACCCTTTCTCAACCCACAACGCGATCAGATACACGCCGATCAGCGACATGCCAAACTTTCTTGCCACTTCCCTTCGCTGGTCCGTGAGCTTCGGCAGTTCTCCTGCAGGAGCCGCGTCCGCTCGATGTTTATCCTCGACGGACATGCTCGTGCCTGAAATGAGGATTTCCATGGAAATATCTACTCCTTGAATGCGTCTATCAGCCTCTTAACTTGCGAACGAGAATTTCGGCGACTGCTTTCGGTGTCATCTCCCGAATGTCGATATATCCAGTCGTCGTTGGCAGGCCGGGTACTTCAGAGTCGTCGAGGCGCAACGGCAAGATGTATTCCTCCTTTTCAGTTAGCGCGCGCGACTGCGCATGCTGCCGTTCAAGCTTGGTCCACGCCTTGCGGACATAGTGCTCCGAGATAAACATCGCACAGAAGCGGGCCTGCTTCCTATACACTTCTCCAAAGTAGGCAACCAGATCTTTGCCGAGGAGTCTTACGCGCTCGAACTCATCGTAGAAAACTCTTACACCCTTGCTGTCTAGCTCCCTGGCTACATCGCCGACGAACTGTCTGTTTTCTCCGGCAAAGGAAATCGCGATCTCGTAGGGCTTCGCTGTCTGGACCGGCGCGGCAGTAGCGACGGGTCTCGGTGGTCGTCCGGGGTGTGTCGGACGATGTTCCAGGAACAATTCACCGACCCGGCGTAGGTTTCCATTTTGGAAGAAGAAGTCCCACACGATCGCAGGTTCGTTCGCCCGTAGGTCAACAGTTTTGCCGCGGGCAGCGATACGCAGAAGTTCTCGCAGGCGATCGGGCATATGGGCCTGGAGGCATTCAAAGACGCTCTGGGCGGCTCCACTGTGGTGCAATCGTTCCGTGACCACACTCCACATCGCCTCGTAGTTGGTTCTTGGAACCCGGATGCTCGTCGATTGGAAGTAGCCTGTTTCTCGGCCTTCGTGCCGGGAGTATGCTCCAACACGTCAATGAAGTCCGTCGCGATTGGAGCCACAACCTTGGCGAGAAGCATGCAGTTTCCGCAGCCTCCTTTCGGCTGAATCTCAAATCCTCGACGATTCTTACAAGCTCAGTCAATAACAATCTCAGGGTTTACCACCTGGAAATCGAGCCCGAAAACAAGCTTGCAGTTTTTCTCGACTCGGCCGTTACCGGCGATATGTTGTAAATAGAAAGATAATTGGCGTGCGAGCTCGTAAGCCGGATTCCCCGGACGAATTCCCTATCTTGCGGCCCACCTGTAAGTTACTGAAATTCAAGTGCTGGCAAGACCGCATTGAGCGTCAACTACGTCAATGTCGGCAACATCGAAATAATCTTGGGGTCAGTTTGGACACAGTTTTGCCGCGGTCATCTCCCAGAGCGGGACTTCCAAAGGAGTGCTTCCGACTCGGATACTTGCTATCCCCGGTGCAAGCGCCGGGCAAGAAGCTACTCCCCAGAAACTCCTGCTTCTTAAGCGGCCGGGGCTCCGACGATTTGGAATCCCAGCTTGGCGGCTTTCCATTTGAGCTGCTTGATCTGTAAATGCCGGTGTTGAAGCTCGTAGAAGGCCGCTCCTTGGTCCACGTATTTCATCCCATAACGCAGCATGCGGTAGATCAAACGGGCCAGCTTGGCCGCCATGGCCTTGATCGCGATGGGAGCCCCTAGCCTGGTTCGCAATCGGCGGAATTGCGCTCCGAGATAGGTTTTGCTCTGCCGCAAGGTGCTGGCTGCCATCTTCAAAGCGATACTGAGCGGATTGTTGGTGGGCAGTCGGCCTTTTCCAATAACCTTGTTCCCGCTGATGCGATTGTCGGGGCACAGCCGCAGCCAGGAAACAAAATGATTCTCGGTTTCCCATTTGCTCATGTCGTATCCAGCTTCGCTGATGACCGTCGTCGCAGTCATGACATCGACGGAGTCGATCCGGGTTAGATCCGTACCGGTCATACGAAACAACCCTTCACGCAAGTCGAACTGCGGCTTATTCGCCCTCTTTTTGTTGAGACGTCCCTTGCGCTTCTCTTCCGGCAAAGGGGTACCGTGGCTGCGATCCTCTCGCCGCTGGAGATACTGCGCGAGCTGGCGATCGCACTCCGCCATCTGCTTGTGGCAGAACTCGTAACCATCCTGCTCCTGTTTCAACAGAAACAGCAAATCCGGTTGCCAGTTGCCTTCCAGACTCTGCGCAATCTGCTCCTCGCTCGCTTTCACCCGGGGATCCCGAAACTCAGCGAGCTTATGCGGATCGTGTTCGCCGGCCAGAATGGCCTTGATGATGGCCTGTCCGGTTGCTCCGCTCACATCGGTCAACACATTGGCCAACTGCAGATTCATCTGCGTCAGCGCCTTCTGGATCCGCAGAATATGCCGGCCCGCACTCTGCACGAGATCGTTACGTTGTCGCCAGTAGGTCCGCATCGTGCGAATCTCCTGCGGCGGCCGAAACGAATTTCGCAATAGCCCATAGGTGTGCAGCTTCATCAGCCATTGACTCTCCTGTACGTCGCTCTTGCGCCCGGGCAGGTTCTTCGTGTCCCGGGCATTCACCAAGTACACTTCCAAACCCGCTTCTTCCAAAATGTCGTATACCGCGACCCAATACACGCCGGTGGATTGCATCGCGACGGTCCGTATCCTGCACTGCTGCAGCCAAGCGGCCATGGCCTTTAGCTCCGCAGTGGTGCACCGGAACTCCCGTACCGGTTGGCTATCTCGGCTCGGCGGTACAGCCGCATAGTGGGATTCGTTGCCGATATCAATGCCAGCAGCGTCAGGATGAATCACTTCCAGACTGAGGTCTTCGCTCTGGATCTGGCGCGTCATCTCGCGTCGTTGCTTGCGGTTCATCTCGTGCCAATGGTGCTGCGTTGGATGATTGGTTGCTCTTTTCTTTTTCTCCTGTGGTTTGGATTTCATGCTAACCTTCCGGTGCTGAATTCAACTTGCCTCGGCCCGGTTGGCGAAAACTACACAAACTCCCCAGCGGGGTCGGGCCGTTCTCCTTTTCAGGACAACGCCTGCCACCATCTATACAATCGCCAGCACCGGAGCCATGCTCCTACTCGGGCAGGAACGCTCCAGAGTAAATGCGGCCTTAGCTGCCGAGCCAAGTTGTGCCTCGGATTTTAGTTGAGCCACACCATAAGAGGCGAGCTCTCGGAAGGAGTTTCAGGTTCATACAACCACCGCAAAGCGGTGGCCCGTGCTCCTACGAAAATACCTTCAGGCGGTGTGAGCAAGCGGCTCCAAGGTCACTTTGTGGCCCAGACGTTCCAGCCGGTTGACCAAGGATCGGCGGATTCGGTTCACGTCGATCCGGTCAAAGTGATCCGCACCGAGTTCCCGGTAGTCTTCCTTACGCTTCAGCATGTGATAGGCAATAACTAGCAGTGCGTGAGCTACCGCCATGACCGCGCGCTTGGCTCCCCGCCGAGCAGCGATACGCCGATATAGCGCCGAGAGGTAGTTGTTCTTCATCATGGAGATGGCCCATGCCGCCTGCGACAAACAACGGCGGAGCGAAACATTGCCTTTGCGCATCTTGCCGCTCAGCCGTTTCCCGGCGCTCTCAAAATTCCCGGGACACAAACAAGCCCAAGAAGCCAGGTGCCCTGAAGACGGAAACTGATTCATGTTCATTCCCATTTCCGCCAGCATTCCCCAAGCGGTCACCCGATCGACTCCGGGAATGGTGCATAGCCGAGTGACCTTATCCTCAAAAGGGAGCATGCGCTTATCGATCTCCTGCTCGATGTCACTCCGTTTCGATTCCGTGAAGCGCAGGTGCTCGAAAAGCTGTCGGAGCAAAAATCGATGATGCTCGGTCATACGACCTTCGAGCGCTAGCTTCAGTTCCGGGATCTTGTTCCGCAGCAGCCCTTTGGACAGCTCTGCCAGCCGGCCAGCGTCTTGCTCCCCAGCGAGCATCGCCTCCAAGATCGCCCTCCCCGAAGCACCCAAAGCATCGGTGGCTACCGATGCCAGCTTAATGTTGGCATCCTCCAGCACCTTCTGAATGCGATTCGCAATCCGGTTGATCTCCTGTACCAAACTCACGCGATACCGCGTGAGGTCGCGGAGTTCACGGGTTGGTTGCGGGGGCACAAAACTCCCGCGCAGCAATCCGTGCTGCAGCAAATCCGCGATCCACTCGCTGTCTTTCTGGTCGGTCTTCCGACCGGGCACGGCTTTAATGTGTTGCGCATTCACTAGCAACGCCTCGAACTGCTCCGCGAGAATGTTCCACACCGGCTTCCAGTACACCCCGGTGGACTCCATGGCCACATGGGTTACGCCGCACTCCGCGAGCCAATCAGCCAACTGCAGCAGATCATGAGTGAATGTCCCGAAGCGTTTCTTCTGTTTGCGGCTCTTCCCCTTGGCCTCAGCCCATAACACACAGGCGGTAATACTCTTCTTATGCACGTCCAAACCACAACAGCAGGGATAGATAACTTCCATCGCGCGACTCCTCTCCACCGCGCGCCGCTGGACGCTTCGAAAAAGCGAAAATCTCCTACGCGTGCTCTCCGCAACTACTGGAGGCTACAATTCGTTGTGCTTCTCAGCGTCCCGGCCATACTCGTATGCGGGCTCTGCGAGCACCAGAGTAGCTCGACCTCTGTCGCCAACGCAGCTGCACAAACGCTACGCCATCTCGAGCCCATTTTCATCCTTCGTTGTGACCCCGCAGGGGCCATGATTTACTCGTATCTCAGCGCCGCCAGGGGATCCACGCGTGTGGCCCTGCGTGCTGGAACATAGCACGCCAGGAGAGTCACCAGCATCAGGAAAATCGTGACCGCTACGAACGTCATCGGATCGGACGCCGTAACGCCGTAGATCATCGTGGAGATGAGCTGCGTCGCCGCAAGTGCCGCAAGAACGCCGATAACCACGCCGGCGAGCGTCAACTGGAGGCCCCTGCCCAGGACCATCCGGAGCACGTCGAGAGGCTTTGCGCCGAGCGCCAAGCGAATGCCGATCTCCCGCGTCCGTCGCGTCACGGAATAGGCCATCGTGCCATAGAGACCGATCGACGCGAGCACCAGAGCAAGCAGGCCAAAGAAACTCGAGAGCCGCGCAAAGAGACGTTCCTCGGTGAGGGCTTCCGCCGTCAGCTCGGATTGCGTGCTTACATCCATCAGCGGCAGGTTGGCATCCGTCTGGCGCACGGCCCGGCGGATATCAGAAATCAATCCAGCGGGATTGCCCGCGCTCCGCACCTGAAAACACAGCGTATTGATCTCCTGTGGAAATTGTGAAAACGACATATAAGCCTTCGGAATGGGTTCCGCGTGAATGTCGGTGAGCTCCGCTTTTTTCGCCACACCGACGATTTCAAACTCGAATTTGGGATCGGGCTTCGTCCCCACACCCAAAAAGAATCTCTGGCCAATCGGATACTTGTCCCCGAGATAGGTTCGCACGAACGTTTCGTCCACCACGGCCACATGCGGGGCGGTGTCTGTGTCACTCTCGTTTACGCCACGCCCCAGAAGCATAGGGATGCCCATGGTTTGGAAAAAGTCCGGGCCCACGACGAACCAGCGCAGATGATTCTTATCAACCTTTCGCTCCGAGCCCTCGACGGTAATGTTCGTGTTATTGGACCAGTCCGACAAAGGAATGAATTGGATCAACGTTGCCGACTGCACTCCCGGGAGTGATTGCACGCGTTTCAGAAGCTGCTGATAAAAGTTCACCAGCCGCTCGCCGCTGTAACCCGCCTGTGTGGGAGCAAGCCCAAAGGTAAGCAAGTTGTTCTGATCGAAGCCGAGATTCTTTCGTTCGAAATTGCCTAGCGTACGTACAAACAGCCCCGCGCCAATCAGCAATACGAGCGAGGCCGCAATCTGCGCAACGACCAGCGACGTTCCGAGAAAATAGCCTCTTCGGCCTTCCGAGACACTGCCAGCGCTCTCCTTCATCGCTGAAGCAAGATCGGCACGCGCGGCGCGCAACGCGGGTGCAAGGCCGAAAAGAATCCCCGTTAACACCGACGCCGCGAGCGTAAAAAGAAGGACGTTTCTATCGGGTTTGACATCGAGAACCATCTGATGCTGACCGGCCGGACCGCCCGACATCAACGCCAGCAGCGCCCGTGTTCCCCAGCCCGCGAACATCAGGCCAAGCAATCCGCCGATCGCGCCGAGCAACACGCTTTCCGTCAATAGTTGCCGAATCAGGCGCCCGCGAGAAGCGCCGATCGACAAGCGCACGCTGATTTCCCTCTGCCGCGTCGTGGCGCGGGCCAGCAGTAGCGTCGCGAGATTCGCGCAGGCAATCATCAGCACCAGCCCGACAACCGCCATGAGTAGGTAAAGCGGCTGCGTATAGGCCTCGCGCAGGTGATTGACGCCCTGATTTGCGGCGGCGAGTTGCAAATGTGGGACCTGCTCCGGCTTGTCCGGCGTCCAGTCCGCGGTGACGAATTGATGGAAGGCGATGTCCAGCGCCGCCTGTGCTTGCTCCTGGCTCACACCCGGCTTCAGGCGGCCCATGATGTTCAGGCAAATCCAATTTCGATCGGTGAAAACCGAATCCGTGTAGGCAGGCTGCGCACCCCATGGCCGCAGGTTCGGTAAGTCGGCGAAAGCAACCCAAAGGTCGGGCTCGCCGCCTGGGTGTTCCCCATAGAAGGGAGCTGGCGTGATGCCCACGATCGTCGCGGAGATCCCGTTGAGCGTCACGGCCCGCCCGAGAATGGACGGGTCTCGCCCAAAGCGGCTGCTCCAGTAGCCGTAACTGATCACCACGACGCGCGGCGCACCGGGCCGCTCGTCTTCTTCCGTGATCAACCGCCCGAGCAGCGGCGTGACACCCAGCCCGGAGAAATATTCTCCCGTCACCATCTCGCCGAAGGCTAGTGTCGGCTCGCCGTTCAGGTTCAAGGTGACGTTTTGTTCATTGAAACCGAGGGGCACAAAGGCAAAAGCGCTCGAAAGCGCTTGGTTTTGTGCGCTGAATTGCTTGAATGCCGGGTAGGAAAAGGACAGCCTCGAAGCGCCGCCGGTTTGGCTGAAGTGCGGAGGCCATTTGTGCGTGTCCCACTGGAACAGGACCAGTTCCTCGGGATGCTTCACCGGCAAATTCTTGAGCATCACCGCGTCGATCAAGCTGAAGATCGCTGTGTTTGCCCCAATTCCTAGCGCCAGCGTCAATACGGCAACCGCGGTGAACCCTGGATTTTTCGACAGCATCCGCCAACCGAAGCGAGTGTCTTGCCAGAGTGAGTACATCGAGTCCTCCTGGCGGCAGTCAAATGAGGGTTAACCAATAGATTGGAAGTCATCCGAAGTATAAGACCTTCATCTGATTTTGACACTATGTGCCTCCTTAACTTGCCTACCGGCTAACTGAAGACTCGCTCACTCCCCAGTCCCGTAGCGGGAAATCTTGAATCGACAGAGTGGCAGCTTGCCGAAACTTAGTGATACTTAACGGTACTGACGGCCCATCACTGCCGTTCTAAGGAATTCTTTGCCACGACTTATTGGACCCTGATCGGACCCGGATTGAGTCTGTCCACTGGCCTTCGAGTGAATTACTTCACGAGCGCAATGTCGAATTCCACTTTGACCCCATCTTTTACTTTTACGGTTCCTCCGGCGACAGTCGCAGGTGTGATTCCGAAATCGGTCTGCTTTAGGGTCGCTGATCCACGATAGCGGTCATCTTTGACACTTACCTCGACCGCAATGAGATGGTCTTTGCCGTGCAATGCCAGGTTTCCATGCAAGATCCAGTGCTCCGGCCTTTTCGGTTCCACTCCAGTGGATTGAAACCGAATCTCCGAGAAGGCAGCGTGCCACCGTAGAACTAGAAAGATGTGATTCTGAAGGTTCCAACAAATCGTTCCCCCGCTGCCGAGTTGGCCGGGCCGAGTCTGTGAATCTTAGCTACCAGAGTGAGGAAAGGATCGCCGCTGTTTTCCAGAGCTTTGAGGATGCGCTCACGGTCGTGGTAGATCGATTGCGCAAGATCGATTAAGGAACTGACGGTGTTGTACCACGCCGGCAGCATTCCTGGTGGCATGTTGGCAATCTTTAGAAGCGTGACATAGCGGTCAGCCACACGATCGCGCTCAGGTCCTCCGGGCGCTACAAGGACCGCCATACCCATTAACTCGCATTTCTGCCAAATCAAGTCGCTGCCAAACTCGCCGGAAGGTTCAAGATTCTCGATCGCACTCACGAATTCATCGAAGCCGGCCTTCCATTCGGCAGTACTCTTCTGTTCATCCGACAGATTTTTCCCCAGACCGCCAAACATTAGGGCAAACCACTGCTTATCGAAATCCTGCTCTTGCGGAGAAGCAGTGATGGGATCCTCTGGCAGAGCCAAATCCACCTTATCCGGCCGCACATCCTCTTGCTCGATTGGCGGCAGGGATTCACTGTGAGCCGCCTTAAGATTGAAGGCAGCAACGGATTCCGTTGCCCACCGCGAATAAGCCCATTTGGTGTCGACAGTTTCTGCGCATCGAACCCCACCTAGGTTTCTGACGAGATACGTCCGCCAGGCTTTGAGAAGGGCCAGGCCCTCTTTTCCTCCGAGTGAATCGGAAAGCTTCAGAACCAGTTCGCTGGTGGAATCCAGGTGATCGAAGAACGAGCGGCTGTCACCGGTAAGCTTTTCGAGTTTCTGCGCAAAGGCGCCTACCACATCACTGAATTCATCGGAGGGCAGATTTTGGTCGAGCAACATTTGGGTCGCGGGGGCAATTTCGACAGCCGAAGAGATGGACAGCACCACCGTACGGAGGAAGTCCGCGCGTTCGCTTTGCCCCTTTTCTTGAGAAGAAAATCGCATTTTCGCCAACAGCGCAGCGGTTTGATAGTAGGCTTCAACGTTTGGGACAAAGCTATCTGAGCATGTCAGCGGCGATAGCGTGAGTGGCGGAATACTGTCAAACAGCTTATGAGCTTTTTGTTTGTCAACGAGCAGCATGGAGCGAACAGCCCCAGTTTGAAGAGAGAGGCGATCAAGCCCAACATTCAATTCGGCCGACTTGCGAACTCTTCGCAGAAAAGCTGCTGTTGGACCTTCTGGACCAGCCACAGGACGCACCGGCCAAGGAAGCGCAGATTGCGCGGCGCCCTCGAAACTTTCTTCGAGCAAATCACTCTTCCAGTTATCATCTTTCAGTTTTGCAGCGGAAGCGATACGCAGCAGAGCGAGCGCCCTTAAGGGTGCGGGCCCAGCCTCGGCCAAATCGAAGGTGCGTATCAGCTCAGGATAGAGCTTTCGGCGTTGGTCCCATTTCGATGTGACAACACCCTGATCGGTAAGTGCAGAGAGCACTGCCACGGAAGATAAGAAAAAGGCCAAAAGCTTCACAGCGAGGGGTTGTCCGGAATCTCCTAATTGACTCCAAAACGAGATTATCGTACACGCATGCCTCTTGTTCCGCAACGTTGTGAAAGACTTTCATCCGCAACGCGCCTGACGATCAAGACAGCGCCTATTTCGCATGATAAGTAGTCGGCACACGTACTCCACTCTCCTGCGAAGCGTCGGGACCGAGTTCAAAGTGATGCAGGAACTGATGCGGCATTCCTCCCTGCGGTCAACGTTGGACGTTTACACGCAGGCAGTCACGCCCGGCGAAGCATGCAGCGCAGGCGGCCGTGATGTCGCTGGTCTTTTCTTCCGATGCGAATGGAGGGGTCACTCTTTGCCGGACAGGAAACCGCTGCTTAGCCACAACAATGAAGAGATAGGAGCCATTGAGGTAGAGGTAAAAAGGCACAAAATGGGCGCGAAACGTGCCCTTTTTGTGCCCTCGATGGTTTCAATGAAATCCGCCTAACTCTTTTGGAAAGAATGGCGGGGACGACGAGACTCGAACTCGCGACCTCTGCCGTGACAGGGCAGCGTTTTGATGTAATCGCTTGATATCAAACGGTGTCGGCGGACATCTTTTGATACCACATGGTACCGGATGTCACTTCTTATCGTCCCCTTATTGTACCCGGATCGTGCTTTGTCCACTCGCCCGGCTATTGTCGGCCTTCTTGACGTTTCTTCCGGTCGGCATCCTGTTCTAGCATGCTCGCCATGAGGCGAACCGGTGACCGGAACGTGGTCGCGCGCAACCGGTCGAACATGGTTTGCAAGTCAACGAGTCCATGTGATGCAGCAAGGTCCAACGCTGCGAGC
>WNFP01004832.1_pt1 | contig 11837 bp, 7 predicted proteins | sample 5400201 | NCBI WGS metagenome assembly WNFP01 (sample SAMN13153355, study PRJNA577476) | soil metagenome | isolation source: 115 cm saprolite under Madrone tree | place: USA:California | collected 2016-06-14
AGAACGGCGTGAACATCGCCGGAGCGACTTCAGCGAGCTACACGACGCCGGCGGCCACGACAGCGGACAGCGGCTCGACGTTCGCGGTGGTGGTGACGAACACGACAGGCACAGTGACCAGCAGTGCTGCGACATTGACAGTGAATGCAACCGCTGTAGCGCCGACGATCACCACGCAGCCAGCGGCTCAAACGGTGACTGCCGGTCAAACAGCTTCCTTCAGCGTGGCTGCGACCGGCACCGCCCCCCTCAGTTATCAGTGGCAGAAAAACAGTGTGGCGATCAGCGGCGCGACTTTGTCCAACTATACCGCCCCGGCCACAACCAGCTCTGACAACGGAGCGCTGTTCACCGTTGTGGTCAGCAACACCGCCGGGAGTGTCACCAGCAGCGCGGCCAGCCTCACCGTCAATGCCGCCTCGGTGGCGCCGTCGGTCACGACTCAACCAGCAAGTCAGACCGTGACAACAGGGCAGACTGCAACCTTTAATGTGGCAGCGACGGGGAGCTCCCCGCTGAGCTATCAGTGGCAGAAGAACGGGGTGGCGATCGGTGGAGCAACTTCCCCTAGCTATACGACGCCTGCGACAATGAGCTCGGACAACGGAGCGCAGTTCACCGTCGTGGTCAGTAACACAGCCGGAAGTGTGTCCAGCACCGCAGCCACGCTCACGCTAAATCCGGCTCCAGCAGCACCTTCGATTACCACTCAACCCACAAGCCAGACAGTCACAGCAGGTCAGACGGCTTCCTTCAGCGTGGCAGCAACGGGCACCGCCCCGCTGAGCTATCAGTGGCAGAAGAACGGGATTAATATAGCGGGAGCAACCATGGCGAGCTACGCAACTCCGGCAACGACCACGTCCGACAGCGGTTCAACGTTCCGCGTGCTGGTGAGCAACACCGCAGGAACAGCCACGAGCTCTGCGGCCACGCTCACGGTGAATCCGGCGCCGGCCCCAGTAATCCAGCCGAGTCCGACGTCCTTGAGCTTTCTAAACGACCCGGTCGGAACTACGTTGTCCCAGGTCTTAATCATCAAAAACACTGGTACAGCCACCTTGACGATTAGTCAAATCACCGCGACTGGTTCAGGCTTTAGCGTCAGTGGATTCTCATTGCCCCTGAGCATAAGCGCGGGGCAACAGACCACAATTACCGTGGCCTTCCTGCCGACCGCAGTAGCCACAGTATCCGGTAACATCTCCATCGTGACCAACGCGCCCACTTCACCCACTTCCGTGGGTCTCAGCGGAGCTGGGATTGCTCCGACTTACCTGCTCGGCGCCAACCCCACCAGCCTTAGCTTTGGGAATGTAAACGTGGGGAATACGGATTCCTTGAGCGCGACGCTAACGAACAACGGAAACTCGAATGTCACGGTTTCTAGTGTGACTCCCACCGGCACGGGATTCAGCGCCAGCGGTATCACCCCGGGTACCATTTTGTCGCCCAACCAATCAGCTACGCTGAATGTTGCCTTCGCACCGCTGGCAGCCGGAACTGTGACCGGTGCCGTCACGGTGCTGAGCAACGCGACCAACTCCCCGGCGACGGTCACCCTTAGTGCCGTCGGGATCCCGGCGACAACGCCACCGTTCCCCGTTTGGGTAGCACCGGGTCTGGTCCGAGTGGGAAAGGCCGACGCTCCCGGCACGACCAGTCTCATCATTATCTCCGGCGCTCGCGGCGAAACCTTGGACACCCAAGTCATCGTCCGGGCCCCCACTGGCGGTTTGACCAACGTCAACATGAGTGCCTCCGCGCTGACTGGTCCTGGCGGTGCTACCATCCCGGCGTCCAACTTTGTCTTCTACCGCGAATATTACGTGACCGTGCAGGGCAGCTACAACGCCGGAGGAAACAACCCGCCCTTGGGTCCGGGAACCTACCCCGAGCCGTTGATCCCCTTCGTTGACCCGGAAACAGGTGCAGCGCTAAGCGGCAGCCTCCAAGCGGTTCCGGCTACTATAGTCGGCAACCAGAACCAGCCCTTTTGGATTGATCTGAATATCCCCAGGGGCGCCACCAGTGTTCCTCCCGGAACCTATAGCGGTACCATCACGGTGACCAGCAACCAGGGAAACGTCACTGTTCCTGTGACTCTTACACTGTGGAACTTTGAGCTGCCATTGAAACCGTCGGAGCTGACTCATTTCGTACTTGCGGTAAACGCAGGCAATCCCACAAACGCGCAGCAACAAGCTCTCACGCGCAATCGGATTTTCGGCATGAACTGGTCCGCATCACAAGCAGCATCATTTCAAACTTCGGACGGATTGAACCGCTCGTCTCTTGGAGAATCATTCGGCTGGAACTTCGTCAACTGCAACGGCTCGTTGAATGATGCCATACCTTCTCAATCCGCGCTAGCCGCGGCCGCGGCGACGTATCCTGTCGGTATGCCGCTAGACCTATACGCGTCCGATGAATGTGCCGGAAGTTCGGCGGTGTATCCCAATATCAGATTACTCGCCAACAATGCTCATGCTGCAGGCGTGAAGATACTCGATACGGTTCCCCCAGACAGCAATCTGTACGGCTATGTGGATTATTGGGTTATGCTTGCGGTCAATTGGCCCGCTAGTTTTACTGGGATTCCGGGAAGTTTCTGGTCCTACGCTTCCTGCAATGCGGGAAACGGAAGCAATCCGAGATGGGACATCGATTTTGCTCCGATCAACGAACGCATTCAGGCTGGGTTTCTCAACCAAACTCAGGGGGCCACGGGCCTTCTCTACTGGACGGTTGACGGCTGGTCCTCCGGAAATGCGATTGGATCATACCAGAATCTAAACACCTCAGGTTGCGGTGTTCCCGGTTCAGCCGATGGCATGTTCATTTATCCCCCGGGCCCCATCGCCTCTTCCGAGTCAGCTCCAGGGATACGGCTGAAGGCCATCCGTGACGGCATTCAAGATTACGAATACGCTCAGATCCTCAAGAACCTTGGGCAAATGCCGTTCCTGAGCTCCGTGATCGTGCCCATCGCCACGAGCTGGACCAACTGGACTCACGATCCCACCGCGCTTGAAAATGCGCGGCAGCAATTGGGGCAACAACTTCATCTGCTCCACCCGTAACTGAATGGCCTTGGCGCGAACCGATACATTGTTTCAGCCGCCGGCACACTCCGCACGTGCCCGCGCAGACATGGATTAGTCGGCATGCGCGCCCAATTCGCCTTTCGTCGTGGTGCAGGTTGCTTATGCGGGCTTCGCATGGGGCTGAATCGAACTACACGGCTGTTTTGCAGCAGGTACTTTTGATAGGAACTCGTGGGCAAGCTGCCCCATGGTCAGGCACCTTACATCTCCGTTCCGCACAAGGATTCCAAGCTCGTCGAGAAAGCATGCGACGACGTTTTCAAGCCGCGGCCACTCTGCATAGAGGTTCTCCGGATGGAACCAAACGTGGAAGACGCCACCGTTACGACGGGCGCGTTCAAGTCCTTTTCTCAGGCGCCGCAAACGACTCGAGTCAGGTATGTGCTTACGCCAGCCGGCTGCGTAGCGGATCAAGAGCGACCCTGGAATTGAGACCAGGCCTTCTCTGAGCGAAGGCTCGATCATGCACGGCGATAGTCCGAGGAAATCCGCGCATATCATGCCAAGACTTGTAAGCGTTTCGATGGCGAATCGAACCGGTAATTCATCCACATCGCGGAAGCATGTGAACCCTGCATCGCGAAGCTCGCGAAGGTAAGCGACTGAATTGCGCGGGAAAACGAAACTTGTCGCGGGGATTCCGAGTTCTCGAGCCGTCTGGACACAATAACGATACTCAGCCACTGCTCTTTCCCGCGTCATGCCCGCCAATCCAAAGGGGACATGCGAAAACGAGTGAAATCCGATTTCCTGCTGCGGCTTCGCCCGCCGAATCATGTCCACCAGGCGTGCGCCGAACCACTCCGGGTGAGTCAGTTCGTCGCCCTCCTTGGGGACATACATGAACCAAGGCTTCGAGAAATGGGGATAGCTGACTTCTGGCAAACCGGAAACGTCAGGCAGTGACGGACGCATCATCGCACCGACCACCGCCCAAGTTGCGGATAGGCCGTTGGCTGTAAGGTGGTTCAGCAAGTTGGGCGCGCCGACGTCGTGCGTCCACTGGGCCATCTTCAGCAGATGGTCATCAAATGAGAGATCGAACATGCCCCAACTGAGTTCCAAATCCAAGCTGATGACGACACTAGGCTCGGTCATTTGCTTTTAACTCTGCGCCAGCGGAATGTGCGGATTGCTATCGAATCGAGCCCTGACCGTCACTCAAACCTTCCACTCTTTTCAGTGGGAGACCTTCGCGAAGGCTTTTGTACCAGTTGTAAAAATATTTGTAGGCAAACAACGGCAGGTCCAGCAGTCCAGGCAAGGGATCGTCGAGAGCCATCACGGAGAACTCAACGGGGCTGCGTAGAGACCGCCAGTATTCCCCGGGACTTAAACGACCGCGAAAAATCAGGTGAATAGCAGCCGGGAGATCCGTACTCATGCGGATCCAGCGAACGCCTGTATGCCCGGTGTGTTCCGGCACAGACTTGCCGGTGGTCATTTGCCAAAGGAGATAAGGAAAGTCCGCGCCGGCACGAGCGCCTAGCGTCGCCCAGGTCCAAAGCCTTGGATTAATATCCAGAAGCTTGTAACGTCCGTTTCGGGCGTCAAGCTTGTACTCCACCTCAACAAGCCCGGTGTACCGGATCGCCGCCAATAGACGGCGTGAAGGCGCCACGATCTCGGGAACGTCCAGAGTTTCGACAAAGGAACTGGAATAGCCAAAGTCAACCGGATATTGGCGCGTTCGCCGCGCGGTGAGCGACACAATCGATTTTCCGTCGCAGCATAGGGCCGCGTACGAGAATTGTGCCTCGCCGCCGCCGGGTATCATCTCCTGAATGAGAATTAACTCTGGAGGAATCAGTTCGCGGGCCTCACGGTATCGCGCGGTAAGTTGTTCGCGATTGGCCACGGGCCAAGCCTTCTCCGACGTAAACCGATTCATGATCGCGTGTGTTGCAGGCTTGAGGACGGCGGGAAATTGAAGGTCGGCGATTGTAAGGTCGGCTTCCCTGGCGGGATTGATTGTTGACGGGTGGTCGACTTGTTGCTCAGCCGCCAGCCGGTAGGTGAGGCGTTTATCGTAAGCCCAGCGCAGGATGTCCCAAGTAGGCGTCGACACGCGGAAGCGGCTTGAGAGCACCGCATGGAATTTCGAAAGCAACGCGGCGGACTCGTCGGTGGTCGGGAACAACACCCATTGATCAAGGCCGTAGCGTTCGGCGATCTCCAAGAGGTACGCGGCTTGAGCCTCGTCTTCCAGGTTTGGCCAGGGCAAGGTGCGTTGCGTGTAGCGCGAAAAACTCGCCAGCTTTATGTTAGGCGGGCTGGTCACCCAGACGGGCACGCCACGGCGGCCCAGGCTCCTTGCTATGGAAAGGCCGTTGAGGTTGCCGCCGATGACCAGTGCGCCAATCGTTTCAGTCATAGAAGAGAGTGTGCATCCTTGATGGTCGCGTGCGCTTCGCTATGTTTCATTGGAGGACAGAATTATCCGAGCTCCGCGACAATGGGTTTGCGGACCATGACCTGATCGCTCGTAGCTTTCCCTGCGATGCAGCGCAGCAACGCGCTTGCGGCGTAGTGCGTTCCAACGACAAATTGCATCAACGGGCCAAAACTCCAAACGGCCGGCGCTCCGAGAATGTGCAAACCTGGCACGGAAGTTTCGAACCCCTCACGGAGCCGAGGATATCCTTGGAAGCGGCTTATGGACTGCGCCAGCTCCGGTGCAAAGAAATCATATTTCGAAACGTCCACTCGATATCCGGTCCCCAGAAGAACGTGGTCGACGATTCTCTCGTTTCCGTCAGACAGTCGGACCTTTATCCGCTCGCCAACCGGAGCAGCGGAAACAACCGAACGGCCGAGGTTTATGGGCACTTCCCGGAGTCGGTCCACCAGCCATCGCGCGCCGGCCGGCCGGATCGATCGTTTCCGGAGCCAGTCCTGAACCGGACAGGGCAGCCGCCTTGTCAAGTCGGGCCGCGCCACAACTCGGCTGATGCCAGCAGGACCTACGTCAGTGGGTGCGTAGAGGAGTTTTGAGACCGTGGAGCCCAAACCGTACTGAAAAGTCCTGGCGACTAATCCCCCAAGCCAGTGAATCTGACGCGTGCGAGCTACGATTTCGACTTCGGCGCCGCCCTCGTGTAGGAGCGCGGCCGATTCGAGTGCGCTCTGGCCGCCTCCGATCACCAACACTTGTCTTCTGGCAAACCCTTGCAATTCGCGATGCTCAGATGTGTGAGAGACCAACGAACTCGGGAGGCCTGCAAATGTGGACGGGCGCCAGGCGAACGACCCGATGCCGGCAGCAACGACCAGACGACCTGCAAGGACCGTCTCACCGTCTTCGAGGTTGAGTCGGAAGCCCCGTGTGTCCGACTCAACTCGGGCAATCTTGCGCCGATCGAGGTCGGGCACTGCCTGACGCTGGTACCAAAGTCCATAGTCGACGAAGCGGTCGAGTGGCACAGGGCTAGAAAAGTGATTGCGGCTTGCTGCTCGGAACGCGTCCAGGGTCATGGACTGATTCGAGTCCGCGATATGCGTCGCGGCCCAACCAGAACGAAGCAGCATGCCCATAGGCATATTGCGTTCCCAAAAAGACATGGGCTCTCCGAACGTATGCACATCCAGACCCCTGACTGTGCGCAAGTGAGCGGTCGCAGATAAACCATAAGGGCCGGCGCCGATGATTGCTACGTCATATCTTGCCATTTCTAGCTCCTGTAACTCGAAATCGGTCTTTTGGTAATCCCAGCCGTGATGCGAACTTCCGCATGGGGAAATTTTTGATGTGAATAGGAGTGGATTCCGGAAAATCCGTTCGCTCTATGGAGGGGAAAGCTGATGGAGTTGTTGCCCCAATTGCAGTCGTGCACCTTCCAGGGCGTTCGGGTTTTGATTCCAGTTGCTCCAGTTCGTGGCAATCGGCTGGATGGTGGAGTTCACGAAGGCAACTTGCCCCAGGTTGTTGAGAATCTGGGCGTATTCGTAGTCTTGAATGCCATCACGGATGGCCTTCAGTCGGATCCCGGGAGCGGACTCCGTGGAGGCGATCGGACCCGGCGGATAGAGGAAGATTCCATCCCCCGGTCTGCCCAGGCCGCCCCCGCAAGCGGTCGTATCCACGTTGTTCCAACTCCCGAGGGTGTTCCCGGCGGTCCATCCGTCTGAGCGGTAGTAAAGGATTCCCGTCGCTCCTTGCGTCCAGTTCAAGAAGCCGGCCTGGATGCGCTCGTTGATCGGCGGGTAGTCCACCAGCCATTCCGGAGTGTTGCCGAAGCCAGCGTTGCAACTGGTATAGCTCCAGAGGTCACCTCCACCAGTGAACGGCAGAGCGGGCCACTGTTGCACGGAATCGAGCAGCACCCAATGGTCGATGGCACTGCGCCCATCCCCCTCATCATATAGATTCGGGTCGGGCGTATTGATAGCCATGATGGTTTTGACGCTGCGATTCGCGGCATGGGCGTTGGTGCCCATGGTCTTGAGGGCCGGGTAAGCGCTGGAGCAGCCGTTCAATTCGTCCGCCACGTACAAGTCCAGACCAAGGCCTGCCGGAAAATTGGCAGCTGCAGTATTGATTTGACTAGTTGTAGGGAGGCTGCTATAGGAACCGTTGCACTGAATCCCGATAAAATAGTAGCCGTTCAGCCCAGAGCGATTGAGGCCGAAATTGGTCACGTCGGAGGATGCGTTGGCAGCAACATCATACATTACTTTGTTCCTCATCAAAGCTTGAGCCAACGTGGTTATCGTATTGCCGACGGCGGGAGGCCAAAGATGCCAGATAGAAAGCTCCGAGGGCTGCACGGGAAGCTCAAAGTTCCACACCGTTAGCGTGACCGGGATGGTCACAGTGCCCTGATCGGCGGTGACGGAGATACTGCCCGTATAGGTTCCCGGCGGGCTGTTTGTGGCCCCGTGCGGCACCGAGATGTCGATCCAGTAAGGCTGATTCTGACCCGCGCTGATGGAGGCATTGCAGGCTTTGAGAGAGGCCGCAGTTCCGCACAGAGGCGAACCGGTTCCCGGATCATTGAAGGGGATGAGCGGCTCAGCGTAGGTGCCCGAGCCCAGCGGGGGATTGCTGCCGCCGCCGTAACTGGCGGTACCGGTGACGGTGATGTAGTACTCGCGGTACAGCGTCACGCTGGATGCCGGGATAGTCGCACCGCCGGGACCTGTGAGCGCGGAGGCGCTCAAGTTCACGTTGGTCAAGCCACCCGCGGGGGCCTGCACGATGACCTGGGTGTCCACGGTCTCGCCGCGTGCGCTGGATAGATTGACAGTAGAAGCCGTGCCGGCGGCGTCGGTCGGCCCCACGCGAACCAGACTGTCTGATATCCAAACAGGGTATGGGCTGGATGATAGGCTGGCGGTTATAAAGATCGTAAAGACGACGAGCACTCCTGCCGAAATCCGCAGGCCCTTCGCGTGCCGAAGAGTCCAGCGAGCATGTCCCCCGTTTCGCCTGACCGGTTCGTCGTAGATATTCGTTAACATTCTGGCGCCCTCCCAAGCGTATTTTCGGGCTGGGGGATGAAAAAACGGACACAGACTTGGTTTTTTTTGTGATACTTCTGGAGCACGGCTACTCGTTGGACCCAGCCACAAAACCGTCGCTCTTCCCGGTATAAGGTATCAACGATGTCGGCGGTTCCTTCATTTGCAGAGTTACGAAGTAAGCCTGGTATAGCGAGTTCCAAATTTGCTCTTGTCGAAATTTGGTTTTGACTTGTTCCTGGCCTGCAATCCCGAGTCTATTGGCTACTCACTACTTTGCGTCCCTCATCTATAGATCCGTCTGCCACCGGGATATTGGTCCCGTCGTGTGGGATCACCGGGCAATCGCCAGCGGACGTTTCCCACCTCGCATTCGCGAATCGCGATGAGGTTCCCTTCGGGGTCGCAGGCATCGGTCATGGTCCTGAGTTCGTAGAGAGTGCACTGCCTGGAACGAACTTATAGAGGCATTCGTTTCCCAACCATGAGTGCCGAGCCAGTGGATATCGGCCAAACAGGGCACGGACCATAGCGTACAACCGGTCATGGGTAAACGCACCCCCGATACCCGGCAGAAGCAAGCTGTATCGGTAGACCGCTACCAACCTGAGACCGTGTTTTGCGAACATCTGAACAACATCCTCGGTGGAAAGGAGGTTGCCCGAATACGGCCTGGGTCTGCCAACCAAGAGATGACACAATCTAACCAGATAGGTCACCGCATGCGTAGTATCCGTACTTTGGACGATCACTGTCCCACCCGGCTTGACTAGGGAGGCGATCTTCGCGGCTACGAGCGGCGGGGAGTCCACATGTGCCAGCAAGCCGAGACAAAGAATCAAGTCGTACGCGTTTTCTTCTAGCTTGGCGGCGAGCAAATCCTCGTTGATCGTACTTACGTTCGGCCACCATTCTGCAGGAACTCGGGAGCCCGCGATCGTCAACATGTGGCTGGAAATATCAAGCAAAGTCAGACGAACGCGAGAAGCTAGAAGAGGCACCGATACGGACCCGTCGCCGCACCCGACGTCCAAAATGGACTCATACTTGAGACCCTTCACAAACTCTCTGACAGTTTCGGCGCGAATACGGATGTTGTACCGCCAGCGGCTCAAATACCACGCCGGTTGTTCAAACAGCTCTCTGACGTATCCGATCTTTGTAGTCATATTCGCGACACTAACCTGTTCCTTTAATCTGTAGGGGTGCGCCATCCGTGTGCGGAGTCTGGTAGTCACGGTCGAGGATGCCCGCAAAACCGCACATGTGTTTCTTATCGACAGCCCGCAGGGACCGAACTCTGAGATCGGCTGCTCGTCTCCAGTGAATACATCGCGGGTAGCGGTAGATCTCTCGTCTGCATATATCCTTGGTACTCCTGGTAGAGAGCCTCCCAGATCTGCTCCTGTCGAAACTCACGTTTGACTCGCTCCTGGCCGGCGCAAGCCAGTTTCCTAGCCAGGGCTTTGTCGCTGAGAAGCCTTGCCACCGCCCCCGTAAGGGCTTCCGTGTCACCCACAGGAAAAAGCAGGCCGGTTTCCTCATCGGCGACTGCGTCTACGATCCCGGTCGCCCGGGCGGCCGCCACTGGCTTGCACGCGGCCTGCGCCTCCAGGATCACATTGGGAAGGCCTTCCCGGTGGCTAGGTAGGACGAAGACGTCCATCAGCGAGTAGTAAGGGGCGGCGTCCCGCACTGCCCCCGCGAAAATCACGCGCGGGTGTGTCTCCACACATCTCCGAGTATCGACGGGGAGGGGGTCTTTGTCCTGGAAGCATCCCACTAGAAGTAGCCGCAGATCCGGGAATTGATTACCGAGTCGCAAAAAAGCTTCCACCAGTTCGGGAACGCCTTTGTCGCGGGTCAGCCGGGCGACAAAGCCCATTACAGGTGCAGAAGGGGGAATGCCCAGTTCACGTCGCAACTCGGCGGCTCGCGTAATCCTTTCCGACGTGGGCGCGAAGCGCGAAGCGTCCACCCCGTTGCTGCCGCCGCATCCGAAAACTACCGTTTTCTCCCAGCTTGTGAGCCCGGAAGCCATGGCCATCTCCCGCACGCTTTTGCTTACACAGATGACGCGATGGGCAAAACGACAAGCCAGACGCTCAGCATAGATTAGGATTCGCCGCTTCAGTCCCTTGGTGGTCTCGAACCGCAAACCGCGCAGCGTATAGAACCGGCAGGGTACACGGTTCAGCCACGCAGCCAATCCACCCAGCAACCCAGCCTTGGGGGTTCCCACGTTCGTGACCGCAGCCAATCCACCCAGCAACCCAGCCTTGGGGGTTCCCACGTTCGTGACTGTGGGGCGCAGCGCGCGCATGGTGCGCCACAAGCGCCAAAGCAATGCAAGATCCCGCAGCGGAGCGATCTGTTCTGCCATGGGCACTTCGATGAACGGGATGCCCTCGGGCCGGGGTACTTCCCACTCGCCCTTGCGTCCCTTTGGAGAGAGAACGGTCACATCAAAGCCCTTATTCCGAAAATACTGCAGCTGTCCTTGTAGGTAGCCGACTGCGAGCGACGAACTCACAGCGATAACCAAGCGGGGTCGTGCCAAATTCTCATTCATCATTGTGGCCGTTTGCAATCTATTGGGCAAACCAGCGACTTACCCAAACCACTTACCTTTCGATGCATCACGCCCGCTACAAGAGAATTCCAAGAGTTGTCGACCGGGTCGTGCCGTTGTACGAAGCTGAGATTGTGGCGGAAGTTGAAATGAGAACGAAGGAGGTGTTGACCGTGAATGTTGCGCTGGTGGCTCCCGCAGGAACGATCACGCTGGAAGGCACGCTGGCCGCTCCGTTGTCGCTGGAAAGAAAGACTTGAGCGCCACCCGCTGGGGCTGGCCCGGTCAAGGTTACAGTGCCTGTGGAGGATTGGCCTCCAAAAACGTTCGCAGGATTCAGCATTAGCGAAGAGACAGTGGGGGGTGGAGGCGGCGCTGGCGTTACGGTGAGCGAAGCCGATCGGGTCGCGCCGCTGTAAGTCGCAGAGATAGTAACTGTTGTTGACGCCGCCACGCCGCTGGTACTGACCGTGAACGTCGCGCTGGTGGCTCCGGCTGCAATCGTCACGCTGGAAGGAACCGTAGCCGCAGCGGTGTTGCTGCTGGAAAATGTGACTGTCGCACCGCCTGCAGGCGCTGCTCCGCTGAGCGTCACTGTGCCGGTCGAAGGATTTCCGCCCGTAACGCTTGTCGGGTTCAGCGAGAGCGACGAAAGCGAGACAGACGCGGGAGCTGAGGAAGATAGCTCGAAGTCCAAG
>WNFP01005434.1_pt1 | contig 11834 bp, 9 predicted proteins | sample 5400201 | NCBI WGS metagenome assembly WNFP01 (sample SAMN13153355, study PRJNA577476) | soil metagenome | isolation source: 115 cm saprolite under Madrone tree | place: USA:California | collected 2016-06-14
GGGGGTTGGAGCGCTGGTTGGTATTTTGTTTGCGCCAAAGTCCGGCGAGGAGACGCGCGATTTTCTGTCGAAAAAAGCCGACGAGGGCAAAGATTACGCGCAGAAGAAGGCCCGCGAACTGCGGGAACGCGCCGATGAATTGATCGAGAGAAGCAAGGAAGTGGCGGTGCGCAAGAAAGATTCCATCTCGGCGGCTGTAGAAGCTGGACGCGAAGCGTATCTGCGCGAATCGAAGTCGTAAGGGGTCGGGCAGGGCGGTAGCACGGGGTTCCGTCTCTTAGTAGAGCGGCTGGGGCAGCTATGCAAATCTGGCTTGAGTTTTTCTGCATCGTGGCGGCGATCGCGCTGGTTGTGCAGATTGTGATCCTGACGATGCTGTTCTTTGAACTCCGCAGAACGACAGAGAATGTGAATCGCCTGGTGGGCGATTTGCATTCGCGAGTCGGGCCGATTTTGACGCGCGCGCAGATTCTTCTGGACGATACGCAGCCGAAAATTTCCAGCATGGTGAACGATGCATCGCATGCAAAAAGCGTCGGCGCTGGTGCAGGGAATTAAAGTGGGGCTCGATCTTCTGCGGTCGCGCCGGCGTCGCCGCAGCGGCGATGAGCCGCGCGAACAGCAGGAAGAAGAACTTTTTATTTAGGGAAGCAAGATTGTTCCCGTTTTCGTTTCCGCTTTTTCTTTCTCTCTTTCTCTTTTTTCCGTCCAGCCAAAACTTAAGACCGAGGCGTCGAATCGGAGCGTGCTAGCGGATCCAGCCACCGCCGAGGACGACGTCGCCGTCGTAGAAAACGGCGGCCTGGCCCGGGGTGATCGCGCGCTGCGGCGTGTCAAATGTAACGCGCGCGCTCGTGGCGTCGAGCGGTTTGATCGTGGCGGGCGCGGGTTCGTGCTTGTGGCGGATTTTGGCAAACGCACGAATTGGGGCGGAAGGATTTTCGCAGGAAATCCAATTCGCGGCCTCGACTTCGCAGACCGTCTTTCGGAGGACATCGTCTTCGCCAACGACGACACGGTTCTTTTCCGGATCGATCGTAAGAACGTAGAGTGGCTTGCCGGCGGCGAAGCCGAGGCCCTTGCGCTGGCCGATCGTAAAATTGTGAATGCCGTTGTGGCGGCCAATCACGTCGCCGTTCTCGCTGACGATTTCGCCTTCAGCATTTTGCAAAGAAATTCCGCGCTCTCGTGAATAGGCCTGGATAAATTGCACGTAGTTTCCCGTCGGCACGAAGCACAGCTCCATGCTTTCCGGCTTTTCGGCAACTGGCAAATTCGCGCGGCGGGCCAAGGCGCGGACTTCCTCCTTGGTGAGTTCGCCGAGAGGGAAGTCGCTGCGCGAAAGCTGTTCCTGCGAGAGGCCCCAGAGAAAATACGATTGGTCCTTGGAGTCGTCGAGGGCACGCAATAATTCCCAGCGGCCGGTTTGATGGTTTCTGCGAATTCGGGCGTAGTGGCCGGTGGCAAGACGCTCCGCGCCAATCTGCCGCGCCATGCGCAGGAGCGGCTCGAACTTCACGTCGGTATTGCAATTGGTGCAGGCGATGGGCGTGCGGCCGGCAAGATACTGGTCGACAAAGGGACGCACCACGCGAGCCTCGAATTGCTCTTCGAAATTCACCACGTAATGCGGGAAATCCAGGTGCTGCGCTACGGCTTTGGCGTCGTAGACGTCGTCGAGTGAGCAACAACGGTGCTGCGCGGGGCCGTCGCCCTGAAGTTCGGGGAGGCGGCGCTGGTTCCAAAGTTGCATGGTGAGCCCGACCACGGCGCGGCCCGGCCGCGCTGGGTTTCAGCGCGCTCGGGGAGGGTGTCGAATTGGACGGCTGCATTCATGCGAGTTCCATTGTATCTGGAATTCAATTCGTTCGCGGAGCGGGAACGAAAAAGGCGCGGGCCTAAAGGCCCGCCCTACAGAATGGCGGCCTCCTTTCGATAGGTTGGCGACAACTCGCGAAGCTGCGCGACGGCGGAGGGGACTACGTTCAGGGCGAAATCGATGTCCGCGGGACTGGTGTGGCGGCCGAGGCTGAAGCGCAGACTGGCGCGAGCTTCGTCGGCGGGAAGGCCGATGGCGGTGAGGACGTGCGATGGCTCGACGGCGCCAGAGGAGCAAGCGGCTCCTGTGGAACAAGCGAGACCTTTCAAGTCGAGCGCGATGAGGAGAGCTTCGCCTTCGACGCCGGGAAAGACAATGTTCGTAGTGTTCGGAGTGCGCGGTGCAGAGCCGCCGTTCACGCGAGATTGAGGAACACGTTGGAGCAGGCCTTGCTGCAATTTGTCGCGAAGAGTGGAGACGCGCTGGGCGTCTTCGGCGAGCGATCGGCGAGCGATCTCCGCGGCTTTGCCGAGTCCAACGATTCCGGCGACGTTTTCTGTGCCAGGACGGAAGCCGCGCTGGTGATGTCCACCATAGAGAAGTTGGCGCAAACGCGTTCCGCCGCGGACGTACAAAGCACCGATGCCCTTTGGCGCATACAACTTGTGTCCGGAAATGGAGAGCAGATCCACCTGGAGCGTGTTGACGTCGATGGGGATTTTTCCAGCGGATTGCACGGCGTCGGTGTGGAAATAGACATCGGCCTCTTTGGCGATGCGGCCAATTTCTTCGAGTGGTTGAACGGTGCCGAGCTCGTTGTTGGCGTGCATGATGGTGATAAGAACGGTTTGGAGGCGGATGGCGCGCCGCAATTCTTCGAGGTCAATTAATCCTTGGCGATCGGTCGGTAAATAAGTGACGCGCACGCCTTCTTTTTCGAGGGCTTGGCAGGCGTTGAAGACTGCTTCGTGTTCGATAGCGGTGGTGATGATGTGAGGAGGTGAAGTTAAGGAAGTAGAGGAAGTAAAGGAGGTTAAGGACGAAGAAACGATGCCAAAGATGGCGTGGTTGTCGGATTCGGTGCCGCCGCTGGTGAAGACGATCTCCTGAGGGCGCGCGCCGATGAGGGCGGCAACTTGTTCGCGGGCGGTTTCGACGGCGGCGCGGGCGCGCTGGCCCGGAGTATGGATAGAGGCCGCGTTGGCGAATTCGGCAGAGAAATAGGGAAGCATCGCGTCGAGAACGGCGGGTTCGACGGGCGTGGTGGCGTTGAAATCGAGGTAGACGCGGTTCATATGGCTAGCCATAGGATACTACTTGTAGGGAATTGTGACTCTCGGGAGGTTGACAGTCGACAGTTGAAAGTTGAAAAAGGAGAGAAGCCTTGCCCGTCAATGGTCGCTGCTGCTGAGCCGATTCCATTGCTAGTGGCAATAGCCACCCCCACCCCGGGTGGTTTTTTGCAAAGAGTGCGGAATCGCATGAAAATAAACCAGTTGAGTTTTTGGAGAGTGCGAAAAAGTGCAAAAGAGAGCAAAAGAGTGCGGAAGAATTTGAAAAGAAAGGGGATAGATTGAGGAATCGTTTGAATGTTGGAAGGTTGAAGGTTAGCATGTTGAGAAACCGGCCCGGGGGGGGCTCGGATGTGTGGCAAATACAAGACTTAGAAAGGGGTGTTTTCGGATCTGTGGCAATACCAAGACTTACAGGCGAATTTTCGGAAGTGTGGCAAGGAAAGAACTTAGGGAACGGGACGTTGATGAGAAAGCGGTTGAAAGTTGAAGAGTAAAAACGGAAGGGCGAGAAGAGGGGAAGGTTGAAAGCTAAAAGTTGAAGGTTCAAAGGGGAGGCCGGAAGGGGCAAGGCACGCATTAAACGGGACTGAGGGGATTGGCGGAGATGTCGTCGATAAATCACGACCCACGCTACCATGGATTACCCTAGTCGTCAAATACTTTTACAGTATTAGTATTCAGCGAGTTGGCCGTTGCTGTTCGAAAGATTTTGCAAAGAGAAGAAAACAAAGGGGTAGAGCTCACTGTGCATGGTGGGAACGGTTTGCGGGAGGATTCGAGTGAGAGCAAGAGAAAGGAAAAGAAACCGTTTGGTTACCGTAAGTTAGCGGAGCAGGGTCGAATCAAATCCGAGAAAATGGGGAAGTGGATTCTCTACCGGAAAATGTCATGGCTTGGTTTCTAAGCCTGTCGGCGGGCACCAGGAGCGCCCGTTCACTTCAGCTTGGCATATTCGGCTTTGGCGGCGATGAGGACGGGGATGTCGGAGTCGGCGTCTTTCCAGAGGGCTAAGAAATCCTGGTAGGCAGTGCGAGCCTTAACCTTGAGGTCTTCCCCCCTGGGGACGGAAGATGCCGGGCTAAAGCCCGGCGCTACATAACCCGCCTGCAAGGCGTAAGCGCGGGCGAGGTTCAACTGCGCAAGCGGATAGAGTTCGCTTACCGCAAGAGCCCCGCGGTGGTCCAGAATCTTCTGGAACTCGGCAGCGGCCTTGACGCCATCCTGCATGTGAAGCAAAGCCAGTCCGCGAATGTAGACTGGCCAAAAACCGGGGGAATTGCCAGGCCCGGCTCCCATTTCGTACTTTCTGGCAGGTTCCAGAGCAGCGATGGCCTCATCGGGCTTCTTACGTTGCAAATCATTGAGGGCCCGCACCATGGGAAGATAACCGGAAATCACAATGGTGTCGTTTGGAAACTCGTGGGCCAGATCATCGATGAGCTTTTGCGCTTTTTCCTCATCACCGACTTGCGCCAGGGCTAATGCTGCGAGGGCGCGTCTTCCCCTCCCGCCGGGCACGCGAAGAGCTTCCGCCGCTTCCTGACGAGCAGCGTCAGAGAAGCCATGAGCAGCATCGCGTACAGCCCGGACGGCGGTTATTGTGGAGGCGTACCCTATCATGCCATGGTGATTTGCAGAAGACATGTCCTGCTGCCAGATGTCGCGGGCGCGCTTGACTCTGCCGAGTGAGTCCTCGGAGCCAGCCGAGAACGACAGCATCTGGGGCTCCGCGGGTTTTCCGGCTGACCACGACAGCTCGCGCCGCATGCCAGCCTGATCGCCACGGATGAACGCGACACGGAAAAGTACCGTGTGAACCTGACTGCCATCGAATTTTTGAGCGACGGCTTGCTCGGCGACGCTTCTCGCTTCATCGTAGCGATTCAGCGCCAGGTAGGAGGCGGAAACCCATCCATTAGCGTAGCGATCTTTTGGGTCCAAGCGCAGCGCCTCGCTCGAGGCGCTTAGGGCCTTCTCCGGTAGACCAATTCGTTGATATACCAGCGCAAGATTATCCAGTGGCGTGGTGTCGCGAGGGTACGTATGATTCCACTGTTCGTAGACGTCGATCTCCTTCTCAAGTTCCCCGATACTTACCCCGTAATAGTGGGATAAAATGTAAAGTTTCTCCGGCTCGCTGGCTCTCTCCCGCAGGTCGTAAGCCTTCCTGAACAAATCGTCAGCTTGTTTGACTTCGCCTAAATTAGAGAAGCAGATGCCAAGGACCGCATACGCAGTGGCGAAGTTCGGATCCAATTCAATAGCACGCTTGAGATGCGGAATCGCCGCCTCGTCGTTCGTCTCCAGGTGCGCGGTTTCTCCGAGACTGTATTCTTTCAGAGCATCGAGCGATGAGGTAGTGGCCTGCTCGAGGGGAGTGGCGAACTGCTGAACGGAAGCGAGGGACTCGCCAAGTCTCTGGCGCAGGCTGGAGGCGGCGGTGTCCAGCGATTTGAGCACCTGCTCTTTGCTAGCTGCCTCAACCTGCTCGCGCGCGAGCGAATCACCTGTCTGCGCATTGACGGCGCCAACCGTGATGACGTAATGGCTGCCGAGGCTGGCAATCGAACCAGTGAGCATGGCCTTTACGCCTTCCCGGAGACAGATTTCGCGGGCCACGTCGCTGGTGATGCGCTCGTCAGGGCGGCGGCCCATATAACGAAGCGCTTCCTGAATACGCGACTCGGGAACTAAGTTGAGATAAGGCGATTGCTCGAGTTGCACGGCGAGGGCTTGCTTGAGCGTGCCGTCGAAGACGGCGTCGCCAGTGGTGTTCACAAAATCGGCGAGGATGATGCTGTCTTTTTCGGTGAAGGCATGGGCTTTCGTGGAACGCCAGTAGAAAGCGCCAGCCACAGTGGCCACCAATAGCGATGCGACGGGCAAGAGGACTTTCCAATTGCGCGCAAAGGACCTCCTTGCTTGCGCGGGCGGCGCGGGAGCATAGGCTGCATGCGGGCCGCCGGACGTTCTTGCCTGCTCCGATGACGGCGCGGACACGGGTGAGGTTGGAGCTTCTTCCGACACGACGTGTTGCGCGGTGCGGCCGGAATCGGTGTCGCGCTTGAGGCGCTGAAGGTCCGCGCGCAGGTCGGCGGCGTGCTGGTACCGAAGTTTGCAGTCTTTCTCGAGCGCCTTGTTGATGATGTCTTCGAGGCGGGATGGCAAGTCGGGATTAAGGCGCACAGGCGCTAGCGGCGCCTTGTGAAGAATGGAATCGAACATTGCCGCGGAGGTTTCCCCACGAAAGGGAAGCTTTCCGGTCGCCATTTCGTAAAGCACGATGCCGAAAGAGAAAAGATCAGTACGAGGATCCAGATCCTTGCCGAGGGCCTGCTCGGGGGACATATAGGCAACCGTGCCGAGGGCGGCGCCCGGGCTGGTGAGGTTCTCGTGAGTGGCCTCAACGGTGGCCTGCGAAGCATCGAAACGGGGTAGCGCCGCTTTGTCAATGGACTGCTTAGCGAGGCCGAAATCGAGGACTTTGGCGTGGCCTCGCTTGGTTACGAAAACATTGGCGGGCTTGATGTCGCGGTGAATGATCCCTTCGGCGTGGGCGGCATCCAGGGCATCGGCGATTTCGACGCCAATGGAAATCATGGCGTCGAGTTCCATCGGCCGCCCGGAGATCTGGTGCTTTAGCGTCGAGCCGTCGAGGAACTCCATGGCGATGAACGCTTGCCCGTGCTGGTCGTCGATTTCGTAGATGGTGCAGATGTTCGGATGATTCAGCGCGGAGGCAGCCTTTGCTTCACGCTGAAAGCGGCTGAGGGCCTGCGGATCCTTGGATACCTCCTCGGGCAGGAATTTCAGGGCCACAAACCGTCCGAGCTTCACATCCTCCGCCTTATAAACCACACCCATCCCGCCCCCGCCGAGCTTCTCGATGACGCGGTAATGCGAGATGTTCTGGCCAATCATTTCAGGGAAACCGCTCTTGGCGAGGCATATTAGGCTGTGCTCAAAGGCAAGTCAACGCAGACGTGATTGGAATGAAACGTGGGAAACGCACGAACGCATTGAGCGCGTGCGTGTTAGGAGCTATTCGCTTTGTTTTTTGGGGCGCCAGTTGACGAGGTTGCTGGTGTAGAGGGCGATGCAGAGGAGATTGGCCGGGACAAAACCGAATTGCGCGGTGCGCATGCCGATGACACAGACGACGGCGCTATTGACTGCGGCCACGACCCAGCCTTGCCACAGTTTCTTGCCGATGAGCACGGTGGCGAGAACGGTCAGAATACAGGATAGATAATCAAGCCGGATGATGTGGAGGACATTTAGCATATTGGGTCGATGCGCCAGTGAAAGCTTGAGAAAACAAGTGGCTGGCGTGGTTACGTTTGCGACCTTCCTCCTCTAAAGGTAGCGAAATCTGGTGCCGGGCATGGATCCAACGATTCCCGGGGTTTTGGGCGAATGCCCACACGCATGACGATTGAACAGACGCCTTCCTGCGGCAGGAAGAGGTGCAATTGAGATGCCAACGGAGTGGGAACGCTGAACGGGAGACTGGTTGCATGGACGTCCGTAAGTCCCGGCAAATACAGTGCTTAGAAGGGTGTCAGAGCAGAGGCCAAAATCACGTAGGCGATATGCTGACGCCGAATCTGCTCAATCTGAGACAGATTGTGTCAGCATGAAACTCTTGGGAGTGAGAATGCGAATGAGTTTGAAATCGGAATGAAAGAGGGATTTCATCGCTTGCGGTGAAGCCGCAAGCGATGGCGCAGAGGTCTCCCTTCGGTCGAAATGAGGGATTTGCGTACCGTACCAGCGGGAGGTGTTTTCGAGCGTCCCTGGCAGTCAGGTTCGGCAGGGACGTGAACCCAAACGGTTCGTGCTACAGTTTGCGGCTACAGGAGAGTACGGTGGCATACGCTGACTTGCGGGAGTTTGTGCGAAAGCTGGAGAAGGAAGGGGAGCTTAAGCGGATTCGCGCGGAAGTGGATCCGGTGTTGGAGATTACGGAGGTCGTCCAGCGGGTCATGAGAGGTAAAGAAGGCGGACAGGCAGGAATGCCTGTCCCACCAGGGCCGGCGGTGTTGTTCGAAAAACCGAAGGGGTCGCGGTATCCGTTGCTGATTAACGCGTTTGGAAGCGTGCGACGGATGGCGCTGGCGTTGGAAGTGAACGAGTTGGATGAAGTGGCGGAACGCATCCAGGGATTTTTGAAAATGGAGACGCCGCAAGGGTTCTTCGACAAGGTGAAGATGCTGCCGAAGCTGGCGGAGCTGGGGTCGTTTTTCCCGAAGAGTGTGAAAACGGGTGCGTGCAAGGAAGTCGTACAGAAGGGAAGCGACGTCAACCTTTTTGATTTTCCTATTTTGAAATGCTGGCCGCAGGATGGCGGACGCTTCATCACGTTTCCGCTAGTGTTTACGAGGAATCCGGAGACGGGCAAGCGGAATGTGGGGATGTACCGGATGCAGGTTTATGACGAGCGGACGACAGGGATGCACTGGCAGACGCAGAAGCACGGAGCGGAACATTTCCGGCGAGCGAGAGAGAAGAATCCCGAAGGCAGAATTCCGGTGAGCGTGGCGATCGGCACAGATCCGGCGACGGCGCTGGCCGGCATGCTGCCGATTCCGCCGGATCTGGATGAAATGATGTTTGCGGGCTTTTTACGACGCGAGCCGGTGGAAATGGTAACTTGCGAGACGAACGACTTGGAAGTGCCTGCGAACGCGGAAATTGTGCTGGAAGGCTACGTTAATCTGAATGAGATGCGGACGGAAGGGCCGTTCGGGGACCACACGGGATTTTATTCGCTGGAAGGGGAGTATCCGGTGTTTCATGTCGAGTGCGTCACGCGCCGCAAAGATCCGATCTATTTGACCACGGTTGTGGGGCCGCCGCCGCAGGAAGATTTCTACATGGGATACGCGGTGGAGCGCGTGTTCTTGCCGGTGATGAAGATGCAGTATCCGGAAATTGTGGATGTGGCGATGCCGGCGGAGGGAATTTTTCATAATTTGATGATTGTCGCGATTCGCAAGTCGTATCCGGGGCATGCACGGAAAATCATGAACGCGATTTGGTCGCTGGGGCAGGCGATGTTTACGAAGGTGATCGTGGTGGTGGACCACGACGTGAATATTCACAACTATAGCGAGGTGGTCTGGAAGACGCTGTGCGCGCTCGATCCCGAAAGGGACGTGCAGTTTACGCTGGGACCGATGGATACGCTGGATCACGCGGCGCGGATGCAGGACTACGGGTCGAAGATGGGGATTGATGCGACGCGCAAGTGGGCGTCGGAAGGATTTACACGGCCATGGCCGGGCGAGATTTTGATGGACGAAGCTACGAAGAAAAGAGTCGATGGCTTGTGGAGATCGCTGGGGCTGGATAAAGCCTGAGAAAAAATGAGATACGGATGACATTGTTCGCAGTGGGAGGGCAAAAGAAAGTCGCCAGTGAAACAGGAACAGAAGAAAACCACTCAGTGAGCCGAGAAAACAGGTAGTACTTCTCCGTGCGAAGAGGCTGATTTCAAAGGATAACCGTCCTTGCGAACAGGGAGCGGGGAATGCCAAACCACAACTGCTTGTGGTTTCTTCAGGGAATACCCACAATATGAGCAGGTACTATCGGCCAATACCCCCCGAATTGCCTAGAACTACCCGTATTCTTAGGGCAACAGCCCTATAGATTCCCTTGACGGTCGGAGTGATAGGATGTCATAAAGCTCCCACGGGTTGCGGCCCTCCAACCTTCGCAGCGCAGGTCGGCGCAACTCACGGTGGTTAAATTTTGTGGTTCATCTGCATGCCGGGGTGGCGTTCCTCGTGAGCGAATCGCGCGAAGTGATGAATGTGCGGCAGGCGTCGCAGTATCTGGGCATCTCCCCGGATACCCTGTACCGTTACATCACGGAAGGCGAGATTCCCGCGTTTAAACTCGGCAACCGTTGGAAACTGCGTAAAACGATCCTGGACCGCTGGATGGAACGCAAGATGAGTCAGGCGACCGCGAGGCGGCGGTAGTCTGTCGCGGGAAATACGGACGTTGGCTAGAAAAGGGGCCGCGAAATGCTTGGAATGGGAAAAAAGAGCCGGCAACTCGTGGGACTGGACATTGGATCCAGTTCGATCAAGGCCGTGGAATTGAAATCGACGAAGTCGGGATATGAGCTGGTGAGCTTCGGCATGGAAACGCTGGCGCCGGACACGGTGGTGGACGGAGCCATCATGGACGCGCCGCAAGTGGCGAACGCCATCAGCAAAATATTCGATGCGCAGCGCATCAAGACAAAAAACGTAGCGACATCGGTTTCGGGACATTCGGTGATTGTCAAGCGGGTGCCGCTACCGTTGATGACCGAAGACGAGCTTTATGACCGCATTCCTTCGGAAGCCAGCCAGCACATTCCCTTCGACATCGCCGACGTGAACCTGAGCTATCAGCTGCTGGAGTCCATGGACTCGCAGATGGACGTTCTGCTGGTGGCAGTGAAGAAAGACAAAATTTTGAATCACACCAACGTACTGGCGCAGGCGGGGAAGACGCCAGTGGTGGTGGACATCGACGCGTTTGGTTTGCAGAACTGCTTCGAAGTCAATTATGAGCCGGATGCAGGGCAGACGGTGGCGCTGCTGAACATCGGCGCGAGCGTGATGAACATTAATATCGTGCGCGGAGGCGTGCCGCTGTTCACGCGCGACGTCAGCGTGGGCGGCAACCAATATACGGACGCACTGCAGAAGGAACTGGACCTCAGCTTCGAAGACGCGGAACGCTTGAAGAGAGGGGATTCGCTGCCGAGCGTCACCGACGAACAGAAGCAACAGATATTGCGCAGTGTTTCGGACATTCTGACGCTGGAAATTCAAAAGACGTTCGACTTTTTCCGAGCAACCGCCAGTGGCGAGAATATTCAGCGAATCGTGGTGGCAGGCGGCACGGCGCGGGTTCCGGGGCTGGTGGACTTGCTGCGAGAAGAATTCGCAATGCCGGTGGAAGAATTGAACCCCTTCCGAAAAGTGCTAATCGACCCGGGCAAGCACAGTGACGACCAGATTCGTGAAATGGCGCCACGGCTGGCGATTGCCGTAGGTCTGGCGCTGAGGAGCTTCGACTAGCCATGATCCGCATAAACCTTCTAGGACAAATTCGACCGAGAGCCGCACGGCGTCCGGTGGATACGGGGGCGGCACTGCCGGTGGTGTTCATCGGCGCGGGATTGGTACTGGGGGCCCTGGTTCTTGGGTTTTTCTATTACACCTGGCAGCAGCAGCTGAACAAGGAAAACGCCGAAATCAAGAGGCTGACAGCGCAAAAGACGGAGCTGGAGCAGACCAAGCTGCAGGTGGAGGCGTTCGAGAAGCAAAAGGTGGTGTTGCAGCAAAGGGTCTCGACGATCGAGCAGTTGCAACGCGACCGCACCGGCGGGCAGGAACTGCTGGACATGGTCGCGAACACGGTGTCGCGGACGGAAAACCTGTGGCTCACCGAAATGGTCCGCAAGGGCAACGTGCTTTCGATGGAAGGGACTTCCGCGTCGGTGAACGCGGTTGCGAACTTTATCACCGCGCTGAAGCGGTCCGGCTACTTCCAGAAGGTCGAAATCAAGGAAACGAAGCAGGACGAGAAGAACACGGCAGTGCAATCGTTTGGATTCCAGATATCGGCTGAAATCACTCCGCCCAACGCAGTGCAGGCACGGCCGGCCAACACACCGGCACCGGCTGCGGCTGCGAAGGCGCCGGCGAAGAAAG
>WNFP01007733.1_pt1 | contig 11832 bp, 9 predicted proteins | sample 5400201 | NCBI WGS metagenome assembly WNFP01 (sample SAMN13153355, study PRJNA577476) | soil metagenome | isolation source: 115 cm saprolite under Madrone tree | place: USA:California | collected 2016-06-14
AGTTCCCATTTCCCAGGCCGATTCCGTTACTCAATACTACGTGCGGCGTCAATTGCTCGAATTCAGGCTCGCCGGCGTCGACAAGGACGATGCAACCCGCGCTCGTTTGAAGGTGCTCAACGATGAACTCACCGAAGAGCAATCGGCCTTCGAACGCAACATCAGCGACGGACAGAAGACCGTCGAGGTTCGCGACGCAGCCGAGCTCAACGGTTTGCCGCGGGACTATATCGACGGCCACAAACCAGACAAGGACGGCGTCATCCACATCACCACGAGTTTCCCGGATTACCTTCCGGTGATGAATTTTGCGGCGAGCGACGCCCTTCGCCGCCGTCTCTACCTGGCCTTCAATACGCGTGCCTACCCGCAGAATCGCGATGTGTTGATGACGATGCTGCGCACGCGCTACGAAATCGCCTCGTCGCTAGGGTACAAATCCTGGGCGGATTACAATGCTGCCGACAAAATGATCGGTAACGGCGCGCGCATTGCAGAATTCGTTCGGGACCTCGATAAAGCGGTGCGCCCGGTCGCGGAGAGGGAATTTCAAATGCTGCTCGCGGAAAAGAGAAAATCCGACAGCCAAGCCGTCACCGTCGGCCTTCAGGAGAAGAGCTACTATCAGGAACAGGTTCGCCGTTCGAGCTTCAATTTCGATTCGCAATCGGTGCGTCCGTATTTTCCGTACGCACGGGTCAAGCAGGGAATTCTGGACACCGCGGCGACCCTGTTTCACGTCACCTTCCGGCAGGAACAAGGGGTCCCGGCCTGGGATTCGTCGGTGGAGACCTGGCAAGTGCTGGACGCCGGCAAAGTCATCGGGCGCTTCTATCTGGACATGCACCCGCGCCCGGGCAAATTCTCCCATGCGGAGATGGCGCCGCTGCTCGACGGCATCCGCGGCAAGCAACTTCCGGAAGCAACTCTCATTTGCAATTTCCCGCGGCCGACCCCTGAAGACCCCGGGCTCATGGAATATGGAGACGTGCAAACCTTCTTCCACGAGTTCGGACACCTGATGCACGCGATTCTGGGGGGCCAACAGCGCTGGGCCGGGATCAGCGGCGTCTCGATGGAAGCGGATTTCGTCGAGGCACCTTCGCAAATGCTGGAGGAATGGATAGCGAGCCCGCAGGTTTTGGCGTCGTTTGCCCGGGACTACCAATCAGGGAAGCCGATCCCGGCCGATCTCGTGCTGCGGATGAAGCGGGCATCGGCGTTCGGGCGCGCCAGCTACGTCGGTCAGCAAAACGGCTTCACGGCGCTGTCCTACGCGATCCACGACGCCAATCCGCAGGATGTAGATCCCGATGCGATCGCCGCCGCTGACACCGCCAAGTACACCCTTTTCGCGGCGCTGGCGGGGACTCACATGTACGCCTCGTTCGGACACCTCGCGGGGTACTCCTCCGCCTACTACACCTACATGTGGGACAAAGTCATCGCCGAAGACTTCTTCGAGCAATTCGACTCCAAGAATCTGCTCGCCGGCGATACGCCGCTGCGCTATCGGCGAACGGTGCTGGAACCGGGCGGCTCGGCATCGGCGAACGATTTGGTCAAGAACTTCCTCGGCCGTCCACAGTCTATGGGGGCATTGCAGCGCTGGATGGCCGCGGAATTCGACGCCGAAACACGTTGAAGGCGCGGCCGGCGCCCCCATATTGCAGCATGCCAGGCTAATTCAGCGCCCCTGCCGCAGGGGTGCTAAAATGCGCCGGCGAGTATTACTGGAGGATTACGTAACATGGCCAATTTCCCAAGCAACAACGCCGCCTTCCCGGGCATTCGAGCGGACGGCCGCAGCGCGTTCATCACGCGCACCTACACTCATCTGGTGGGGGGCATCCTCGGATTCATCCTGGTCGAGCTGGCTCTGTTCGAATCCGGCCTCGCGGGTCAGATCGCGCAGTTCATGCTCGGCTTCAATTGGTTTCTGATTCTCGGCGCCTTCATGCTGACCGGGTGGCTGGCCTCGCGCACCGCCCAGACCAGCTCGTCGATCGGAATGCAGTACTTCGCCTACGGGGCGTACGTGGTTGCGGAAGCACTGATCTTCGTGCCTCTCCTCTACATCGCCGACGCAAAGGCTCCCGGCGCGATCGATAGCGCCACGCTGGTGACGGCAATGGGCGCGGGTGGACTCATGTTCGTCGCGCATCGCACTCGCAAGGATTTCTCCTTCCTGCGCGCGTTACTCATGTGGGGCGGCGTCCTGGCCTTGGTCGCCATGATCGGCGGCGCCATTTTCGGCTTCCAGCTGGGCACCTGGTTCTCGGTGGCGATGATCGGCTTCGCCGGTGTGGCGGTGCTCTATGACACCTCCAACATCATCCACAATTACCCCGAGGATCGCTACGTAGCGGCCGCCATGCAGCTGTTCGCCTCGATCGCACTCATGTTCTGGTATGTATTGCGGCTGATGATGGGCAACCGCAACTAGTGAGTCCCCACAGTACCGTGGCGCGGGCGATCTGAGCCGCCCGCGCCACGCGTCGTTCCTTACGTCGCGCGAAACTCACCGCAGCGCGAAACTCACCGCAGCGTGAAACTCACCGCAGCAGGATACTCACTGGAGCAGAGTCGCTCCCCCCATGTACGGCGCGAGCACGGTCGGAACCCCGATGCTGCCGTCCTCCTGCTGATAATTTTCCAACACGGCGACGAGCGCGCGACCGACGGCGACGCCGGACCCGTTCAATGTGTGTACCAACTCCGGTTTGCTGGTGGCAGGATTGCGCCAGCGCGCCTGTAAGCGGCGCGCCTGGAACGATTCGCAATTGCTGCAGGATGAAATCTCGCGGTAGCGCTGCTGCGAAGGCAGCCATACCTCGAGATCGTAGGTTTTGGCACTGCTGGGGCTGGTATCGCCGGCGCAGAGCGCCAGCACGCGGTACGGCAATTCCAATGCCTGGAGTACCGCCTCGGCATGTCCGGTAAGCTCCTCGAGCGCCGCGTAGGAATCTTCAGGACGCACGATGTGCACCAACTCCACCTTGTCGAATTGGTGTTGCCGAATCATGCCGCGCGTGTCCTTCCCGGCTGCGCCCGCCTCCGAGCGAAAGCACGGCGAATGCGCCACGAACTTGAGCGGCAGGCGCTCGGGCGGAAGTATTTGATCGCGGACCAGGTTGGTCAGGGGCACTTCGGCCGTGGGGATCAGGTAGAAACCAGGATCGCCGCGCACGGCGAACAGATCCTGCTCGAACTTGGGTAGTTGCCCGGTGCCCATCAGCGCCGTGCCGTGCACCAGATAGGGTACATAGGTTTCGCGGTACCCGTGATCGGCGACGTGCAGGTCGAGCATGAATTGCGCCAGAGCGCGGTGGAGCTTCGCCAGTCCTCCCATCATCACTACGAACCGCGCTCCGGAAATGCGCCCCGCGGCCTCAAAATCCATGCCGATCCGTTCACCGAGCGCGACATGGTCCTTGGGCGTGAAGTCGAATTGCCGCGGATGACCCCAGCGCCGCACTTCGACGTTGGCTGACTCGTCTTGTCCATCGGGAACGCTCGAGTGCAGGATATTGGGCAGTCCCAACTGCAGGCTCGATACCTGCGCCTGAATTGCCTCGAGCTGTTTCTCGACCCCCTGCAGTTGCTCGCCCAAGGATTCGCCCGCAGCCATCAAGGCGGCCGCGTCCTGGCCCTTGGACTTGGCCTGTCCCACCGCTTTGGCATTGGCATTGCGCTCGGCGCGCAGCCGATCGGCTTCTATTTGTACGGCTTTGCGCTGCTCCTCCAGCGCGGCGAAGGTCTCGACGTCGAGCACAAAGCCGCGCCGCGCCAGCGCCGCGGCTACCCCGGTCAAATCGCTGCGCAGCAGCCTCGGATCGAGCAAGATGAATTCCTCACTTTATATAAGACCTTAACCATATCCGCAGGTCGGACGACGTTTCCGCGGAAACGTCGCAGTCGTCCGAAGGCCGGATGCGTCGGCGTTTCCGCGGAAACGCGCACCGTTGCATTGTAGGCGATCGCGTAGGCAAGATGCCGAAGCAGACGCCCGCAGGATCACGATCCACCGGCATCTCGCACCTGCCGGTCGCGCTCTCGCCTTTGCTTGAGCGCCTCGCCGATCTTGATCTCTAGCCCGCGCGGCGCCGGCGTATAGTAACGCCGGTCCGGCATCTCATCGGGAAAGTAGCGCTCGCCCGCGGCGTAGCCGCCCGGCTCGTCGTGCGCATACCGATAGCCCTTGCCGTAGCCGATTTCCTTCATCAGGCGGGTCGGCGCATTGCGCAAATGCAGGGGTACCTCGAGCGAGCCTAAGCCGGCGGCGTCCTCGGCTGCCGCCTTGTACGCCGTATAGACGGCGTTGCTCTTGGCCGCGCAGGCCATGAACACGATGGCCTGGGCAATGGCGAGTTCGCCTTCGGGACTGCCCAACCGTTCGTACACTGCGCAGGCCTCCAGCGCCATGGTGAGCGCGCGCGGATCGGCGTTGCCGATATCTTCGCTCGCCATGCGCAGCGCGCGGCGCGCGATGTACAAGGGATCGCATCCGCCGGCCAACATCCGGCACAGCCAGTACAGGGCGGCGTCCGGATCGCTGCCGCGAACCGATTTGTGCAAAGCCGAAATCTGGTCGTAGAAGTTCTCGCCGCCCTTGTCGAAGCGAACATAGGTGCTGCCGATCACCGCGCGCATGGTGTCGACATCCAGCCGGCGGCCCGAGTCTCCCGGCGAGCTCAAATCCGCGGCGGTTTCCAATAGATTGAGCATGCGCCGTGCATCGCCGTCGGCGGCGGCCAGCAATAGCTCACGCGCGCCGACGTCGATTTGCAGATCCATCTGCCCCAGACCCCGTTCGCGATCCGTCAACGCTCGATCGAGCAATGCCGAGAGATCGGCGGCATCGAGGGACTTCAGCACGTAGACCCGCGCTCGCGACAGCAGCGCATTGTTGACTTCGAAGGACGGGTTCTCGGTGGTCGCGCCGACGAAAATCAGCGTGCCATCCTCGACGTAGGGCAGAAACGTATCCTGCTGCGACTTGTTGAAGCGATGCACCTCATCGAGGAACAGGACGGTATCGCGCGTGCCGCGCAAGGCCCGTGCCTGCTCCACGACCGCGCGGATGTCCTTGATGCCGGCCAGCACCGCGGACAGCGCGATGAATTCCGCCTGGCTCGAATTGGCGACCAGTCTTGCCAGAGTCGTTTTGCCGGTTCCGGGCGGACCCCACAGAATCATCGAGTGCGGCCGGCCCGACTCCAGCGCGCGGCGCAGCGGCGCGCCGAGCCCAAGCAGATGGGATTGTCCCACGTACTCGTCGAGCGACTGGGGGCGCAACCGGTCAGCCAGCGGGCGGTACGTGCCGTCGCGGACCGTCACTTGCCGCGTCCGATCACGTCGACCCCCGCTGGCGGCACGAATGAAAACAAATCCGGGGCCAATGGGAGATTGCGCTTCGAGTTGGAAAAGGTCAGCTGCGTGATCTGATTGAGCTTGTCGGCGAGGAACATCGACCGCAATTCACCCTTGTCGAAACCGATCCGCACGAGCTGGAAATCGGTATCGGCATGTTTGGGAACGAGTTGGAACCACTGCAGCCCCGCACTATGCGGCAGGGCGGTGACGTTGAACTGAGTGCTGACCGAGCCATTGCCCGACAGCAGGCTCGCGGGCGTGCTGGCGAGACTGGTATCCATCTCGCGTACGTTGGCCTGTGCAAGATCCTTGTCGTAGAACCAGATTTGCTTGCCGTCCGCCAGCACCAGCTGTTCGGAGGGTTGCGAATAATCCCAGCGAAACTTTCCCGGCCGCTGCAGATAGAGCCGCCCGGCGGCGCTGCGCAGCACATTGCCATGGCCGTCATCGATGGTCTGCTCGAAATCGGCGGTCCAGCTGGCGAGCCCGCTCAAATATTTCTCGACTTCGGCCGCAGGCGACGCGGCCGCGGCGGGTGCGGCGGACACGGGCGCTACCTCCAAGAACGCCGCCAGCAATATCAGACTTGCAGCCTTGAACATCATTTCCTGTCATTCCTCGGGCGGCGGGGCGCCGTAGATCTCGCGGCCGCCATTGGACTGCAATGGGCCCACCAAGCCGGCCGCCTCCATGGCCTCGACCAGGCGGGCCGCGCGGTTGTAGCCGATCTTGAGGCGGCGCTGCACGCCGGAGATGGATGCCTTGCGCGTCTCGGTGACGATGCGCACCGCTTCGTCGTACAAGGGGTCGGCCTCGGCATCCGCCGTGCCGCCTTCGCCGCCCTCCTCGTCATCGGACGGAAATCCCGGGATTGCGTTGCGCGGACCATCCAGAATTTCGTCGATGTAGATCGGCGGCGAGGTGGATTTGAGACCTCCCACCACGCGATGCACTTCTTGGTCGGATACGAAGGCGCCGTGCACGCGCGTCGGAATGGAGGTTCCGGGAGGCAGGTACAACATGTCGCCGTGACCGAGCAAGGATTCCGCGCCGCTCTGATCGAGGATGGTGCGCGAGTCCACCTTTGCCGAGACTTGGAATGCGATGCGGGTCGGGATATTGGCCTTGATCAATCCGGTAATGACATCCACGGACGGCCGCTGGGTGGCCAGGATGAGATGGATACCGGCGGCGCGCGCCTTTTGCGCAAGCCGGGCGATCAGCTCCTCGACTTTCTTGCCGACGATCATCATGAGATCGGCTAATTCGTCGATGATGACGACGATGAACGGCAGCGTGGTCAGATCCGGCACGTCTTCCTCGACCACGCCGGGAACCCCCTGCGCTATTTTTTGCATGCGGATGGGGTCTTTGATGGGCTTGCCCGCTTCCGCAGCATCCTTGACCTTGCGGTTGAAGCCGCCGATGTTGCGCACGCCGAGCATCGACATGAGTTGGTAACGCCGCTCCATCTCCGCCACGCACCAGCGTAGTGCGTTGGCGGCCTGCTTCATGTCCGTGACCACCGGCGACAGCAGATGAGGAATTCCCTCGTACACCGAGAGTTCGAGCATCTTCGGGTCGATCATGATCATTCGCACATGTTCAGGAGTCGACTTGTACAAGAGGCTCAAGACCATGGCGTTGATTCCGACCGACTTGCCCGACCCCGTCGTGCCCGCAATCAACAAGTGCGGCATGCGCGCGAGATCCGCCACGATGGGCACTCCGCCGATGTCCTTGCCCAGCGCCAGCGCGAGCGGCGAGCTCACGTCGTCATACGGCTTGGATTTGATGATCTCGCCCAGCGTCACGATCTCGCGCTTCTCGTTGGGTATTTCCAGGCCGACGACCGACTTGCCGGGAATGATTTCCACCACACGGACGCTGATCGCGGACAGCGCGCGCGCGAGGTCCTTCGATAGATTGCTGATTTGATTGACCTTGACCCCGGGCGCCGGCCGCAATTCGAAGCGCGTGATCACCGGGCCCGGCTGCACGGCGACGACCTCGGCTTCCACGTCGAAATCGCGCAGCTTGAGTTCCACCAAGCGCGACATCGCCTCCAGCGCCTCGTCCGAGTACGCCTGCTCGCGCGGGCGCGCCTCGTCGAGCAAGGACAACGCGGGCAGCTCGCTCGACTTGGGAGCATCGAACAGCGGAACCTGCCGTTCGCGCTCGACGCGGTCGCTCTTCTCGAGGACGGGAGCCGCGGCCTCGATTCGCGGCGGCGGCCGGCTGGCGACTTTCTTCTGTTCCACGCGCACGACTTCCTGGCGTGCTTGCTTGCGCTGCTGGCCCGAGGCGAGTTCGCGGCGCTGGTCGATCCGCGTCTGGATCCAATCGATCGTCTTCAAAACCCACGCGCCGAGCTGGTCCATGACCTCAAACCAGGACACCCCCAGGAATAGCGCCACGCCGGCCAGCCACAGTCCGAGCAGCAGCAGGGTCGCACCGAGAAAGCTCAGGGCATGCGCCAGGCCATGTCCGCCGTCCCCGCCCACCAAGTTGCCGAGTGCTCCGCCCGCGCTGTTGGGCAGCGCCGCACGGCTCCAGTGCAGGGTCGCGAGGCCGCAGCTCGTCACCAAGGTCAATACGAACCCTGCGGCTCGCAGCAAGGTATTGAGACGCGACCGCGCATCAGGAAGCGGCTGCTCTTTGTGCACCAGCCAGCCGGCATAGGCCAGCATCACGGGAAATAGATAGGATGGACGGCCGAAGAGGAACAGAAAGAAACCCGCCAGGCGCGCGCCCACAGGCCCGATCCAATTGCTGACCGGACCGGGTCCTCCGGTGTCCGCGAACGTTGGATCGTCCGGGTGATAAGACAACAACGCGAGCAACAAGATCAGCCCGAGCGCTGTCAGCACCCACAGTGTGCCCTCGCGCAAGGATCGCGCCACGGCTGCAGAAAGCGTGCTCTTCTGCTTGGATTTCCTGGGCGCGGCGTCGTCCGTCAATTCTAGACCTTTAGTGATAATTGCTTCTTAACTAGTTGAATAATATGTAATAGTAACCCAGTCCTACGACCGGCACCAACACCGCGTCGGCCTCTGGGGCTTAAGGGTGGACCTGGCCTTGATTGAACTGGCTGGCGCCCACAGATTTACATACCATGAGCCGACAAACGGTATTTAGAAGAGAGGCAAATTATACATGAGCGTCCACAGGCACAGTCCACTCCTCATCCTGGGGTCGGGTCCTGCAGGGTGGCACAGTCCACTCCTCATCCTGGGGTCGGGTCCTGCAGGGTACTCCGCTGCCGTGTATGCGGCGCGAGCCAACCGCCATCCCCTGCTGATCACCGGCTTGGAGCAGGGCGGCCAGCTCATGACCACCACCGATGTGGACAATTGGCCCGGAGACGTCGAGCACCTCCAGGGGCCCGCTCTCATGGACCGCATGCGGCGGCACGCCGAACGATTCAATACCGACATCGTCTTCGACCATATCAATCGCGTCGAATTGCGCCAACGTCCTTTTCGCCTGTTCGGCGACAACGGCGAGTACACCTGCGACGCGCTGATCATCGCCACCGGCGCCTCGGCCAAGTATCTGGGCCTCCAATCCGAGGAGGCGTTCCGCGGCAAGGGGGTATCGGCGTGCGCGACCTGCGACGGCTTTTTCTATCGCGGTAAGGCGGTGGTCGTGGTCGGCGGCGGCAACACCGCGGTCGAGGAAGCTCTCTACCTGGCCAACATCGCCTCGCACGTCACCCTGGTGCATCGCCGTGACAAGCTGCGCGCGGAAAGAATACTGCAGGATCGGCTGTTCGCGCTCGAATCGGCGGGCAAGGCCAGCATCGTCTGGAACCACTCGATCGACGAAATTCTGGGCGACGAGGCGGGCGTGACCGGCGTGCGTCTGCGCGGCGCCTCGCCGGGAGCGGCGCGCACCCTGCGTGTCGACGGCGTGTTCATCGCCGTGGGCCATCAACCCAACACCCAGCTGTTCGATGGCCAATTGGACATGCGCGGCGGCTACATCGTGGTCAAAGGGGGCAGCGAAGGCGATGCGACCGCCACCAGCGTCGCCGGAGTATTCGCCGCCGGCGACGTGGCCGATCACGTCTACCGCCAGGCCGTCACCTCGGCGGGCACCGGATGCATGGCCGCGCTCGACGCCGACAAATATTTGGAACGAGCGGAGGCCGAGCCATTTGTCGCGCCGCGCGTTCAACACGCGTGACCCTACGCTGCGCGCGGATTCTCGACAGCATCGCGCAAATTGATGCGGCGAGTTGGAATTCCCTCCTCAGGGACGGCCAGCCCTTCCTGCGTCACGAATTTCTCCTGGCGCTCGAAGAATCCCGCTGCGCGGTGCCGCGCACGGGCTGGACGGCGCGGCACTTGGTTCTGGACGACGCGCAAGGCCGCCCCATAGGCGCCATGCCCTTGTACCGCAAGTCGCATTCGCGCGGCGAATTCGTGTTCGATTTTTCGTGGGCCAGCGCCTATGCGCAGCATGGTTTGCCGTACTACCCGAAATTGCTGTGCGCCGTGCCCTTCACCCCGGTGCGCGGACCGCGACTGCTGGTCCGGCCAGGGGCGGACCCGAAGCTAATGAACCATACCTTGATCAAGGCGGCGATCGACTATGCGCGCGGCGAACGGCTGTCGTCCTGGCACGTGCTGTTCCCCACGGATGACACGGCCGAGCGCTTGAAATCGGCGGGGCTGATCCTGCGCCGCGACTGCCAGTTTCATTGGTACAATCACGGCTATGAGTCGTTCGACGCCTTCCTCGCGACCTTTACCGCCGAGAAGCGCAAGAAGGCGAAGCGTGAACGCCGGCGGGTCGCCGAAGCCGGCATCGTATTCGATACTCTTCACGGCGGCGACATGGACGATGCGCGGTGGGATGCCGTATATCCCTTCTATGCGGACACCTTCTACCGCCACGGCCACGAACCCTACCTGAATCTGGATTTCTTCAAGCGGCTGGCCGCCTCCATGCCGGACCAGCTGATGCTCAAAGTGGCGCGGATGGGTTCTACGCCCATCGCCGTCGCCATATTTTTCGTAGGCAGTGATGCCCTGTTCGGCCGCTACTGGGGCGCCGGCGGCAACTACCACAGCCTGCATTTCGAGACCTGCTACTACCAGGGAATCGAGTACTGCATCGACAAGAAACTGCAGCGTTTCGAGCCGGGCACGCAGGGTGAGCACAAGGTGCCCCGAGGTTTCGTGCCGACCCTGATGAGCTCGGCGCATTTCGTCGCCGACCCACGGTTTGCCGCGGCCATTCGCGACTTCGCGGCGCGCGAGGCCCGGGGAGTCGACAGCTATGCGGCCGCCGTCAACGAACATGTGCCCTACCACCGCGCGCCCGATGAGGAATTGCAGCTCTGAGCAGACTCGTATGGTTGGGCGAGCAGGCTGATCCCGACTGGTTTCCGCCGTTGGAGCATGCTCTGCGCGAGCCTCCCGGGCTGCTCGCGGCCGGCGGCGACCTCCGTCCGGCACGGCTGCTGGCGGCCTACGAACGCGGCGTGTTCCCCTGGTATTCGGCGCAGCAACCGATACTGTGGTGGTCGCCGGATCCGCGCATGGTGTTGTTCCCCGGTGAATTCAATTGCTCGCGCAGCTTGCGCAAGACGCTGCGCCATGGACCGTACACGACGCGAGTCGATCATGCCTTCGGCGCGACCATCCGAGCCTGCGCGGCGCCGCGGCGCGGCGGGCCCGATACCTGGCTCAACAACGACATGATCGCTTCCTACGAACAACTGCACGAGCTGGGGTTCGGTCACTCCGTCGAAACCTACGATGCCGGCCGCCTGGCGGGTGGCTTGTACGGCATACAGCTCGGCCAGGTATTTTTCGGCGAATCGATGTTCAGCCTTGGACGAGATGCCTCCAAAGTGGCGCTGGCGCGTCTGATCGACGAGTGCCGCGCGCGCGACATCCAGCTCGTCGACTGTCAGGTGGCGAGCGCTCACCTGGCTTCCCTGGGTGCCCGCGAGGTCTCCCGCAATCAGTTTGTCGCGTTGTTGCGGCGTTATGCGCGTCGCAGCCCTATCGGCAGCTGGGCGGAATCCGCTGTGTAAATTGCATTAGCACAGGGCTTTATGCACAATGCGCGCGGCTTGTTAACCACGCACAACAAGGACGCATGTCAAAAGAAGAGGCCATTCAATTCGAGGGCGAGGTCGTCGAGACCCTGCCCAATACGACGTTTCGCGTCAAACTCAAGACCGGCCACGTCGTCACTGCGCATATTTCGGGCAAGATGCGTAAAAACTACATTCGTATCCTGACCGGGGACCAGGTCACCGTCGAAATGACCCCGTACGACTTGACCAAGGGCCGCATCGTCTACCGCGGCCGTTAAAACCCAAGCAACGCTCCGACTTCCGATTAACGGGTGCGACTCAGGTCGCACGCCCGAAGAGTGTTCCTCGGATCTTAGTTCTTCTGCGCCAATTTGCTGAGCGGTCCAACGCGAAGAGCCTGG
>WNFP01004018.1_pt1 | contig 11831 bp, 11 predicted proteins | sample 5400201 | NCBI WGS metagenome assembly WNFP01 (sample SAMN13153355, study PRJNA577476) | soil metagenome | isolation source: 115 cm saprolite under Madrone tree | place: USA:California | collected 2016-06-14
GCCGAAGCCTATTTCCAGCTTTACCGGCAACAACGCAGCGCCTGGACGCACGAGATCGATGTGCGGCCAGTCGGCGAAAAGTTCTAATCGACAATTCGCGCCGTCGCACATGCTCGGACTGATCCGCCAGCTCGAAGCCTTCGGAGCATAAATTGAAATCAGCATTCATGCCTGCTGCGCGGTTTGGCGGTGATGCAAATCGTCACCGATCACTGCTGATTCTCCTCATTCTGATTTGGGCTATCAGTTGGCCAGTGATCAAGATTGGGGTAACAGCCGTGCCTGCGATTTGGTTTGGATGCCTGCGGTACATGATTGCGGCCTTTTGCCTGTTTGCTCTTGTGGCCCTGCGGCAAGAGCTGGCTTTTCCGTCGAGATCGGATTGGTCACTCATTGCCGTTTCAGGCGCACTGCAGATGGCCGCATATTCCGCACTGACTGGTCTCGCACTGACCATACTTCCGCCCGGACGTGCTTCCGTCCTGGCCTTTTCTACCCCGATTTGGGTTGTCCCTTTGGCGGCGTGGTGGCTTCACGAACGCATTTCACGGCTCGCCATGTTTGGCGTGGCGGTCGGATTGTCGGGAGTCTTTGTAATTGCGGCGCCCTCCCTCCATCTGGAAGAAAAAGATCAGATCGTCGCCTACGGCATGCTTGTGGGCGCGGCCGCGGCTTGGGCAATCTCTATCGTCTTCGTTCGCTCGCATCGCTTTGCTGCGACAACCCTTGCACTCGCTCCCTGGCAGATGCTGGTGGCGGCGGCTCTCCTTCTGCCGTTGGCGCTGGGCGTTGAGGGCTCGCCGCCGCCAATTGGAGCAGGTGGCGCAGCAGCGCTCGCATATGTAGGTCCGATCGCGACTGCTTTCGCCTATTGGGCGGTCGTGGAAGTAGGTCGCCACTTTCAGGCAGGTACGATATCAATGGCGCTGTTGGCAACTCCAAGCCTTGGCATTCTGATCTCCGCTCTGACGCTCGGCGAAGCCGTCGGTGTCTCGCTGATCGCAGGCGTCGTCTTAATTGGAGCCGGAATTCGGTTGGCGACGAGCACCTCCGACCGCAAGACAGGTGCAACTCCACCAGAGAGTATGTGACGGACAGCGCCAATCTTGACGAACCATTAGCATAGGGATGGGCTCTGATCTGCTGGGCCATGGTCGCGCCAGATAGTTGGGCAACGAGTCCGCGTTGTATTTTCCATGGTCTCAGTTCACCTAGCCCGGGGCCGCGCCTTGCGCGGAGCCGTTGGGCTAACCCACCTTACGGGCTGCTTTGGTGCCATCAGCGGACATCATAGAGTCCAGGCGCCACTTCTGAAACGTGCCAATAACCGCCTCGGCTCGGGCGCGGGTAACTGTCGAAGGACGTTTGGCAGGGGCAGTCCGTCGGCGCCTTCTGCCTCCTGCCGCCTAACCTGTCGCCGATTGCGGGTGAATCACGTCAGTTGCAGACTTCAATTTTTGATGCCGCCATTGATGGATACCTGCCAGCAGTTTTAAACCTGTACCCTCTGGCAATTGGCCGGCACCCCCTGCAAATTGCAAAGGATTTGCCCCGACGCCTGTGACCTTGGTTTGGGGGACTCCGACTGCGCCTGTTCGCGTCTCGGCTTGTCACGTTTGGTGGGCGATAGGCGGCGCTCCCGGGTCGATGCAGGGACGGTTCCCGCTCAGCGACGGGGTGGCTCTCAATTCGTGCGCCAGCTTGCTACCTCGGACGCTGCCCAAGTCATCAGCAGTGTGGCTGCTATTTATGCGAGCCAGGTGCGCTTCAATTGCCCATGATCATCCTCTTGAGATCGTTGTTCGATCGGATCAATTTATGAAGACCTTCATCAGAGTCGTCGAACTGTGGGTTCCTGACCGCACGCGTACGCGGTTAGAGTATGGCGGCGGCCTCTGCAGCAACGAATACTCGGAATTCAGGGCCCTCAGCGAGGATACTCTGTTTGCCTACAACGAGGGCCTCCCCGGCAAGGCGTGGGCTTCAGGTCACCCAATCATCCTCACCGAATTTTCCGGTAGCTACTTCAAGCGCAAGGACGAAGCGAAAGAGGCGGGATTGACGTGCGGTGTCGCTCTACCGGTATTCGCAGGCGAATTCCTGATGGCCGTCATGGTGCTGTTCTGCGGCGATGACGAGAAGCACGTGGGCGCCATCGAGTTGTGGCACAACGATCCCGAGGTGTCCCATGAAATGGGGCTTGTCGACGGCTACTACGGAACCGCCGACATGTTCGAATTCAATTCGCGGCATACGAAATTTCCGCGCGGATTCGGTCTGCCCGGCCGCACGTGGAAGGCAAACATGCCGCTGATTATCAAGGACGTTTACAATTCGAAACAGTTCTTGCGTTGGGAGGAGGCATCCGAAATCGGCATCAATTGTGGTGTAGGCATCCCTTACAGGACATCGGTTGATCAGACTTGGGTCATGACGTTCTTGTCGGCGCAAGCCACGCCAATCGCTGAACGCTTCGAGATTTGGACACCGAACGCTTCTCGAAATGCCTTGGTGTTCCAATCAGGCGATTGCAGCAAGCAAACTGATCTCGACACGCTCTACAGTTCAAAAACGATCGGCAGAGGCGAGGGGTCAATCGGCGGCGCCTGGGCAACCGGCATGCCGGCAATTTGCGAAGATCTGAAACATGATGAGTCGATTGCGGCATCGCTTGCGCGTGTTTCCGGAATGAACCAGATCATCGTCCTGCCGGTCATCGACAACGCCGTGCTTAAAGCGGTGCTCGCGTGGTACTTGTGACCGAAGCGATAGCACCACGAATGCTCCACTACGCTCGAAGCGTAGCGCAAAAAGGGCCTCTCGAATGCTAGGAATCCCGCGGCGATACAGTCATTTTGTCTTTGGCATAATTCAATCAGGTGTGACTTGTGCGATCGCGGCGGCCATCGCGAGCTATCCTCTTCTGTCAGAAGGTTCTTTCGTATGGCATTGGCTTCAATCCTGGGCGCTTGCCTGGCTCTTCATGTTGCCTGTCGTAGTTTTCGCGGCACCAAGCATTCGAAAACTGACGTATGTCCTGACAAGCGATGAGAGCCGCTGAGGTGCCGTCACAACACTGATGACCGGACGCGCGGCCGGCTCGTCAGGCCGTTCGATGTGGGTCTGAAATTGGCCAGGACATACTGGCAGGACATACTGGATTGTCTGTCCCAAGGCGACTTCGGCGAAGCCGAAGATCGCGACCTTCCGCGATTGGCTGTTAGCCGAGGCCGCCGACGATGCGCGCCGTCCCCGGAAGATTTTTGGTTCATGATCCCCCGGGCCAGATCACTGCGCGGGATCGTCGTGTCATAATCTCGAATGGTCGATTGCCGCCGCTATTTCTTTCCGCAAGACTTCATGCACATCTGGTACTCAGTCTTACAGGTCGGACCGGCATAGTTCTTCATGCAGGCTTGTTGCTGGTCGCGACATACCTTGCAACTATTCGATTGTTGCGCCTGCGCCGATAGATTGGTTGCCCAAAAGCCAGCCAGCACCAGCAGCGTCGCGGCAAAAACTCTCATGATGGTGGTTTCCTCGTTCTGAAACGGAAGAGTATTTCATCAGTTTGAAACAAACGTTATCGGCGTTTGGGTTGGCGTGCGATTGCGGCGGCCTGAGCTATTTCATCTCGCCATAAGTCACCTCGTCAAACAATGTGACGCTGTCGGCCTTGGTCCATAGCCCCACCTTTCCGGCATCGGTGAAAGTGGCGTCTTCAACCTCAAACAATTGCTTGTCGTTGAATGAAACGCTAAACCGCGAGGCTTTGAATTCAACACGCAGGGTGTGCCAGGTGTTAGCGGGCACCGGAACGGAAACTCCGTAACCTCCTTTACGGCCGACAATGTCAAGCTCACGGCGGACGCCGCCGACGGTCTTGTAAAGAACGACATTGTCCTCAAGCGCGTTGGCCCGGAGTACATAATAATTGTTCGCGTCTTTTGCGCGCCAGACAATGCCTGCTGCGCGGTCCTGAGACCCGGCGATGGCCTTGAACTTAGCCTCCACGAAGCCGTCCTTGATGCTGCTATCGTTCTTCAGAAGCAGTGGATAGGTGGCGCGACCGGATTGCCTCAGCACGGTCAATTTTGACGGTGCAGTCCGATCGCTTTCGACCGTCCATTTTGGGTCGCCCGATCCTGTGAGGGTGGATGTCCAACCTTCAGGGGTGGTGCCAATCTGGGTGCTTTCGAAACTGACCGCGTGGTTTGACATGTCATTTGTCTCCAGTAAGAAAAACGTGACAGCGATAATGGCCCAGCGGGCGTGGGGATGGCGCATCTTGGCTAGGCTCCCTTGAGGTCCAGAACTCCCTTGTGCAAAGGGGAAAACACGTAAAGCCGATCCGGCTCGACAAGCGCGGTCGTCTTCGCGCCCTTGGCTGTGATGAACTGCGTGCTGGTAGCTGTGCGCGGGTCTACCGTCTGGATCAGCCCTGGATCTTCGATGGCCACATGCACCAGCCCGCTTGTCGGGTTAAAGAAGGTCGCGTCCGGAACGCCGGCCAGCGGCCACTTGCGCTGCATTTGTCCGGAGCGGACATCAACTTCGACCAGCAATCCGGCGTCGCATGCCACGTACAGAAGATTTGCCGCGTGGTTGATATCCATCCCGTGCGCGCCATCGGAGGGAAGCGGCCAGTGCTGAACCGCTTTCAGTTCAGGTAGCGTTGCAACCAAGACCATTGAAGGATTGCGAATGGCCAGGAATACCTGCTCCTTCGCGTCGACCACGCACCAGCGCGGCCGCCCGGGGAGGTCCACCGACCATTTCCGATCACCTTCCAATCCGAGAATCTGGAGTTGAGGCGCGTGGGTGTCGTCCCCGATGCAAGCGACGACCGCGACCTGCAAGGACGGAACGATCGCCACGCCATTCGGCCGCGGCCCGGTATTCAGCACTGTCCGGGTTTCCAAAGTGCGTGCATCGACCCAAGCCAGGCTCGCACTGCCGCGGTTCGTGACCAGGACCCTACCTTCGCCAGCAACGACGCCTGCCGCTTCGGGAAAGCCGCGCAGCGTGGCAAGGTGCTGGCTAGTGTCAGCGTCAACCACCTCAAGGCTGTCCCGGGCTGTATGCGCAATAAAAACGCGGCGGGTCTCGGGTTCAAAAGCCCCGTGGTCAAATGCCGAGCCGCGCGAATTGGGTATCTCGATGGTGCCTGCTGCGATGAGCGACATGTCGGTATCCTACGACGTTACAGTCAAACGCGAATTGACAAGCGCGCCATCATCAAAAAGCCTCACCGGACCCTTGATTGCCTTCCAGGCAAAATGTCCGCCTGACATGTACCGGGCATCGAACCCGGCCTTACGCAGCGTTGAAGCCGTCTCACATCCGATGTGGAAGCCGTAGACACAGAATGTGACGACGGGCTCGGTCTTTGAAAGGGTGCCAATCCAGTCATCCAGGCGTTCTGGATCGCGCCAGACGGCTCCCTCCATGATATCTTGCGCTTTGGTGGTGTAGTGCTTCGGACGGGTATCGATGATCTGAACTGACGTTCCCGACTCCAGCATCTCCCTGACTTCTTCGACGGAAATCGAAGGTACGTCTGCAAACTGCTTTTGTTCGAGAGGACGGGGTGGCGCGACCTTGATTGCATCCTCGTATCGCAACTGTACAGCGGACCAATCGATATTGCGCATGAATGCGGCAATGTAGGCGCTGGCGTTCGCGCCAAATTCCAGGTGGTACGCGTGCTCGTACATATCGAGCGCAAGTATAGGGACGCCCCCGGCGATGCTCGGATCATGGTCCGACGCGATCTGGTTGATGAGGCGCCCGTCACGCGGAAGATAGGTGAGCAACACCCAGCCCGAACCGCCGGCCAGCCCATTCGCAATCCCGACAAACTCCTGACGCCAGCGATCGACCGAACCGAAGTCCTTCGCGATGGCGTTCGCGAGGGCATCTGGCAGGACGCGCCCGTCGCCGCCGAGGCTTGCAAAATACAATTCGTGCAAAAGTGTTGAATTGAGCGCCACAATCTCGTCGCGCTTCAGGCGCGCAAGCGATTGGTCGGAAGTCGTGCTGAAATCGAACTGCTCAATTTCCCGGGAGATGACGTTCAAGCGATTTAGGGCGGCGCCATAGTTGTTTTCATAATGGCTCTCGATGAGACGCGCCGAGATTCCATTCAAGGTCCAGGGACGACAGTAAAGTGGTGCTAGTTGGTAGCGCATCTTAACTCTCCTTTGGTGGTCTTAATTCTTCAACAGATAATGGTCATGAAGCGCGTCGACACGTCGACGTCGCGCCCGGTGAAGGGGCGGTAAATGGCAAACGGCAACCGATTTTCAGCAGGTTCAGCATCGATCTGAGCCAATCCTCGACCGGCGTCGTTATCAACGACCAACCATTCGCCCGGCCTGCCGTCGCCCGAAGCGGCAAAATCAAAATCGTCAAGCGGTGTTGCTGTATCGAACGGGATGGCATCGGCAGGGCTAGGCGATGCCGTTGGACCGCATGCAAACAAGAAGACCACGCAAAACGGCAGCAGGTATGGAAAAACGCGCGTCTTCACGGCTTCTCTCCCCTGACGGGAGGCTTTGCCGGCCGGGGCAGTTGTTCGACAACTGCGACCCCCATTGCGCGTAGTGCAATGAGGAATCCTTTGCTGACTTCTTCCTCGTTCCGGTAGTAGACGGCGACCGAAGGTCGATCGGAGAAATCGTCTCGGCAAGGTTCGATTTGTCCGGAACCACTTTGCCGCTCAACGGCGACGAGTTCGTCTGACTTCGCGAACTCCGCGGGCGGCGGATCAATGTCAGCCGAGGTCCACTCGGAAACAGACCGCAAACGGAATTCGCTGGGGGGAATTGAAGGCTTCCGTTCGTCCATGTGCACATTACCTCGACAAGTCGAGCGTTGCACAGTTCTTGGACCGGAGCCTCAAGGGGAGACCGTACTTCCCCTAAAGGAGGTCATAATTCACCAAAGCGAAAAATGCAATAATATCTTTTGTGCCGTAATTCTGAAGGCTCACGCGGCGCTGCGTGCGATGCAAGATGAAGGCGGTTGCGCCCAACGGCCATGGGTGACCGAAATCGTGGCGTAAAAGAATGATAGCCTTGTCGTCGGCCATGATATTGGCTTGCAGTCGTACCGCTCTGAACGCAAACGAGAGTTCATGATGGTCGCTCGATTTTTAATGCGCGTATTGGCCGCTTACGCTGTGGTGGGTTCCGGGCAAGTGCGCGCGCAAGAATCGCTCGTGAACTACAGATCCTTGTCTCCGGCCATGGCTTTGGAGTTAGCCCAAGCCGCGCTCACAAATTGTCAGCAACGCGGATTCCAGGTGGCAATCGCGGTGGTCGATCGCTCCGGCGTGGTCCAGGTCGTGTTGCGTGACCGCTACGCCGGGCCTCACACGCCCGCGACTGCATCGGGCAAGGCGTGGACGGCGGCGACCTTTCACAGCAGCACGAGCAATCTGTTCGCCATCAGTCAGCCCGGCATGATGCAGGCCGGAATTCGCAATCTGCCTGGCGCGGTCATTATTGGTGGCGGATTGGTTGTCGAGTCAGGCGGTTCGCTGGTTGGCGCGATCGGCGTGTCAGGAGCGCCTGGGGGAGATGCCGACGAAGTGTGCGCCAAGGCGGGTATAGAGGCGATTCAATCCAAGCTTGATTTTTAGGGGCGTTGATCGCAATAATCCGTCAATGACGATGGACATCATCGATCGCGAAGCGGCCATACGCGAAAATACGGCAATCGCAATATCTGCTACCGGCACATCACAGCGAACGAGAGCGAGACGGGATGCTTCATGTCTGCTCCGGTCGTTCCCCGGATGCTGCGCAGCGCGCAGCGGTGCGCTGCTGATCCGGGGTCCACCTCGCAGGGCAATAAGTGGCAATATAGGTCCCGGCTCTGCGGAGCAGCGCGAAGGGCTCTGCACCGCGTCCGGGACACGAGCGGAATTTGCTCTCGGCGCCGTGCGGTGATTTGCCCGTCGGGTTGTTTGTTGAAAGGGCTGTCGAGTCTTATTTCTGGTTTTCCGAAAAATATTTCTGTTCCCACTTACCCCAAATCACATCTAGAACTCTCGCCGTCTCGTCCCACAGAGGGGCGTATCGCGATCGTCACGAACGCGGGGCGGGATGCGGTGGACGCGGCAGCGTTTTGCATGCGACGGGATCGCAGGGCGGGTTCTTTGAATCCGTGAGCGGTCGACAGCACGCGGACGAGAGATGTTGTTGCGTACGGCGAAGTCGTGTGGTCCTGACGCCCCGACGCTGGCGTCAAGTTCGCGGATGTTATGTCGGCCCTACCGGGCTTAGGCACAACGTTAGTCCGTGGACGACGGTGGCAAACAAGCCCGGTCACCGGGGAGAGCGCGAAGGAAACCGTTAAAACCATTGCGCGCGGGAACGTCGGGTGATTCCGGGGTACTCGTTTACTCGTGTGCATTTTTACCAATGCCAAGCGCACACGAGGCTACGGGTGCCACGGGCACCCGGCGTTCCCCACGCCCTCTTTGGGCGAAAGATTAATCAACGACTCGGGCGCATCGCGCGGCGAGGCCGCGGATGCGTGTTTGGGCTCTTTGAAAATTGAATCAGGAATTTGCGCGGAAAGCGTGATGACACTTGAAAAACGATTTGCTCTTTCGTCATGGCCGGGCTTGTCTCGGCCATCCACGTCTTTCTTGTTCGCCATGCGGCAAAGACGTGGATGCCCGGCACAAGGCCGGGCATGACGAGCTTCCGACGGCGCGTCCGCTACGCCGCAAGCCGCTCCAGCAGATCCTGCACGAGCCCGCTCAAGAGATCGAGCTTGTATCCCGTCATCGGCAACGGGCTGGCGCCAGCGGTTGCTTGCCGCGCGGCGTTGGCAATCGTTCCCGGGTTTGCGGGCTGGCCTTGCAACGCGGCTTCGGACGCCGAGAGCCGGAGCGGGATCGGCGCGATGCCGCCGGCCGTGATGCGGATGAACTGGAACGCGCCTGCCGAGATCACGGCGCGCGCACACACCTCGACCAGCGGCCACTCGGCGTAGCTGCGGCTGATGGCGCGCTTGTAGAGCGCGCGTTCGCCCGGAAGCGGGGGCGGAAGCTGCGCCGCCTTGATCATCTCGCCAGACGCAAGCGCGTGGTCGGCGGCGCCATTGGAGCCGTCGCCTAACAAGTCGCCGATCGTCAGCCCGCTTCTCCGGTCGGTGATGATGGTCGCTTCATAGGCCAGCAACGCTGCCGCCATGGTCGAAGGATGCGGCGCCACGCAAGGGCCGAGATCGAAGGCGACGCTGTAGAGATGATTGCCCGATCGCGCCGGACAATCCGCTCCGCCTTTCTTGAAGCAGGCGATATCCGGATTGCGATAGTACCAGCAGCGCGAGCGCTGCGCGAGATTGCCGCCGAGCGTGGCGAGATGACGGATTTGCGGGGTGGCGAGACCAAGCGCTGCAGCCGCAAGGCCCGGATAGGCTTGCGCGATACGGGCGTCGGCTGCGATCGCGGCGATGGTGGTGAATGCGCCGATGCGCACAGCCCCATCCGCGTCCCAGTCGGTCCCGATGGTCTCGGGCACGGCAGCAATATCGACCAGCTGCCCGCGCGAAACGCCACTGCGCCGCCGTTCGGAAAGGTCGGTGCCGGCGGCGCGGAATTCGGCGGATGGGGTGGAGGCGTTCATGGATAAGGATTGCATCGATGCGGATGTCATGCGGCGGCCCTCCCTTTCAGGGCGGCGATCAGGCGATCGGGCCGGATCGGGATCTCGGTGAGCCGGATGCCGGTCGCGTTGCGGATGGCGTTGGCGATGGCCGGCGACGTCGGCACCGTTGCGACCTCGCCGATACCGACGCTGCCGCCGAGCACGTGATCGAAGCCGGCTTCGTCGAAGTGCACATCGATCGGTGGCGTGTCGGCGATGCCGGGGATGCGGTAATCCTCCATCCCGCCGCTGAGGATGTCACCGGTCCGCGGATCGGTCTCGCGCGCCTCATAGAGCGCATAGCCGATGCCCTGAATCACCGAGCCCGCCGCCTGACTGCGGGCGAGCGCGGGGGCTGCGAGTTTTCCAACCGCGATGCCGGTGTGCACGTTCAGGACCCGCACATGTCCGAGCCAGGTATCGACCTCCACCTCGATCACCTGCACCGAGCTCGGCACGCCGGCTCCCACCGCGATATTGGAAAAGCGGCGCATCATCCAGCCGAAGATCGTGCCCATGAAGCCCGCCTCCTTCAGCGGTGAGCGAACCCCGGGAAGCGTCGGCTTGTCGTCCTCCGGCCGTTGCGCGGATACGCTGAGATCGCCGGAGGCGGCGAGCAACTCCCGCCATGGCGCATTGGAGCCGGGGATCGGTGGCCGCTTTGCGTTGCGTTCGATCGCGGCCTTGAGCTGTTGCACCGCCAGCAGCGTCGGCGGGATCACGGAAGCCGTGACTCGGCTGCCGCCCGCACCCGGTCCTTCCGGCAAATTGGAATCGCCGATCCGGACTTCGATGTCGTGCGGCTCAAGTCCGAATTCATGTGCCACCGTGTTGGCGATCACGGTGCGGCTGCCCTGGCCGATATCCTGCGTCGCCGTGCTCGCGATAATGCGCCCGCCCTTGACCGCCAGTTCGACCTTCGAGCCGGGCTGCCAGAGATAAAGCCAGTACCCGGTCGCGACGCCGACGCCGCGGCGATAGCGGCCGCTCTGCGACGCCGGCGCCTTCACGCCGCGCCAGACCTCGAGCGCGGAGGCCCAATCGTACAAACGCTGGCGATTGGGATTGGGATCCCAGCGCTTGCGCAACGCGATCGGATCGACCTTCATCCGCAGTGCGGCTTCGTCGATCGCCTGTTCCAGCGCGAACGCCATCGGCGGCCCGCCGGGGCCGCGAAAGGGCGCGCCGGGCGGCAGGTTGCTGATGACGTCGTAGTCCGCGAGCTCCTTGGCTTCCGCCGGATAGATCAGGCGGGCAAGTGCCGCGAGCGTGGAGTTGACGGCAGCGCCGGTGTCGGCGTGAGCCGTGAGCGACAGCACCTTGAGATCGCCTTGCTCGGACGGCAGCAGCGCGATTTTCATTTCCGCCGCCGGCCGATAGCCGGTGACGGAAAGCTCTTCGTGCCTGTCATAGGCAATTCTGACCGGCGCTTTCGCCTCGCGCGCGAGATCGATCGCCGCCGTGGTCTCGATGCCGAGCGCTCCCTTGGAGCCGAAGCCGCCGCCGATATGATCGGCGATCACCCGGATCTTGTCATGGTCGAGCTTGTAGCGCTTGGCGAGCAGCTCCATCACATGGAACACGGCCTGCGTCGAGACGTGCACCGTCAGGCGATCGCCATCGAAGCGCGCGACGGTCGCGTGCGGCTCCAGGCACGCATGCTGCTGCGTTCCGGTGCGGAAGGTTTCCTCGACCAGCAGCGGATTTCGCGCCTCGCGTGCGCCGGCGACCCAGTTCCGCGCCTTTCTTGCCCGCTGCGAGAAGGCCGAGGATGGGCCGCGGACGTTTCCGTTCCACGAAGCCGGCGCCGCCGTGCCTTCGGAGACGTTGCCGGCCTTCTTGCGATTGGATTTCTCGAACACCACCGGCGCATCGGGCTTGCGTGCGGCATCCAATCCAATCACCGACGGCAGCCGTTCGCTGGTGATCCTGATGGCGGCGATGGCTTTCACGGCCGTGTCCCGGTCCTTGGCAGCTATCGCCGCGATGGGCTGGCCGACATAGCGCACCATGCGGTCGTCGCCGAGCAGCGAGATCGCCGCGCTTACGCCCGATATCGCGCGTGCCGCAGCGAGATCGAGTTCGGCGATCCGCGCGTGCGCCAGGTGGGAGCGCAGGATGACGCCTTCGAGCTGTCCGTCATGATGGATGTCGACGGTATATTTC
>WNFP01004021.1_pt1 | contig 11825 bp, 10 predicted proteins | sample 5400201 | NCBI WGS metagenome assembly WNFP01 (sample SAMN13153355, study PRJNA577476) | soil metagenome | isolation source: 115 cm saprolite under Madrone tree | place: USA:California | collected 2016-06-14
TATCACCACCCACTGGCCTACTGGGCGGAGGCCTTGGCGCCGACTCTTCGGTTCGCATGATCGCCCTGCAAGGTCGAATCGACTTCTGACAGGTTGCCGAAAAAACGGAAATGTTCAATGTCGCGACCCATCGCAACTTTCAATACCGAGACGGAGTCCTCCGATCCCACGTTTCGGCAAGTCAAATCAGATGGTGGGGCAGAGCCTCAATGGGCGGCTGGACCCTGGAGCCCTCGGTCCCGTAAATAAGATGGGCGGCAGGCTCGATACTGTTCCGCCTCTCCCTGAACGACCCAAACTATCCAGACCTGCCATGGAGCCTCTTGAGGAAAGTATGACCGCAACCGATCAGCAAGTGAGGAGTCGGAGATTCTACTCGAGAGTCGCCCTTCTTCCTAATCGTTACCGTGGCGAGCGTTCGCGTACGTTTCCGCTTAGGACGAGCAGGGGCGTTCGCTTGATCAGATTTTCGCACGTTATTTGCGCCGTGGTCTTGTCTTGCGCTGCAAGCTGCTGCGTTTGGGCACAAGGCATTGAGGTGGGTCTGAGAGTTCCAATTAGCCCTCCAAGAAGCGGCTGGCATAATTGGACGATCATAGAGGCGGACCCAAACGATTCGCATCACTTAATCGCTTGTGGTGACAAATGGTCTCCCGAGACGAATTCACTTTCTGGCTTTCTCTACGCATCGTTTGACGGAGGCAGGAGTTGGCAGCTTAAGGTCGTCGACACAACGACTTCCTGGGTGAGCGAAGAATCGTGCGCCTTTGGACCTGACGGACGAGCGTACTTCATTGCTGATGCCTCGAAAGTTTTTGATGGCCAGCCCCATCACCGGCTCGGGCAAACGCACATGTATCACTCGGACGATGCTGGTCGCCGTTGGAGTTCTCCTACAGTATGGGCGAGATGGACAGACCATAACGCTTTAGTGGTTGACAACACGACGAGGCCGTACCGTGGAACTGTATACCTGTTTTATAACACGTTCCAGGATTGGAGAGGCGAGGCGTCAGAACAAGCTCAACACAGCGACATACGACTCTATCCGTTGTATTCAAGAGACATCCGCAAGAGTTCTGGCGGACCTGTCGGGAAAGCGACGACAGTGGGATTGCCAGGAACGATTCATCCCATTAGTGCCAGAGTATTGAGCAACGATTCGGTGATCGCCCTTTTCCTGGCTACTCGCACCGGTGACTCGGTAACCGACTCCATTGAGGTTTTGACGACAGAGGCTCGGGCTAAGGCACTCTCCCCTCTAACTCAGATTATGCGGGTAGCTCCAATTCCCGGAGCAAAGTGTACTTCATACCCTGCAATGGCTGTCGATGATAGCGATGGTCCCTTCCGCGGACGAATTTACGTGATGGGTGTTGATGCGAGCTCCGGAAGCTGCCGAATCCTGATATCGAACTCATCGGACAATGGGAAAACGTGGTCACGACCTGTGCCGGTCAACATTGCGAACGAATCTCCTTCCAAATCAGTTTCCAATGGACAATTCATATTCACAATGGGGGTGAACCGAAGAGGAGTAATCGGTCTGGCCTGGACTGAGATGGGCGGCGCCTGTTGGCGTTTCTCTGCGTCAACTGATGGCGGAATCGCCTTCTTGCCAAGCGTTCCTCTCTCTGATTGTCCGCCTAATCAGGTGTCGAGCCTACACTCTCTTAATTACTACATGCAAGCACATGCCGGTGACGGCAGAGACGGAGCGAACACACTGGACTCCTCATCAGCTGCGTTCAGCCTCAGGGCGGGAACGGGTTACGTTTGGAGGACATCGATGGCTGTTACCCCAGATGGGGTATTTCATCCGGTGTGGATGCAAAACGAGGAAGGAGGCGGCCAGATCTGGACGGCGTCAGTTGGCGTGGGCGAGGATCCCGACGGCGAAATCATACCGGCGCTCTTGCAATTGGAGGACGTATCTTCCCAGGTTACATTCGCTTTTGCGAATAACCACTATGACGAAGTCTCAGGCACAGTTTCGGTCGATGTCGGTGTAATCAACAAAACGAACGCGAAGACTACGCTCAAGGCCCCGTTGTTCATGCAGGTGACTGACCTCCACTCCGATTTCGGAGCGATTGAAGTAGAAAATGCCGATAATGCTCAGCGGGGCGTGGGGGCGATCTGGGATCTGAGCAACCTACTGCCGATCCAAGCTCTTGAACCGGGTGCTGTCAGCGACCGGCGCGCACTGTTGTTTCGCATCTCGAACCCCAAACTCCCCCCAAGACTGCTAGCAGATTTGGTGGTTGTAAGAGCGAGAGTGTTCGGGAAACCGGTGTCGAAGAAATGAGAAACACCTTTCATTCGCGGCAAGATGTGTCTGCTGGAGAGGCTCTTGGGACGTATCTCATTCCAGAAAAATGATGCGTTATTGGGCTTGTCTCCAGCATAATCACCGGTGGGGTAAGACGCGCCGGACGCCGAGCTTGCAGGAAGCAGCAGAAATTACAGGACAGAAACGACAGGCACACTCGTCAGATGATTGTCCCGTATAAGGCAAGAGAGATTGGGCCTGGCGGGTTGCACAAACGTAAAGGCCAAGATCTCAGGTTTTCGTGAGGAGCGACTGGTAGCGAACGAGTTGAAAGAGTGAGTCCCTGCCAACTGCCTCTGCAATAGACAGGGACTCCTGAGATTGAGTGGTATGCCGGAGGCCATACCGGCATACCACCCCATTTGTTACTCATCCAGCTCATACGCCGGCTGGTTGATACCAGTCAGCTGCGAGTCAGAAACGGTCTCGTTTGGCTTTCCGCCGTTAATGACGCGAACCGCTTCGCCCAGTACTTCGATTGTCGGTTTGTTATAGGTCATTGGTTTTCACCTCCTTTCTTTTCTAGACTTCACTACTTTGCTAGCAAAAGCAGTGCGGAAAAAGTGCTGCTTCGTCGCACCTCAAAGTTTATGCCTCCACCTGCGCCAAGTTTGTCTCCAGAGGGAAGCGGGCGTGCGTCGGAACGCGAATGACACTGCGTTTCAGTAAGTCTTGAAGCCACAACTCGAGCGAGAGCCCCCTTAAGAGCTGAATCAAATTAGGTGCGTTCCCATTTCTTGCGGCGCGCAAAGCATTCAGAAAAAGAGGGGCGCTGATATATCCCGAGCTCAGAGGCGACGTAAAGAGGTTTTCGAGTTGCGGCCACAGCATGTCGAAAACCGCCAAATACGCGCGCGCTGTTGTTGCTTTCGTAGCGCGTGACAGAATTTCGTTTGGCAATAAATTGGCAAGCGCACGCCGCATGAGCGAGCGACGCTGCCCCGGCCGCAGCAACTGGTCAGCCGGGACCGAAATGAGGAATTCGATCAGGGTTCGATCGAGATAGGGATAGCGTTTTTCTTGACAACCCCACAGGGGCGGGGGAATGACCGCCAACTGCCGTACCAATCCGACAAGACCTTGCGCGTAGTCCCGCTGGCTAGGCAGCTGGAATCCAAGGTTCTCTGAACGTGCCATCTCACGGACGACGCGCCGGTACCGCTTCGCTAAGCGGACATCGAGCCAAGGTGGGGGTTTATTCTCCTTCTGCAGTCGCGCTTGGAGTGACAACGGGAGCAGCAGCACAAGCGAACGACAGAGCAGGTGCATCCATGGTGTCCTCTTCACCAGGCTCCAGGCCATAAGTTGACCAGCCAGCTCGCGGAGGTGAACCTTGACCACGAGATCTGCCAATAGCGGCCGAGGATTCGGCACGCCGCCCATGAATTCGTCCCCTCCAAGCCCAGAAAGTAACACTCGGTATTCGAGCTGTTGCAAAACGACAGCGTCGTCATCGTCCTGGTTAGGGGGCGTATTTCCGAAAGAACCGGGAACGGCGACAAATTCATGGAACCGCAAAGGGAATGACTTGAGGTAGTTTGTTACGCTCACGTGGAAGCCCGCTCTACCCCTTTTCTCTTCCACTTTTGAAAAATAAGGACGTTCATCACAACTTGGTTCTTCGGAGTCATAGCGGGAGGTCGTATCTAAGCCTGGCGCTTCGGCTCCTCCCTTCGCGATGATGTCATCCGCCATGCAAACAATTGATGAGGAATCCAGGCCTCCGCTCAGCTCCGCTAGAATAGTTGAATCAGAACGAAGCCGACGCCTCACAGCTTGCCGGAACAGGGTGCGGAAGTGCTCTTCGTAATCCGCGTCGTTCCTGTAACGAATTCGCCGTTTGATATCGAAAGACCAGTAGGAATGGATCGTAGTACTGTTTTCGCAAATACGGACAAACTTTCCTGGTGGGACTGCGTTGATCTCTATATATGGAGTTAGGTATGGCTCTGGCCGAAGCGCCAGAAAGCCGGCGAGGTAATCCTCATTTAAAGTGAACTGGCAGTTTTGGAGTAATACGAGTGCCGCGAGGTTCGTGCACCATGTTATGCCTTCGTTTTTCACGTGGTAGTATAGGTGCCGGACACCAACGTAATCTCGGGCCAAAAGCAGGCCCCGGTTCTGACTATCCCAGATGGATAGCGCCCAGTCGCCAACGAGTTTCCCGAAGCAGTTTGTGCCCCACCTTTCATACGCGGCCATAACGATGGCAAGGTCAGTTTGGTCGCTCGTAAGATCTGCCCAGAGCTCAGGTATCAACTCGTCACGATTGTCGAGCCTGCCGTCCCATGTAATCACGTCTCCGTGGACGGACTTGTACGGTTGGAGTTCAAGGCGGGACTCCAGCGTCGTATGAAAAGCCCCATACACCATGGCCAGCGAGCCGGCGCTGTAAGTGTTACCCCCGTCCGGCCCATATTGCCCAATGGCCGAGTTGAGCTTTCCAAGAAAGACCTGATCTACCGGCCTGCCGTCGAAATTCCATACGCCCGCCTGTACACTCATTCTGATGTCTCCCTAGCACCGTTCCCAGACGCCATAAATCGCTTGAACATCAGTTCTTTCGTTCACTGCCCGTCCATCCACTTCGACCCAAGCATGTGCTTTGAAGGGAAGCTTCTGGGCACCGATCACCATTTGGGCTGGGACGCCGCAACTGCGAAGCAAGCACGTGGTCACTGCGGAACGCTGCAAGCACAGAGCGCGCTTCGGATACCAACTGCAAGCGTGGTTGACTGCATCGCAGACTCGCTCCGCTACCTCCCGTGGTACTTTTCTGCTACTCAACTTCCAGTTGCGGACGATGCGATGCAATGTCGCAAAGTTCCGTACGAGGAGAAGCGAATCAAAGGCCATAAGACCGATTAGTGCTTTCCAGAAAAGAAATCGCATGACAATCTACTTCCTCCTTCAAACACTCAGGCCCAACTCATGACAAACAAAAGCGAGTCTGTCCGTCAGCGCATCAATTCGACTGCTTAGGGGTTGGACCGGCGTGTGACCCCAAGTCGATTTGTAGTCGAGGAGGATAGGATATGTGGAAGTTGTAGCGGCCTGAAGCCGGGCCGCCATTTTTCGGACGTGCATCGGATTGCAGCGCGTATCAGCGTCCCCCGATATCAACATCACTGCAGGGTATGCGACGCCATCTTTGACTTGGTGATAGGGCGAATACGCCTGCAAGTAGCGAAAGTCATTTTGATTCTCAGGGGTGCCAAATTCATCCTCCCAAAGGTTGGCTTGGTCGAACTTGTGGTAGCGAAGCATATCCAACAGCGGCCCTAGGCAGATGACCGCACGGAATAGGTCAGGCCTCTGGGTTAGAGCTGCCCCCACTAGCAGGCCAGCATTGGAGCCGCCACCTATGGCTAATCTGCCTGGTGCAGCGTAACCTTCTGCCAGTAGCCATTCAGCGGCAGCTATGAAGTCGTCAAAAGCGTTCTGCCGGTTGTGACGTTTAGCTGCTAAGTGCCATTCCTCGCCGAATTCCGCCCCTCCGCGAAGATTGGCAATGGCGACTAAGAAGCCCCGTTCTAGGAGGTAAGTGATGTAAGCCGAGAACTGTGGAGTCAAGCTATTGCCAAAGCCGCCGTAGCCAGTGAGAAAGGTAGGCGATGGTCCTGAGCGAAGTCGCCACTTTTGAGAAACAAGAAACATCGGAATCTGGGTGCCATCTTTCGATCGGTAGCGAATCTGGTCCACTTCGACCGAGGAACCATCGAAGGGCACCTGATGCTGAGTCCAAAGTTCGTGGTGACCACTCTTTGCGTGGTAGCAAAAAATCGACGGGGGTCGCGAAAAGGATGTAATGCTGTAGAAGACTTCATCGGTGTTCGAGTCGCCCTGTAATAGGCGTGTCGTGCTGTGTTGTGGGCATGGAAGCATTCCCTGGAGTCGACCGGACCTGTCGAAGATCTGAATCCTCGAGACCGTGTTTTCAACGTAGCCGACAAAGATTTGTTCTGCAGAGACAGCAAGGTCGCGTATGTAAGCCTGCGATTCGGGCACCAGGTCGCGCCAATTCTCAGGTTGTGGATGCTCCAAATCGATCACAACAACGCGGCCGTTGGGCGACTTCCAATCGGTTACCGCAATGAGCTGGTTTCCCAAGAAGAACGGATAAAACCTACCTACCATCCGATCAACAAGCAACCGTGGTGCCTCGATTCTCGAAAGGTCTTGAACGTAGATGTCTGTAGTTCTAGGACCGTCCATAAACACTTTACAGAGGTACATCTTTGAGCCATCCGGTGAGGCGTGCAACATTAGTCGAAGCATCGGATCTTCTCCGGCAAAGAAGGTTTCCGCGTCTTCTTGGGATCCTGCGCCGAACGCATGCCAACAAACCGTCCGGTAATGGGGGCGCTTGCCCTCAAGTGGGTTATGCGAGTAATAGAATCCATGGCCATCGGGCGAAAAAGCCAAGCCACCGCAGAGACCACGGGGGAGGCGGTCAGGCAAAGGCATTCTGCGATCGACATCTAGAATCTCAATAGACGGAGAATCTTCACCACCAGACCTGATACTGTAGGCGAGCAGTTTCCCATCACTGGAAATCCGTAGGATATCCACCGAGGTCGCGTCGCCTTCGCCTCTCTCCGCGGGATCCACAAGCGTGATGTCTTCGCCCGACAAACCCTCCCTCATTGTAAGCACTGGCTGCTCTTGGAGAGGAGTTCGTTTCAAGAAGAAATATCGATGACCGACTTTAAGGGGTGCAGTGATGATCTCAACAGTAAGCAGGGCTTCAACGCGCCTCCTAATTCGTTCACGGCCGGGAATGGCGTCCAGATAGCCCCGCGTGTAACCGGTTTGTTTCTCAAGCCACTTTCGCGTTCTGGGAGAATCATGGTCTTCCAGCCAGCGATAGGGGTCAGTGACCGGGACCCCATGCAGGACCTCGGTTACAGGTTCAATAGGAGTCGGTGGCGGAGGGTTTAGTGTCAGCGGCATTCGTTAGCCTCGTAACTCTTGGGAGCTTCCAGGCCAGTCAGGGGCGAGGGCCGCTCGTGATTGCGTGCCCACGCATTCCCCGCTACCGCCCTGGACCGACTGTACTGGCCAGGACGCCGTGGCTTGCTGGAGGGCTGGGCGACGCTGCGATGCTGCATTTAGAATGGAATGAAGTCAATTATAAACGAGCCGCATATTTTGCTTTTTGGCCTCATATTTTGTCTTTTAACCCCATATTCTGCCCTAATCGGAGTTGAAGGGGGGGATGCCAGTTCTGGATGGAGACTTATGAGGCGTCTCTGCACGCAAGTCAGAGTCAGCAAATTCTGCCTTGGCATACAAATAAGGATAGAATCCGTCCCTCCGCATCAATTGATGGTGCGTGCCTTGTTCCGCGATCATACCTTGATTCAGCACGAGGATTCGATCAACCCATTTCAGTGCAGAAATTCTATGAGACACGAAAACCATGGTTAGATAGCGAAAGCGCTGGATCAGATTGGCAAGAACCCTTCGTTCGGAGGGAGCGTCGAGTGCAGATGTCGATTCGTCCAGCAAAAGCAAGGATGGACCTTGAAGAACAGCTCGAGCTAAAGCGAGGCGCTGACGCTCCCCGCCGGAGAGCGCATTGCCTCTCGGGCCAACTGGTGTATCCCAACCTCTCGGTAGACGGCCCATCAATTCATCGAGATCAGCGATTTCAAGTGCCGACGAGAGTTCTTTGTTCGTGGCCGATGGTTTTCCGAGAAGCAGATTCTCTTTTAATGTGCGATCGAATAGGACGGCGTCCTGCATGAGATAGCAGACCTTCGTTCGAAGGCTTTCGAGAGTTACCTCTCGAACGTCGACTCCATCGATATACAAGGCCCCTTGATTTACGTCGTACAACCTGGCAATCAGTTTCGTGATCGTACTCTTGCCGCTACCGCTGATGCCAACCAAGGCGATCTTTTCACCCGCTTCGAGCTTGAGGTTGAACCCTTCGAACACCGGTGGTCCACTGTCATAGGAGAAAGACACTCCTGTCATTTCAACGTACCCTCGAACTGGAGAAGGCAGAGGCACGGCATCCGGCTTTTCCGGGACGCCAGGAGCCATTTCGAGGATTTCCAAGATTCGTCGGAGACTGGCGCTCAGTCGGTTGAACCGGGAATAAATGTCCACGGCGGCGTTCAGCGGATCGAACAGTCGGGCCAAGTAACTGTAAAAGGCGACGAGTCCTCCGACTGTCAAAGCTCCAGCGAACACCCGATAACCACCGTAGCCGAGGATGGCGATTGTGCCGAGAGCGATGACCGTCATATAACAGGTCCTGAATAGAATCTCGACTAGGTTGCGATGATTCAGAGCCTTTATCCGGGCGGTCGCGCGCTCCAGAAACGCGTGGGTTTGGCTCTGCTCTCGATGCAGAAGTTGAATTTGAGTAACCGAACCGAGGTGTTCTTGGAGAAAGCTGCTTTCCCTACTCGATTGCTGCTGAACGGCTTCTGAGGCACGGCGCAGTCGGGTTTCGAAGTGTCTCCGAAAGACGAAAAAGAGAGGCATCAGCGGGAGGATTAAGCAGGTCAGCCGGGAATCGAGTACGAACATCGTTCCCATGACAAAAAGCGTGTTGAACGCCACCTGGAGAAGGTAAGGCACGAGACTCGATCCAAGTTCTGCCAACTGATCGACGTCCTGCTCCATCCGGTAGAGCTTTTCCCCAACTGGCATCGTTTCGTGGTAGTCAGCAGACAAGCGGTTCATCTGTTCCAAGACGCCGAGCCGGATGCGGAATACGAGATCTTGCACTGTGCGGAAACTCACAAATCCTGCGAGCGCGGAGAAGCACAGGCGAAGGATGTAGACTCCGAAAAACCCAGACGCAGCAATGAGCACTAGACGCAAATCCTTTTTGGGGAGGACCCGATCAATCAGCCATTTGATGAGCAGGGGATCGAGGAGAAACATGAGGCTGCTCAAAACGATGAGGAAAATAGTCAGGAGATGCGAATGCATGAGAGGGCGCAGTTGGTGAACAAACCAGCGCAACTGCGGATTGAGCTTCGAACTCAAAACTATTCCCCCTGGCGACGTTTCGATTGGAAGTTCTCGAACCCTCGTGGTCCCCCGACCGGAGACTTAAAAGAGGACAGTGTCGCCCAAATATGCGGTCGCAGACCCGGCGGTTCTAACTGCATCTGCGCGAAGCGGCCCTCTCCTTTCTCCCGTTCTTCTTTGGAGAGAATGCCCCCAAGGACTCCAGATACGCAGTTGTGGCTTTACGTCCCTCTTCGATCATGGACAACAAAAAATCCGTGAATTCGGCAAGCCGGAGTGTCCGCACTTCTGACCCCAAGGCCAATTGAACAATGGGTTCGAGTCGATTTACATCCGTGACCGTTACGGTCAAGTTGTGTTTCTTCAGGTGAAAGATCATTGGGCCCACTCGTCTCTGTACCAGGATCCCAAAATTAGTCTGCCGTTCGGTAACGGCGGCTGCGCGTTTTTTTTGCGCGTCGCCGGATCAGAAAGCTCCCGCCGCGGCCAATGTCTCGTTTTGTCCGGGTTGAATTTCTTTTTCGTACATTTTCCTAAACTCGGTAGGCGTTAGAGAGAAAAGTTGCTTAAATTGGCGTTGAAAATCCCACACAGTCCGATACCCGAGACTGAAAGCAATCTCTTTGACTGAGAGGGCCGGGTTTTTCAATCGCTGCGCTGCGAGCCAGAGTCTCTTCCTCTTGACATATTCCCTGACCGTAACGCCGAGGCAACGTCTAAAGAGCCGGGCGAGGCGGCGACCGGAAATTCCAAGCGCCAGCTCTCGGCAGATTTGCTGAATATTCCAACCAATCCTGCCGTCCTGATAGTCCACAAACTGTTGGAACGTCGTGACGCGTGAGTCTGCATAATTGGTCGGTTTCACTATCTCGACGAGCCGTTGATTTATGAACTCACTGATAGTCCCTAGGATTTGAATACCCGGGCGCTGATACATCATTAGGCTAGGTCCTAGGAGTGTTAACATCGCTTTTGTCGCGCGAGAAAATCGGCTGTGTTTATCGAGCGCAGACGCCGATTGGAGAATCGCACCTCGTGACGCGTCGGACATATCGGTCTCCTTTCTCATCTAAAGTTTCAGAAAATGAGTCAAAGACAAGATTTGACTCAAGTGCTCACCTCCGCAGGCTCTACTCGGATTCCCGAACACCATCACTCGATATGGAGCCTGATTTGCAACAATTTACTTTCATCTCTCGAATACGCCGGCCGGTATATGGCGGCCGTTTCCTTGAACGAGGCCCATCCGGTGCATTTTGTTTAAGCACTCGGCCGCGTCCGCTTCCAGTTCCTGGTGTGGAACCTCGAACTGCGTCTCGATCGCACCGACGATGCCTTCAAGAGTAATTCCCGATGGGCTCGATTCCATTGCGAACCATATTCGGCTGGCGGTAGCGTTTAGGCTGTAGCAGATGCCCCTGGGGATATCGAGCACAACTGCCCCATCTTCGGCATACGTTGCCAGGGCGTCGGGAGAAATCAACCACACAGCGTCTGTACTCACCTTCACGCTTCCCGCTCCCCCTTCCTCGACCGCCCGCTCATTAGCATTCCGGAGTTCACTGACGGACTTGCGCGACAAGCGTGTCCCCCTAAACCTTTCTCTTCTTTGTCGCGCGAGCAGTTCCCTGTACGCTATGTGCACGTATACGGCCTTGGGTACCAATTCGGTCATCTCTAGCCAGAAGTCGATAAAATCTTCGAATTGGAATGTTCGCGCTTCCGAGCCCAAAGCGAGGACAACGTCGGGCTTGTTGTGATCCAGGCGTGTGAACGTAATCTTCAAGCCGTGTCGCTTCAAGCCGCATGCGATTGGTGTTCTGTCCCTTCCGATGGAATCCGCGAAGCCAGTAAGCACTAAGTGCGCATCTGTCGCCTTACGCCCCACTTTGAGCATGTCCAGCCAGAAATTGATAAATCCTTCGAGTTGAAACGTTCGCGCCGAAGAGCCCAAAGTGACGACAACTTGGGGATTCTTTTGATCGAGGTGCGTGAACATGATCTTTAGGTCGTATTTTTCCAAGCGATAGACCATCGCGGTTCTATCCTTTCGCCAGAACCCTGGAAGACAGTCAACAGGATCGTCCTTGTGCGGCGCTGTCATCTGTGCAGAGCCGCTTGAGGAGGCCTGTCTGCTTGATCGTCCCGCGTGGCGCAACAGATAAACAGATTCAATCGCTACGGATTCAGGGAACCATGCCTTCGGCTTAGTTCCGTGTCCAGCACTGGGACGGTCTTGGCGATGCTCCCTAAAGTCAGCCGCACACGTCAGACTGCAGACCCCCTTCGCCAGTAGAACGGCAAAACGACGCGCCAAATTGCCTAACAAGGTTCAGCAAGATCGGACATCAGAAGAAGGTTGTCCTCCGGCCCCAATCTTCCGTAGCCTATCCCTTTGGTCCTGAACGGAACCACTTGTTGACAGCAGCACAGAAACCTGAACCCCGTAGCCTTTTTGTTCGGGCCAAGTGGTGCCGTCGGTGCCATCATGTTTTCCGTG
>WNFP01004343.1_pt1 | contig 11825 bp, 9 predicted proteins | sample 5400201 | NCBI WGS metagenome assembly WNFP01 (sample SAMN13153355, study PRJNA577476) | soil metagenome | isolation source: 115 cm saprolite under Madrone tree | place: USA:California | collected 2016-06-14
AAAACGTTTCTGATTGTGGGCCTACCAGAATGGCCCAAGTGGCTTTCGGTTTTGTTATTTCGGTGCTGCTGTGCTGCAGTCTTGCAACCGCACAGCCGCGCCCTTCAGAGCAACCGGAGCTCAACGATGTTCACTTCCACCTCACCAATTACATTCAGCAGGGGACTGACATCCGCGACTTCTTGGAGATTATGGGTAACAAGGTTGGGCGCGTTGCACTATTTGGAATTCCACTGCAGCAGGACTGGTCGTACCAAAATTCCGGCGATTTTGCTCCAACCTATTACCTGGAGACCGACGCACCGCTCTACTACTATTCCTTCACCGACGCCTATATCGCCATGGCATACCGGTCTCTTTCGAAAGAGCAGCAGAGTCGGTTCGACCCGATGATCACTGGCTTCAATCCGGCCGATATGTACGCGGTCGATCATATTCGCCGGGTGTTGCAGACATTTCCTGGCGTGTTTTCAGGAATTGGCGAATTTACAATTCACAAAGAATTCGTATCCGCGAAAGTAGCAGGAGAAACCGCCTCTCTTCAGAACCCAGCGCTAGATAGAATCCTGGACTTTGCGGCAGAAACAGGACTCGTTGTTCTCATCCACAACGACATGGACGTGCCATTCGCCAAGCCGGGAAGCGAGCCGGCGTATCTCTCGCAAATGAAATCTCTATTGGCGCGCCATCCCGAGACGACCGTCATCTGGGCGCACACCGGCATGGGGCGGGTGGTTCGTCCGGTCACGAATCACGCCGCCACAATCGAAGCGATTCTCAAGGAGCCCCAGTTTAATCACGTTTACTTTGACATCTCCTGGGATGAAGTCGCGAAGTACCTCCTGACCAGCCCGGAGTCACTCAGGATCGCGGCAGACCTCATTAATCGATACCCTGACCGATTCCTCTTCGGCACCGACGAAGTCGCTCCTGACAGCCAGGAGAAGTATCTTCGGGTCTACATGCAATACGGCCCCTTGTGGAGCCTGTTGAATAAGGAAACGAGTGAGAAAGTACGCAAGGGAAACTACGAGCGCCTCTTCGATAGAGCCAGGCAGAAGGTGCGAGCCTGGGAACTGGCGCACGTGAAGTAGCGGTGAAAACTACGGCCGGAATTGTTACTGTACTCATCCCGGCCTGGGGAATGACAAGGCAACGGAGCTGGCCAGTGAAGCCTACCAGACCAACAAGGGAATTAACGAGCAAGGGACACACCATCAACACGTTCATAACTCTGCGCGTTCGTCGACGCCCAGAAGTCATCGGACTTCCATCAGGGTCACTATGCACTCACGAACCTGCTCTACCACCCGGTCCCGAGTGTCACCATCGGGAGCGAGTTTCAGTTTGGGAGCCGGGTGAACATGAGTGATGGGTTTAACGTGAACGATTATCGGCTCCAGTTTTCGTTCAAGTACGACTGGAAGAAGGGCTTCGAGTTTTGACACAAACCGCTGTCCCTGCGGTGTCGCCCACTGCTGACTAAGGGAGAGGAACGGATGTATCCTTCGGAAAAAAATTCAGCTACACTCCCGGCCACGGATTTGGAACCCGGACTGGGGCCGGGCCGGGGTACGTAATTGCTCTAATCGCCTGGTTTCAACATTACCGGATGGTTCGTTCCACTGCAAAATCCAGTACTTTTGACAGTACCCCCTTATTAGAAGCGCGAGTACATTTGCATTCGCCCGAAACTCGATTTCCGCCAGTGTGGATGAAGCGAAGCGCAAAGCACACCGTATGCGCAACGGCACAAGAAGCCGGAAGTGTGAAAAATCATTGAAACCCGCGCCAAGCGATTCGCGTTTGGTCTGAGTCTGGATGAAAAGTGAGGAGGCGCACAATGTCCGAAACAGAAAATGAGAAAAAAGTTGACGAAAGTGAAAGCTCAGGTCGATTACATGAATCGAACGTGGGAGATCCGCTTGATAGCACAGTCGAGCTGATTTCAAGGCCGGTTCCGCAGGGTGTGGACCGCCGAACCTTTCTGATGCGGAGCGCCGTTGTCAGCTCAGCAGTAGTGATTACCGGCAACTATATGTCCGCGCAGGAGATGACCGAGAGGTCGTCCGCGGCGCCTCCTCTTTCAGCGGAACTTAACGTCGTAAAACAAAGTAAAGGTCCCGTTTTGACAACTGTGGATGAGTTCTACAAAGTAGGGCCAGGCCCGTCAAGCTCGCACACGATCGGCCCGATGCGTATCACCTACGATTTTTATCAAAGGGCAACGAAACTGCCCGCCGACAAGCTGGAAAAGGCAACGGCTTTGAAAGTTCACCTTTTCGGAAGCCTCAGCGCTACCGGTAAGGGCCACGGCACAGAACGGGCAGCGTTAGCGGGACTCGTAGGAAAAGAGCCGGCAACCGTAGACCCGTTGTTTCTCGACAGCCTCCGAGACAAGCCCGATCAGGTGTTCCAGGTAAAGCTCGGCAGCAAATCTATCGACGTGAGCTTGAAGGACATCATTTACGATGCGACCAAGGGCGACTTCAAGCACCCGAATACGATGACCGTGAAGCTCTTGGCTGGCAACGATGTGCTGCTTGAACAGGAATACTATTCAGTGGGCGGCGGATTTATTGAGTGGAAAGGTTATAACCCGCCTAAGAAGAACCCCCCGAAATACCCCTTCTCGACGATGAAAGAGCTTCGCGCCCACGCCGACAATAACAAGATCTCGATCGCAAACGTAATGCTTGCCAACGAGATGTCGATCCCTGGGAGGTCGGAAGAGGAGGTTTATGCCTTCATCGACAAGATCATTAACGCGATGGTCGCGACGGTAAAGTCGGGGCTGTCGATGTCAGAGGATGACGTGCTGCCCGGCCCCATCAAACTGCATAGCAAGGCAGCGACAGTCTACAAACGTGCCATGGATGAGTCGTATCAATCCGACAGAGGCATAGGAGTGCTTTCAGCATATGCTCTGGCGGCTTCCGAAGAGAACGGACGCGGCCACCTCGTTATTACTGCGCCGACAGGCGGCTCCGCCGGTGTTATGCCGGCTCTGGTCTATGGGCTCGGTGAAGGTGGGCGGAAGCTCCCGCTGCAGAAAATCCGTGACGGTATGCTCGCCGCCGCGGCGGTCGGCTATCTCTGTAAACATCACGCGACGTTGTCGGCAGCCGAGGGCGGTTGCCAGGCGGAGATTGGCGTGGCGTCCTCAATGGCGGCAGCACTGGTCGCTACCGCGTACGATGCGGAATCGCGGGTGGTTGAGAATGCCGCGGAATCGGCATTGGAGCATCACCTGGGCATGACGTGTGACCCCGTAGCTGGGTACGTGCAGGTCCCGTGCATTGAGCGCTGCGCATTCGGTGCGGTAAAGGCTTGGACGGCCTATGCGATCGCCAGCAACGAGATCGCGTCTAGACACCGTGTCGATTTCGACGCGACCGTGCAGGCCCTGGCCCAGACCGCCAAGGACATGAACAGCAAGTACAAGGAGACCAGCGAAGCCGGATTGGCTCTTTCCGTGGTACTTTGCTGATCGAGAGGTGCTGCGACGGATCTGGACGAGCCTTCGGTTCTCTTTGTGCACGCCATTCTAATTTAGAGGGCCCGACGCCGACACCAAGCTGGGAGTCTTGGGCGACTTCCTACGATTGTTTAGGAGAAGCGCCTCAAGACTTGGTCAACTACAACTTTAAAGTGTTCAAGGTGGCAGATACGAAAATCTAGTGTAGCTGTAGACGACTTCTAGAGGGAGGCTTGCATATTGGCCCACCGCGCATCCATCAGAGTTAGGGTCACCTTGGCGTTAACTGCACTGCCATTGTTCATGCCCTCTGCCAGCGCGCAATCCCCAACAACCTGGCCAGGCAATTCGGATAGGGAGACCGTCGCGGCTCAGGGTTCCCGTTTAGGCAGCCAAGAAAACAAAGAGGACGCTGAGGCACCGAAGGCAAGCGACCTCGAGTCCGAAGTCGCAGCTGTGAAGGCCGAGAACGCAGCTTTTCGAGAAGCTCTCCGCAAGATGAACGAGCAGCAGAGAGCCCTGTTGGAAACGGTCGAGCGTTTGCAACGGAAGCTTGACGGCAACGCTGCTGAGAATCTGCCACGCGTTGATCATCCAGCGGGCTCGCCGCAACCAGTGAGCGGACCAGCGACGTCGGCGGATACAGAGAGTACTCAAGTGCCGTCGACGATGGCAGCAGATCCGACGGTGTCGTCACTATCGGCACCTGTGCAACCGGACACACCTGCCGAAGATAGATACCGGGACGGAATTCTTATATGGCAAACGAAGGGTGAGTCGAGTGTTCCATTCCAGTTGCGGTTCACTGATATCACCCAGTTCAGATACCTCAATACCTTGGGCGTCAACGATACTTTCACTGACCATTTGGGTAGTGTTCGCCCGGTAGCAAAACGAAACGACCTCACCGTTAACCGCGAAATGTTTACGTTGACCGGTTACATTTTCGATAAAAGGTTGCGGTACAACATCTTGACCTGGACCTCCGCTGCGACAACCCAGGTTGTTGTGTCTGGAAACGTCGCCTGGCAATTCAATAAGGCTTTCACGCTAACAGCAGGTTATTGGTCTGTCCCTGGGACTCGCTCACTGGTTTTCACGTTTCCATATTTCACACAACCTGAGCGGAGTCTAGCGGACAACTTCTTCCGACCTGGGTTCACACAGGGAGTCTGGGCGACCGGAGAACCTGTGAAAGGGTTGAACTATGAATTCTTCGTCGGCAATGGCCTGAATACGCTGACTATCTCAAGCGCGAAAATTGATACGCGCCTGGTTTATTCCGGCAGTGTCTGGTGGGAAAATGCACCGTGGGGATCTGAAGGTAAGTCCCGTAACATGTATGACGACTATTTTTATTCCAAGAAACCACTCCTTCGATTCGGATCAAGCTTTACACGCTCCAGAGAAGACCGCTTTTCAGATCTCGATCAAAGCAGTCCAGAGAACACATCGATCCACAATTCGGACGGCATCCTCACGTTCTCTACAGGAGCTTTTGCACCAGGTGTCACTCTACAGGAGGCGACGTACCGTATGTGGGCGATCGACGCCGGCACGAAATGGCGCGGACTGGCGATCAATGGCCAGTACTACTTTCGCTGGCTCAACGACTTTGTGGCCGACGGCCCGCTTCCCCTCGCATCTACTTTCGACCAAGGCGGCGAGTTTTCCGCAAGCTATTTCATAAGGCCGAAGAAGTTCATGGTGTATGGCCGAGGATCGGGAATCTTGGGACAGTTTGGCAACTCATATGAGTGGGCTGGCGGTTTCAAGTGGTACTACATTTCGAACCAGAGAGTGTGGTTGCAGGGAGAGGCCATGCGGGTTAACAAATCCGCTTATGGCAGCATTATCACTCCATATACAGGCGGGATGACCGGTTGGGTGCCCGTGCTGCAGACCATTTTCAGTTTCTGATCTTACCTTGCGCAAATGAAATCTGTGCTGAAGCGCCATCCCCAGACCACCATCATTTGGGCGCACACGGGGATGGGCCGCATTGTTCGTCCTCTCGCTAATCACGCAGCCACCGTCGAAGCGATTCTTCAGAACCCTGAGTTCAAGAACGTGTACTTCGACATTTCGTAGGATGAAGTTGCTAAGTACCTGCTGGCAACTCCGGAGTCGACCAAAATCTCCGCTGACCTCATCAACGGTTACCCTGACCGGTTCCTATTTGGTACGGACGAAGTCGCACCCACAAGCCAGGAGAAATACCTTCGAGTCTACGAACAATATCGACCCTTGTGGGGCATGCTAAATAAGGACGCGAGTGAGAAAGTGCGCAGAGCAAACTACGAGCGCCTCTTCGATAGAGCCAGGCAGAAGGTGCGAGCCTGGGAACTGGCGCACGCGAAGTAGCGGTGAAAACTACGGCCGGAATTGTTACTGCACTCATCCCGGCCTGGGGTATGACAAGGCAACGGAGCTGGCCAGTGAAGCCTACCGGACCAACAAGGGAATTATCGAGCAAGGGACACACCATCAACACGTTCATAACTCTGCGCTTTCGCCGTTTATGTATGCCATCCAGCCACGCTGTGCCGGATTTCCTCGGTGCTACCGTGATTGCCTTCATGTCCCGCGGTTGGCCCCCCGAGCCACTCGGCGGCAGCTCCCGCGTCTAAGTTCCTCACTCTGCAATATCTCCATCTGCTTCCCGCTCGGAAGCACCGAGTTTTGAATGTCAAGCGAATTTGAAAATACGCTTTCTTGCGTCTCAGCAGAACCGAAATGAACAAAACCCGTATCTGCATAGTCACGGTACCGTTCAGGCTATCTCGTGTCACAGAGATCAACCCCAAGCTGCTCCGCCATCCAGACCGCATCCGCGTGTTTGTCATTGTCTACGCGCACTCCGTCCAGGCAGATCGCTCGCGCCCCTATTGAAATGCACAGATGAATGCTAGCCGAATACGGCATCGGCCTATCACTGACAGAAATGACAGTATTCATGCTGCGTGCCATCTGACACCGTTCTATCTGAAAAGGGCAGTCGAGTACGTTCATTTCCGCTTTGTTAGCGCCGGAATTTAAGAGGGATCACTTTGAGTGAATTAGCAACGCAGCCAGCGAGCGCACTTCCCGCGAGTGACCAGGCTATGGGCGGGAGGTTAAGGACCGCCGTTATCGCATGGGTGGTGACGGCGGTCTATTTCTTCTACCAGTACGCGCTCCGTTCAGCTCCCTCGGTCATGATGCCGCAACTGTCGGAAGGTTTTGGTCTCAGTGCGCTCAGCGTGGCCTCGATACTCGGGCTGTTCTACTACGGGTACTCGCCGTTCAGCCTCGTCGCCGGCGCCGCCATGGATGGCCTGGGACCGCAGAAGGTCTTACCAATTACTGCCGCTGCGGTCGGCGCCGGAGCACTATTGTTCGCGACGGGGAGTTACACAGCAGCCAGCGTCGGCAGGTTCCTCCAGGGAGCCGGGGGCGCCTTTGCTCCAGTGGGAGCAATCTACATTGCAACGAAGTACTTCCCGGCCTCTCGGGCTGCCACCCTGATCGGTGCGACTCAAATGTTCGGAATGGCGGGGGGAGCGGCCGGACAGTTCGCAGTCGGACCCATGATGGGCGCAGGTCTCCGTTGGGACAGGTTCTGGATCGGTATGGGAATCGCTGGCCTGGCAATGGGTGCGCTTCTGCTTGTTCTCTTACCAAGAGAGCGAACAAGCGAGCGGCCCGACAGTTGGTGGAAAAGTTCGGCCGCAGCTTTCTACGTCGTGTTTAAGAATCCACAATCGATTTTGTGCGGCCTGATCGCAGGCCTGCTTTTCATTCCGACCACAATCTTCGACATGGTTTGGGGCGTGCGTTACCTCCAGGAGGCACACGGCTTCGACTACGCCTCAGCAGTCATGCGTTCGGCAACAGTTCCTGTTGGATGGATCATTGGCTGCCCCCTGCTCGGCTTCATTTCCGACCAGATCGGGCGACGAAAGCCGGTGATCATCGTAGGTTCCGTGGGCCTGTTGGGTTGCCTTGCCTGGATTTTGTTTGGTCCTTTAGGTGTCTTCCCTCCGTACGTGATCGGTCTGGCAGCGGGGGTCGCCTCGGGTGCCGCAATGCTGCCGTACATGGTGATTAAGGAAGCAAACCCTCCCCAGTATGGCGGTACGGCAACCGGTGTGATGAATTTTCTGAATTTTACGTTCAGCGCAGTGTTGGGCCCGGTCTTCGGATGGATTCTCCAGCGCCTGTCTGGCGGTGCCGCGCAAATGAAGCCGGAACACTACCAGATGGCTTTTGCCCCGCTTCTCTTGGGTGTCGCAGTCGCGACCCTTCTCGCTCTTTTGTTGAAGGAGACTGGTGCCGCCGTGCGCGCATCTGCTGCAGCATTGCGGCAGGAGGTTGAGAAATGAGTCAAGCCATTGGAATTACGCCAGGAACCGGAAAGTACGAGCGACTGTTAGAGAAGTGCGAGAGCTTAGAGCCGGTTCCGACCGCCGTGGCACATCCATGCGAGGTGACCGCGTTATTCGGTGCGGTCGAGGCCGCGAACTTGGGGCTCATCGTGCCTATTTTGGTCGGCCCCCGCGACAAGATAATGTCCACCGCACTGGGTGCGGAGATTGATCTCAGCAACTTCCAAATCGTAGACGTTCCCCACAGCCACGCGTCGGCGGCCAAAGCGGTCGAGTTGCTGCGTGAGGCCAAGGCGGATCTACTCATGAAGGGCAGCCTGCACACCGATGAATTGATGGCTGCAGTCGTCGCCCGTGACGGAGGGCTGCGCACTGCGCGCCGCATCAGTCACGCGTTCGTCATGGATGTACCTACCTATCATAAGGTGCTGATCGTTACAGACGGCGCGATCAATATTGCGCCCACCCTTGAAGACAAGGTGGACATTTGCCAGAACGCTATCGATCTCGCCATCGCCCTCGGTCTTGAAGAACCTAAGGTCGCCATCCTTGCCGCGGTTGAAATCGTGACCTCGAAAATGCCAGCCACTATCGATGCCGCTGCTCTTTGCAAGATGGCCGAGCGGGGACAGATCACAGGTGCGCTCCTGGATGGGCCGCTGGCCTTTGACAACGCGATCAGTAAGCAGGCGGCGGAGACCAAGGACATCCACTCTAATGTCGCGGGTGATCCAGACATCCTTGTGGCGCCGGATCTGGAAGCCGGGAACATTCTCGCCAAGCAACTCAGTTTCCTGGCCCATGCTGACACCGCCGGCTTGGTGCTCGGGGCGAGGGTACCGATCATTCTTACCAGCCGGGCCGACAGTGTGCGGTCCCGAATTGCGAGTTGCGCGGTGGCCATGCTGGCGGCTCATGCGCGCCGCAAGCGACGGTAGGGAACACGTATGGACGACTACGCACTCATACTCAATGCGGGCTCATCGAGCGTGAAGTTCTGTGTGTACCGGCGGCCGGTCGCGGAACGCTGGCGCCTGGAAGCACGCGGCCAGATTGAGGGCATCGGGACGTCGCCACAACTTTCAGTAAAAGACGCTCAGGGTGGAATTCTTGCGAAAAACCGTCTGGATGACTGGGTATGCGACGGGCGTGCTGCGCTCGATGCTCTCGCATCATGGCTGCGCTCGAAGTACAACGGTGCGCGAGTGTTAGGTGTCGGCCACCGTGTGGTTCACGGGGGAGCGCGTTATGCCCAACCAGTGGTTGTAACGCAGCAGGTTCTGGCAGAACTGTATGAACTGGTCCCGCTGGCCCCATTACATCAGCCCCATAACTTGGCAGCCATCGACACAGTCTTTGAGCGCATGCCCGACGTGCCGCAAGTGGCCTGCTTCGACACGAGCTTCCATCAATGCCAATCGCCGGTTGCGAAGCTCATACCGCTGCCAAGGGATATTTGTAAGTCGGGACTGCAGCGATATGGCTTTCACGGTCTTTCTTACGAGTATGTCGCTTCCGTTTTGCCCGAGGTGGCTCCGGAAATTGCCAAGGGTCGGGTCATCGTCGCCCATCTCGGAAGCGGTGCAAGTCTGTGCGCCCTGAAGGACGGGAAAAGCGTAGATAGCAGTCTGAGCTTCACGGCGCTGGATGGACTCTGTATGGGCACAAGACCGGGCGCACTTGATCCAGGCGTAGTTTTGTATCTATTTCAGAACCTCGGATTGTCCGCAAAAGAAGTGGAGACCATCCTCTACAAGAAATCGGGCTTACTCGGCATCTCTGGCATCAGCAGCGACATGCGCGAGTTGCTTGCCCGAAGCGAACCAGATGCTCGCCTGGCAGTGCATTACTTCGTTTACCGTGTGGCCAAGGAGATCGGCGCTCTGGCCGCGGTGCTGGGCGGCATCGATGGACTCGTGTTTACAGCGGGCATTGGAGAGAATTCGCCGTACATTCGCTGCCAAATCTGCCAGGCCTCTTCATGGTTGGGCGTGGAACTAGACGAAATAGCCAATTATCGCAAAGGTCCGCGGATCTCCACTCCGCGAAGCAAAGTCTCGTCTTGGGTGATTCCGACAAACGAGGAAGTGATGATCGCGCGGCATACCGGCGCGCTGCTGGGGTTGATATGAGCGTACCGGAGCTTTACAGGTAGATGTTCAACCAAATTCAATGACCAAAAGGAAATGAGGAGATTATGAAGAGAACCCACAAAACGATCGTAGTAAGTCTGATGACCTTGTTCCTGTTTGCATCGGCATCAGCCTTTGGCGCAAATACCGAAGTAAAAGGAATGATCCTTTCCCGGACCGGAGAAACGTTGATTGTGAAGACCGCGGACGGAAACACGACCGTCGTCCTCACCGACTATACGACAACGAAAGATGACAGGGGACTTTTTGGCCTGGAGAAGCAGCGAATGTCCAATGTGGTCCTTATCCCCGGACTCAAGGTAGACGTGGACGGAACATCCGACGAGCAGGGCCGAGTTGTAGCGAAAACCATCACAGTCGATGGCGACGACCTTGAAACAGCCGAGATGATTCAGTCTGGTGTGCATCCCACCGCAGAGCAGGTTGCGGCCAATGTGCAGAGCCTCGAGGCCCACAGCGGGCAGCTGGAATCCCACAAAATCCAACTGGCAGGCCAAAAGGAAAACATCGAGACCAACCAGCAGAATGTCGCGGCCAACAAACAGCAGATTGAAGCGAACATAAAGAACATCGAGGAGAACACGAAGCGCTTTACGGCGTTGAGCGAATATGACGTGAAGGGCGAAGCGACCGTTAAATTCGGAGTCGGTAGCTCCAAGATCTCGGCTTCAGACCAGGAAGAACTCAAGAAGTTGGCGCAGACCGCCACTGGCGTCACTGGGTACATCGTCGAGGTAATGGGTTATGCCGACGCGACCGGCAGCGCGGCAATGAATACAAGGCTGAGCGAGGACCGCGCTAAAGCGGTGATCACTTATCTGATGCAGCAGGGTGGCGTGCCGGTGAGGCATATCGTAGCACCGGGTGCGATGGGCGAGTACGGACCAGCGGCACCGAATGAGACTAAAGCCGGGCGGGCCGAGAACCGTCGGGTCGAGGTTAAAGTCCTGGTCAACAAGGGCATCGCCGGTAACTAGTGGCCACTCATCCGGCACCTCACGAGACGGGAGCCCCGTGAGGTGGTTCGGACCACAGCCACATTGGTCACTATGAGCGCCAAGCTGCAAACGATGGTCGTATGGAGGTGACTCCACTCTAAGCAGGGAAGGGAGCAGTAACCGGAGGAAACGCGTTATGAAGAAGAAAAACCTTCGATCGAGACTGCTTTTGACAATCACGCGAAAGTGTACTGCTACCTTGTGTGCTGCATTGCTTGTGCCCGGAGAGGTACCTTCGCTTGCCCAGTCACAGGCAGCGGGCTCAGTTCAGACAGAAGCAACGAAGGTACCTCCGGATCAGCTCGATTCTCTGGTGGCGCCCATAGCCCTCTATCCGGACCCGTTGCTGGCCCAGACCCTGGCGGCATCCACATATCCTCTCGAACTCATCCAGTTGCAACAGTGGCTCGAGAAAAACAGAACCTGAAAGACCGAGCGCTCGCCGATGCGGTGGCGAAACAGCCGTGGGATGCAAGCATCCAGGCCATGGCCGCTCTTCCCGATGTAGTAAAGCGGCTGGCTGACGACATTCAGTGGACCACCGATCTGGGCAACGCGTTCCTGGCGCAGCAAAGCGATTTGATGGATGCGGTGCAGCGCATGCGCAAGAAGGCCCAGGACAAGGGGAATTTGAAATCGACTGAGCAACAGAAGGTCGAAACGAAAGTCATTGAAAACAAGAGCATGATCATCGTCGAGCAGGCAAATCCGCAAGTTGTGTATGTGCCTTCGTACGATCCCGTCGTGGTATATGGACCGGCCTACTATCCCTATCCTCCTATTTACTATCCGGGATATTACGCTGGAGGTCTGGCGATCGCGTTTGGCG
>WNFP01028901.1_pt1 | contig 11824 bp, 11 predicted proteins | sample 5400201 | NCBI WGS metagenome assembly WNFP01 (sample SAMN13153355, study PRJNA577476) | soil metagenome | isolation source: 115 cm saprolite under Madrone tree | place: USA:California | collected 2016-06-14
GAAGCTGCGCGCCGTGGGCGCCGGTCGGCTCGATGATCGCGGCGGCCACGTCGTCGTTCGTTTCGAGCAGCCTGGCGAGCCCTTCGGCGTCGTTCTGCTCCGCCAGCAGCAGCTCACCCGCGACCCCCGGCAGGACGCCGGGCGTCGGGCTGCAGTCGAAATGGCTGGCATAGCCCGAGGTCATATGGTCGTGCCAGCCGTGGAAATGATGCTTGAAGCGAATCAGTTTCGATTTGCCGGTGAAGGCGCGGGCGAGCCGTACCGCCATCATCGTCGCCTCGGTGCCCGAGGAGGTGAAGCGCACCCGCTCGGCCGAGGGAACGAGCCTCATGACCCATTCGGCCCAGGCGATCTCGGTCTCGTGCGAGGCGCCGAAATGGGTGCCGCGCTCGATCTGCCGCTGGACCGCTTCGACCACCCTCGGATGGCAATGGCCGAGCAGCAGCGCGCCGTGGCCACCGAAATAGTCGACGTAGCAATGGCCGTCGATATCCCATTTGCGCGGACCTTGGGCCCGGGTGATGTAGAGCCCATAGGGCTCGATGTAGCGCGAATCATGGGTGACGCCGCTGGGAAAGAGCCGGCTCGCCTTCTCCGAGGCGGCCGCCGAGCCCGGGGTCGCGGCGCGATAAGCGGCGATGATCGGCGAATTGGTCGTCAGGGTGTCGGGCATGCCCCTCACTCCTCGGTCGGAAGCGGTCTCGACGAATTTGTAGGCCCCGCAGCATCAAATGAGAAGGGCCGCCCCGAGGGGCGGCCCTTCCACCGAAAACCGGCGGCCTTCGCGGCCGCGAGCCGTTGCCCTCAGGCAAGGATCTCCGTGCGGACGGGGATCCTGGTCACGGCAGCGGAAGACCGCGGTTGGTGGCTTGACACAGGATCACCTCCTTTCAGTTGTTGCGACGAGGCTCGTAGTCTACGGAGCCGACGCCCTGGCGACAAGAGACTTGTTCCGCGATCGTTCGGCTGGCGCCGTGGCATTTGCGAGGTAGACTGCGGAGATGGCTGTTAAGGGCCTGAAAGGAGTGACGATGCGCCGCAGCGAAGACAGGATCCTGACGACCCACACCGGCAGCCTGCCGCGCCCGCCCGAACTCACCCGGCTCTTTGTGCGCCGGGCACGAGGCGAATCCGTCGATCCGGCCGAGCTCGAGAGGCTTGGCCAGGCGGCGCTGCGCGGGATCGTGCGCAAACAGACAGACGCCGGCATCGACATCGGCAACAATGGCGAGCAGCAGCGCGAGGGCTTCTTTCTTCACATCCGCCACCGGATGAGCGGATTTGGCGGCTCCTGGCAGCGCCGCACCCGCGCCGACGCGCTGCGCTATCCGGTCTTCAAGCAAATGATGGAGCAGCAGCTCGCCGCCCGAGAGGCGGTCAGCAACATGGGGCCGCCCAAAGCGATCGGCGAGGTTCGTTCTCTCGGGACTGCCGCGATCGAGACCGAATGCGCCGATTTCCAGGCGGCACTCGACGAGACCGGCGCGCATTTTGTCGAACCGTTTCTGACCGCACCCTCTCCCGGGATTATCGCCGGGGCGATGAAGAACGAATATTACGACAGCGAAGAAGCCTATCTCGCGGCACTCGGGGCCGCCCTCAAGGGGGAGTACGAGACAATCGTCGGCCGCGGCTACCTGTTGCAGCTGGATTGCCCTGACCTCGCGCTCGAACGCCATCTCTCCTACCAGGACCGGCCGCTCGGCGATTTCCTCGGCTTTGTCGAACGCGTCGTCGCGACGATCAACTCGGCACTCGAAAACATCCCGCGCGACCGGGTGCGCCTGCACGTCTGCTGGGGCAATTACGAAGGGCCGCACGATTGCGATGTGCCGCTAGCCGATATTCTGCCGATCATCCGGGAGGCCAACGTCGGCGGCTTCTTCTTTCCGTTTGCCAACCCGCGCCACGCCCATGAATACCGCGTGTTCGAGAAGCTGCCGCTGGACGACGATCAGCTGATCATCGCCGGGGTGATCGACAGCCTGACCAACTTCATCGAGCATCCCGAGGCGGTCGCCGACCGGATCGAACGGGTGGCTGCCGCGGTCGGCGACCCCCATCGCGTCATCGCCGGCACCGATTGCGGCTTCGACACCTCGGCGGGGATGGGGCGTGTCGCCGAGGACGTCGTGTGGGCCAAGCTGAAGGCGCTGGCCGAAGGCGCGAAGATCGCCTCCGAGCGCCTCCGGTTGTGATGAACCAGCATCATCTCAACCCCGTCGGGACCGGTGGTCGAGATCACGAATCACGTCGTCATCCCGGCGATGATGACGCGCAGGACAGAGGCGACTGATGCCGAAGGCCAACGAGCTTTACGATCAAGATTTTCTGCTCTGGACCAAGGAGCAAGCAACGGCCCTTCGCCGCGCCAGGGGTTCGAACCTCCCGCTCGATTGGGAAAACCTCGCCGAGGAGATAGAAAGCTTGGGAGAGTCGCAACGGACTGAGCTCAATTCGCAAATTAGGCGGGTCCTCCGGCATCTCTTCAAGCTTGAAGCGTCCCCGGCCGTCGACCCTCGTGCCGGATGGCGCGCAACTGTCCGCGATGCACGAATTGAAATCGAAGATCTGCTCGAAGCCAGCCCCAGTCTTCGACGTGAAATCGATGCCGTCGCGAAGAGACAAAGCGCTGCTGCCGCAAAACTCGCCTCCCATGATCTCGAAGATCACGGCGAACCCGCCGACGCGGTTTGGGCCCGGCTCGAGAAAGGCGGGTTTACGATCGAGCAAATTCTCGGCGACTGGTTCCCGGAGGCGTCAGGCTGACTCCCGTCAGGCGCTGCTTTCGGCAACCCGCGGCTGGACCAGCGCCCGGGTCTCACTGTAACGCAAGGATGTTTCGACCTCCCCGCCGTCGAGCCGGCGCAGCCGAAAGAGGTGTGACTTCGCTGCTTCGCCCGCGAGATGCATGACGCCGATGACTTCGTGGGGAGCATAGGGCTCGACAAACATGCCCCTCGCGGCGTCAAAGGCGGGGGCCGCGTCTCCGGGCATCCAGTTGCAATAGGCCGGCAGGAAATTGACCGGGAGGTGTTCGGCGAAGATCACGTAGTTGAGAGCGGTTTGCTCGATGTAGAAAAACCGGGTGCGCTGTGCGACCTGCTCGATGACCCGCGCCCAGGCGTCCCAATGCGGGGCGTCGTGATGCAGCGCGAAGACCCCGCAATTCACCATCGGGTTGCGGCCGAGGCGGTCAGCCATGCGCCAGCCGAACGCCTCGCGATAGCATTTCCAGCTCAGCGTCCTACCAAAGACCTTGGGCCGCTTGTAGTGACGCTTGTAGGCGCGATCGATCTCCGGAGTAATCGCCAGCTTGTCGCGTCCGGCTGCGGCGAGGTACAGCTCGACCGCCCGCCAGTCCTGAACCCACGCATCCGCGTCGATCCACAGGTATGTATCGTAACCGGGGAAATGGCGGCGCAGAAACGGTCGCGAGAGCTGGGCTTTGCGCGTTTCCGGAGTGCGCTCGCGGTCGGGGAAATCGAAGTCCCATCCGGGCTGGACCAGATGGCTAACCCTTGGCAACAGCCATTCTCGGTGCTCCGCAGCGAGGCCGAAATCGAGGATCCCGATCGCCGCATCGCGATCTTGCGCCCGGATCGACAGCACGGTATCGCGCAACAGCCCAAAGTAGTCGCGATCCGCCCCGCTGGCGATCAGAAGCCCAGCGGCCACCGTCGCAGTCCGGTCACCAGGCGAGTGAGGACCCTGCCGAGGTGCTTGCCCACGCGCCGCCAATTCAGGGCACGAGACGGTAACCGCCGGGCTCGGTCACCAGGATCTCGGCTCGGGTCGGATCGCGCTCGATCTTCTGGCGCAGGCGGTAGACATGCGTCTCCAGGGTATGGGTCGTCACGCCGGCATTGTATCCCCACACCTCGCCGAGCAACGTTTCGCGCCCGATCGCCCGATCGCCCGCCCGGTAGAGGTATTTGAGGATCGCCGTCTCTTTTTCGGTCAATCGCACCTTTCTCCGTCCGCTCGGGTCGGTCAGCAGCTTGGCTCCGGGTCGGAAGACATAGGGGCCAATTGTGAATACCGCAGCGTCGCTATGCTCGCTCTGGCGCAGATGGGCGCGCAGGCGGGCCAACAGGACGCTCAACCGAAATGGCTTTGTGACATAGTCGTCGGCGCCCGATTCGAGGCCGAGCACCGTGTCGGCATCGCTGTCCGCCCCCGTCAGCATCACGATCGGCACCAGCACCCCGAAGTCGCGCAGCAGGCGGCACAGCTCGCGTCCATCCATGTCGGGCAGCCCGACGTCGAGCACGACCGTATCGAAACGCTCGTTCCTCACTGCCTCGAGCGCCTGTGCCGCGGTTCCGCACTCGACGCAGACGAACTCCTCGTTGAGCTCGAGCTGTTCAGCCAGCGATTGGCGCAGCGCGACGTCATCGTCGACGATCAAGATTTTGCGACCAGCTCTCATTAACTTCCTCTCGGAGCTGCAGTATGGCCGCGTAGTTATCCGGGCAAGCGCGTCCGCCCATCCCCAAATGCTGGGCCGGCTGCCCGATCACCCGACGAGCAGCCCGTGCCAACGCCAGCGGATTGCCGGGCGGGACCAGCAGCCCAGCCTGATGCGGTACGGTCTCGGGGATCGCCCCCGCCGTTGTTGCGATCACCGGCAAGCCGTGGACCATCGCTTCCGCATAAACCATGCCGTAGCCTTCGTGGAAGGACGGCAAGACAAAGGCATCGGCCTCTTGATAGGCCTGCGCGACCTTTTGCGGCGGCCATTCGCCAGTGAGTGTGATGCGCCGGTCAAGACCGGTGGCCGAAATTTTGCGGCGGACCGCTCGCGCGGTTGGCGCATCCCGCGTGAGCGACCCGATGCAGGTGAGCCTCCAGTCGAGATCGCGGATCCCGGACAGCGCCTCGACGAGCAGCACGTGCCCTTTGCGCGGCAGCAAATTCGCAACACAGAGCAGTGACCGCACGGGACCGCGCCGCGGACGTGGAGGACCGGCCGGCCTTGCCGTCCCCGGCCGGACGACGGCGATCCGCTCGGACGAGATACCGTAGGCCTCTACAGCGGCGGCCGTCCGGCGGCTCGGGCAGAGGACGCCGCAAGCCCGCCGCAGCAGTTCAGCTTCGTAGCGGGCGGCACGCCGCGCCATAGCCACCGGGAGGTCGGTCTCCTGCGCCAGCGGGCCGTGGACGAAGGCGATGAATCTCACCCGGTGCGCCTGCGCGGCAACCAGTTCCCGGAGACTGGCGAGCGCAAGACCGTCCAGGACGGTCTTGGTGCCGTCCGGTAGAGCGGCAATCATCGCACCGTCCGTTGTCGAATTGCGACCCGACAGCTCTATGACCCGAACCGACCGGCCGCGCGCTCGCAAGCCCTCCACGATATGCCGTTCGAACAAATACCCGCCGGTCAGCTGATCGATCCGGCCCGGGACGACGAAGGCAATTTCATCGCTCATCCGAGAGGCGCGTCATAGGCCGCCCAGGCGACGGGCGTCTCGCGCAATACCACCCGCAAGCTGTGCAGTGCCGCGGCGTCGGTCGATCCCAGCGCACCCTCGCGGATCCGCCGTGTCAGCCGCCGGTGGATTTCGCCAGCGAGGAACTCGGCCGTCGTGTTTCTGCCGCGGAATTCCGCCAAGTCGTCGAGATTGCGATAATCGAATTCGCCGAGCACAGCTTTCAGCAGATCGAGCGCGCGGCCGATGTCGCAAACGATGCCATCGGCGTCGAGTACCTCTCGGCGCAGCTCTGCCTCGACCACAAAGGTTGCGCCGTGCAACTGTTGGGCGGGACCGAACACTGCCCCAACGAGACTGTGCGCGATCATCACGTGGTGGCTGACGGTGACGCTGTACATGGCCGTCTCGCGTTGATCAGGGGTAACGCACCGTATGGCAGAGCGCACCCTCCGATGAAAGCGCAAGACGCGCCATCAGCTCGGGCAGCGCCGCGAAATCGGTTTCGCCCGACAGCAGCAGGTCGAATAGCGGATCGTGCAGCAGCGAGAGCGCGAGCACCAACCGGCGCCGACGCGACCAGCGCTCGCGGCGGGCCGCCGGAACAGCGCCGACCTGCGACGAGCGCAAGGTGAGCCGGCGCGAGTGAAAGGCGCCGCCCAGAGCGAGCGGTACGATCCCTGTCCCGTACCAGCTCATCTCGACCACCGTCGCCTCGAAACCGGCGATGGCGAACGCTGCCGCGAGCCCTTCAGGATTTCCGCTTGCATGAATTACCAAGTCGGCTTCGCTCCGCGCGTCCGGCGGCACGGCAAATCCACAACCGAAAGCGGCCGCAAGCGCAGCACGGTTCGGATCGATATCGATCAACTCGACTTCTGCGCCGGGCAGCCGCGCTGCGAGCGCCGCTACGAGGGTGCCGACGACGCCGGCGCCGATGACCGCAATTCGGTCGCCCGGGCCCGGCATCGCGTCCCACAACCCGTTGACGGCGGTTTCCATGTTGGCGGCGAGCGTTGCACGACGTTCGGGCACGTCGTCAGGAATGGGGACGACGGCGTCATGCGGGACAATGAACCGGTCTTGATGGGGATGAAGGCAGAAGACACGACGACCGCACCATTCGGCGGGGCCATTTTCGACGATCCCGGCCACTGCGTAGCCGTATTTGACAGGGCCCGGGAACTCGCCCGCCTGAAACAGACAGCGCATTCGCTGCCACTCGCTTTGCGGCACTTCGCCGCGGAACACGAGCGTTTCGGTGCCTCTGCTGATCCCGCTTGCCCGAGCCTGGATCAGCAGCTCGCCCGGCTGCGGCGGCCGCAGTCGCTCCCCTCGGATCTCGCCTCGGCCGGGTGCAGCGACCCAAAACGCTCGCGCCTCACTCATCGACGAAATAATCCCGCTCGTGGAGGGGTCTCGCGCTCGAACCCTTGTCGGTCGCAGGCCCAAACGGGCACCATCGGCCAGATACACCGATCACGTGATGATGTCGATGCGGCTCGCTTTGCTTCCGTCGTCCTCGCCCACCCTGATCCGGGAGGCGCACGCAGTATTCGTCCGCGCCTTCGGCATCGCCGGCACGGCGGCCTCTCTGCTCGTCCTCACTGGCGCGGTGCGGGCTCTGGCGGCGATGGCCGGCCTGATGCTGTTCGCTGGATTTCTCGTCGCCGTCGAGCGGCAACTCGCCGGCTATCACCCGTTTCCCCGCCTTGGGGCAGCAAACCGGATCACCCTCATTCGGGCGGGGAGCGCATGCCTGATTGCCAGCCGGGCACTCGATCCTGCCCCGCTCGGCGCCACCGAGCGTTGGGTGCTGGCCGCCCTCGCTGGCATCGCACTGCTGCTCGACGGCGCCGATGGCTGGGCCGCCCGCCGTCAGGGATTGGCCTCGACCTTTGGCGCGCGCTTCGACATGGAGACGGACGCGTTTGCAATTGCGGTCCTCGCGGTGGCGGTGGTGAAGGCGGCTACGGTCCCGTCCTGGGTACTGGCGATCGGGGCGATGCGCTACCTCTACCTGGTCGCAGGGTGCCTGTTCCCGGTCTTGCGTGCCCCGCTTCCCGCACGCGCCTTCGCCGATCGCCGCCGCAAGACGATCGCCGTCGTTCAGAGCCTGGCGCTAATCGCGGCGCTCCCCCCGGCGACTCCCGCGGGCTGGGCCGTGGCGGTAGCCGCGTTGGCGCTCGGCCTGCTTGTCTACTCGTTTGCCGCCGACGTCGCCATGCAGCTCGCCTACAGAACGCATAAGTGAACCTCGAATAAGGTGCTGGCGCAATCACCGGCAGCCCATATGATCACCTGCGCCAGGGAGAGAGAGGGTGCCCGAGCCAAAGACAGTTGCAACGCCGCGAAGCGACAGCGCAGGGACCGAGCCGAGCACCGGCCGCAGCCTCGGCGCAGCGATCGCTGCATTCCGCCGCGGCGAGCCGGTGTTGATCCGCGACGATCAGATCAGCGTGCTCGCGGTCGCCGCCGAGCTTGTAACCGAGGACAACTTGCACCAGCTGCGCGAGATCTCGGGGGCTCCGGCGCGTGTCGTGCTGACCCGCCGGCGCGCCGTGGCGCTAGGCCTGGCATCGCGCGCGGAATTGTCTGGTGCGTTGACCATCTCGGTTTCGTCCGACATGCCGGCCGCGGTGATCCGCAATCTCGCCGATCCCGGCGCCTCGCTCGGGGCCGAGCCGCCCGGGTTCGGGCCGGCACCGCTCGTCGCCAAGGGCGGCGCACGCGCGGCCGTCGCTTTGGCGAAGCTGGCAGCGCTCCTGCCGGCAGCCCTGGTGGTTCGCCACGGAGCGGCCGAAGCCGCACTCTTCGCCCGGCGCAGGGACCTCGCCGTTATCGATGCCAAGACGGTATTCAGCCGTAACGCCTCGGCGGCCGGGCTCCAGCGCGTCGCCGAGGCGCGGGTGCCGCTGACCGAGGCTGAAAACGCCCGCCTGATCGCGTTCCGGCCGCGCGACGGCGGAGCCGAGCATCTGGCAATCTTGATCGGCGCGCCCGACCCCGCGGCACCCGTCCTGGTGCGGCTGCATTCCCAATGCTTTACCGGCGACCTCCTCGCCAGGCCTGGTCAACAAGCTCAGAGCCTATCAGTTGCAGGATGCCGGGTTCGACACGCTCGACGCCAACGAGCAGCTGGGTTTCGACGCCGACGAGCGGGTCTATCTGCCGGCGGCCGAGATGCTGCGCCAGCTCGGCTTCGGCACGGTACGCCTGTTGACCAACAACCCGGACAAGGTGGCCGCACTCGAGCGCTACGGCATCCGGGTGGTCGAGCGCGTCTCGCACATCTTTCCGTCAAATGGCCACAACGAGCGCTACCTGCGCACCAAGGCGACCCGCAGCGGCCATTTCCTCTGACCCCAGTCGAGGGTGCCCGCTGTTTTTGCTGTTTTTGCCGCAAATCATCAGCGAACGAGATCGCGTTCTCCGCACAAATCCTGGGCCGCCGGTGATGCGCCGAACGGCGAAACAGCGAGGTCCCCCGCTGTTTTGCCGCTGTATTCGCTGTTTCGTAACAGCGCTGCGAGAATTGCCTAGACCGCACTGCCGTCGAATGATCGTCCGACGAGGCTAGTGCGATACGATAATTATATTAAAGCCTATCACGAAGCAGAATAATTGTCAATTCCCAACCAGCGCTCTGGAGGGCGCCGGGCGTGCGGCCGGATCATGCGGACACGCCGTGCCCCAGCCGAACGCCGATCCCACAACCAGGCCTCGTCACGCTCCAGGGGCGTGGCATCAAACCGGGGCGTCGCATCGCCCGTTCGCTGGCAGAAGGCGCGCATGGTCGCCGCCGCATTTGCACCGACCGTAAGCACCAGCCGCACCGCCTCGAGGACCGGCAGCGCAAGCTGATCGGGGTGGCCTGTGACCACAATGCTGGCAGCGAGGTCACGCGGCAGGCTAAGAGCAGCCGTCCCCAACTCCGAGGGCAGCAGGTGGTGCGCCTCGTCGATCAGCAGCCAGTGCGGCCGGGCGGTCTGCGAGCGAAGCTTGCTGAGTTCGGGGATCAGTTCGGCAAAGACGCGCGGACGCTCGGCCAGATCGATGCCGGTAAGGTCGACGACAACACTTCTCCCGGGCTCCTCCAGCAACTCCATCGCTTCGCGCAGGCTGGGCGGCGTTTTCGTGTCGCCGACGGTGACGGCACCTTCCAGCCCGGCGTAATCCCCTTCCGGATCGATGACGCAAAACTGGAAGCCGCGCTCGGCAAGCCGCTCCAGTAGGCCGGTCGCCAATGTCGATTTTCCGCCGCCGGATGTTCCTGCTATCAGCAGACTGCCGGCAAAAGGATGAAGTTCGATTATCGATCCGTCCGAGGCTCGCACCAGTGGAACCCGCTGATGGGCCAGCCCCGCCGCAACATCGGCGAGATCGTCGGCGACCAGCCGCCCGATTAGCTCGGCCACACCGCCGCCCCGCGATGCCTTGGTCAGGATCGCGGCGTCTTCCTTGACCATCGGAAGGGCATTGGCGACGGCGACAGCGCAACCACAGGCGCTCAGAAACGCATGATCATTCTCGGCATCACCGATGCCGACCACATTCAGCGGCGACAGTTTCATCCGCTCCAGAGCCGCCGCCAAACCGGTCGCCTTGTTGACGCCGGGGGGCAGCACCATGACCGCCCCCTTGTTGAAGATAATCTGCATTTCCAGGCCCAGCTCGCGGATCGTCTCCAACACGATCTTTTCGTTCGGCTCCAAGGTCGCCACGATGCATCGACCAATCGACAGCGGGCTAACGCGGCGCTCTTTCAGGCGTTCGATGAAGGGGACGGGCGGCTCGGGACCCAGGAGAGTCGGCGTCTCAGTCGCCGGCTCGTAAAGCAGAGCGCCGTTCTCGGCTACCACCAACGCAAACCGATCGAGTTGGGGAAAGACCTCTTGTAGATCGGGCAATTCGCGCCCTGTTACGAGTATCAGCTTGCGGCCGGACTGCCTCAACAGATCGAGCGCTTCCAGTGTCGCCGGCGCGACCCTGCCATCTTCGGCCAGCGTGCCGTCGTAATCGCTGGCAAGCGCCATGAAGTACATGATGATGGGTGCTCAGCGAACGAAGGCGGAAAGGGGCGGTCCTGTCCGGGAGAACGTGCTCGGCAACAGAAGGTTGCCTATTGGCCCTCGCCGCGCGTTCCGAAGATCGCGGTGCCGACCCGAACATGGGTCGCGCCAAAGCGTATCGCCTTCTCGAAATCGGCGCTCATGCCCATGCTGAGGAGTGCCAGCCCGGTGCGCAGGGCGATCTCGCGCAACAACGCAAAATGCAGCGCCGGCTCCTCGTCGAGCGGTGGGACGCACATCAGGCCTTCGATCGGCAAGCCGAGCCGGTCGCGGCATTCGACGATAAAATCATCGGCCTCGGCCGGGAAAATCCCCGCTTTCTGCGGTTCCTCGCCGGTGTTGACCTCGATCAAGCAGGATAAGCGACGACCGCTGCGCTCCATCTCCTTGGCCAAGGCTTCGGCGAGCCGCGGCCGGTCGACGCTTTCGATCACGTCGAAAAGCGCCACGGCCTCGCGCACCTTGTTGGTCTGCAGCGGCCCGATCAGATGCAGAGCGAGGTCGGGAAATGCCTCACGCAGTGCCGGGTATTTCGCCTGCGCCTCCTGAACTCGGTTCTCGCCGAAGACGCGATGACCCGCGGCGAGCGCCTCACGGATCGTCTCTGCCGGATGGGTCTTGGTGACGGCGACAAGATTAACGCTGGCCGGCGTTCGCCCGGCAGCGGCGGCGGCCGCCGCTATCCTGCCGCGGACTTCGACGAGATTGGCGGCGATAACCCCTTCCATAGCGCCTCCATTCCTGGCACAAGGCTCGTCCCTGGCTCCGGCCGCGAGGACGCCGTTTTGCCGAGGATCACGGGATGTCCTTCGTCCATTACCGCCTGTCTGCCGCCTTTGCCGCAAGTCTTTCGTTGGCCGTTGCGGCGTGCGCCTCAACCCAGTCGAGCGAGCAGCCCCAGCCGCCGGCGGCGCCGAACACTCAGCAAGCCTCGACCAGCGTGCCGAGCGAAATCGATACCGAAGCGACGATCTGGACGATCCTTGGTTTCGCCAAGAAGGAATCGGAACGGCGTGTCGGCCCGCAGACCGGGAGCACCGTCAGCCCGATCTTGTGGCAGGCCGCCCTCGACACCCTCGATTTCGTCAAGCTGGCCTCGGAGGACCCTCTCGCCGGATCGATGGTCACCGATTGGTATTCGCCGGCGGGCAAGCCAAACGAGCGCTACAAGGTCAACGTGTTCATCCTGGCGCGATCGTTGCGGTCCGATGCGATAGCCGTGACGGTAACCCGTCAGGCGCGGCTAGGCGACGGCAACTGGCTCGAGACCACCATCGCGCGGCAAGTCGAGACCGATCTCGAAAACGCGATCCTGAGCCG
>WNFP01010285.1_pt1 | contig 11823 bp, 8 predicted proteins | sample 5400201 | NCBI WGS metagenome assembly WNFP01 (sample SAMN13153355, study PRJNA577476) | soil metagenome | isolation source: 115 cm saprolite under Madrone tree | place: USA:California | collected 2016-06-14
TATTCCAATCTCGAGATGGACGTAAGGCGCAAGGAGCGCGGCTCGCGCTACGCTCACGTGGACGCGCTCCTCCAGCGTCTCACGGGAGCCGAGGCCTCGCTCGTGGTCAACAACTGCGCCTCGGCGGTCCTGCTCGCGCTCGAGAGCCTCGCGCGGGGCAGGGAGGTCATCGTCTCGCGCGGAGAGCTGATCGAGATCGGCGGCGAGTTCCGCATCCCCGATATCATGCGCCGATCGGGCGCGACGCTGCGCGAGGTCGGCACGACCAACCGCACCCATCTCAAGGACTACGCGCAGGCGATCGGGCCCGAGACCGGGCTCCTGCTCAAGGTCCACACCTCCAACTATCGCGTCGTCGGCTTCACCGCCGCCGTGTCCTCGCGCGAGCTGGCCGAGCTCGGGCGCGAGCGGGGCGTGCCGGTGATGGAGGACTTGGGCTCCGGCTGCCTCGTGGATCTCCGCCGCTTCGGGTTTCCGTACGAGCCCACCGTGCCCGAGGTCGTGGCCTCGGGCGTGGACCTCGTGTCCTTCTCCGGAGACAAGCTGCTCGGCGGGCCGCAGGCGGGCCTCGTCGTCGGCAAGGCCAGCTTGATCGGCCGCCTCGCGCAGAACCCGCTCAACCGCGCGCTCAGGATCGACAAGCTCACCGTGGCGGCTCTCGAGGCGACGCTGTACGCGTACGAGGCGGGCGACGCGCTCGAGACCATCCCGACGCTCCGGATGCTGACCGAGGCGCAGTCGGCGATCAGGCGCAGGGCCCGCGGGCTCCTCCGCCGCCTCTCGCCCGAGATCCAGGCGCGGCTCGGCATCACCCTCGTGGACGCGACCTCACAGGTGGGGGGCGGCGCGCTGCCTACGGTCGAGCTGCCGACGGCCGCGGTGGCGCTGGGCACTCGCGAGCGCCCTGCCCAGGTTCTCGACGAACACCTCCGCAGCGGCCAGCCGCCCGTTCTCGGCCGCGTCCTCGACGACCGGCTCCTGCTGGACTTCCGCACGATCCTCCCCTCCGACATTCCCGCCCTCGCGGCCGCCCTCAGCCGCCTGTGACAGCGGCCAAGCATGTCGTAGCGGGGACCGCGGGCCACATCGATCATGGCAAGACCTCGCTCGTCAAGGCGCTGACCGGGACCGATACCGACCGGCTGCCGGAGGAGAAGGCGCGCGGCATCACGATCGACCTGGGCTTCGCCTTCCTCGAGGAGCCGGGCGGCCTGACCATCGAGATCGTGGACGTGCCGGGCCACGAGCGCTTCGTCAAGAACATGCTGGCGGGCGTGGGCGGCATCGACCTCGCGCTCCTCGTCATCGCCGCCGACGAGGGCGTGATGCCGCAGACGCGCGAGCACTTCGCGATCTGCCAGCTGCTGCGCATCACATCGGGCATGGTGGCCCTGACCAAGACCGACCTTGCGGAGCCCGACTGGGTCGAGCTGGTCAAGGATGATGTCGGACGGCTGCTCGGGGGCAGCTTTCTCGAGGGCTGCCCCATCGTGCCCGTCTCGGCGAAAACCGGGCAGGGGCTGCCCGAGCTGCGCCAGACGCTGGCGCGGCTGGCCGCCCTCGTCCCGGGACGCCCGACGGACAAGAACGCGCGGCTTCCCATAGACCGGGTCTTCACCGTCAAGGGCTTCGGCACCGTGGTCACCGGGACGCTAATGGCCGGCCGGCTCGCCGTGGAGGACAGGGTCGAGATCTTCCCCCGGGCGCTCCAGGCCAAGGTGCGCGGTCTCCAGGTCCACGGCCGGGCCGTCGAGACCGCGCAGGCGGGGCAGCGCACCGCCGTCAATCTCCAGGGTGTCGAGCGCGCCGCCGTCGAGCGCGGGGACGTGATCGCGCCGCCGGCCGCGCTCGTGCCGACCCTCCTCGCCGACGCGACCCTCGAGCTCCTGGCCGACGCGCCGCGGCCGCTCAAGGCGCGCGACCGCGTGCGCTTCCACGTGGGCACCCACGAGGTGATGGCCCGCGTGCTGCTCGTCGACAGGCAGGAGGTCGCGCCCGGTGACGTGACATACGGCCGCTTCCGTCTCGAGGCGCCTGTGTGCGCGCTGCCCGGCGACCGCTACGTCATCCGCTCCTACTCGCCGATCGTCACCATCGGCGGCGGTACCGTGCTCGACGTGGCCCCGCCCCGGTTCAAGCGAAAGAGCGGTGCGCTCGCCGACCACCTGCGTGTCCTCGAGACGGCGCCGCCGGCCAAGGTCGTCGAGGAGCACCTCCTCCAGGCGGGGGCGGCCGGACTCCGGGCCGCTGACCTGCGTGCCCGCACCCCGTTCGGACCCGAGCGTCTTCGCGCGCTGATCGAAGAGCTCCAGCAGGCGCAGGCGGTGACCACCGTCGACCGGGAGTGGTACGTGCACCGTGAAGCGAGCGATCGCCTCCGATCCCAGACCCTGGCGCTCCTCGAGGCCTTCCATTCCCAGAACCCGCTGCGCGGGGGAATCTCCCGGGAGGAGCTCCGGAGCCGCGCCGGCCACGCGCAGGAGAAAGTGTTCGCCCAGCTGCTCGCCGCGCTCGAGACCGACGGCGTCGTGCGGAGCGAGCGGGACCAGGTGCGCCTGGCCTCCCACGCCATCCGTCTGACGTCCGAGCAGCAGCGGGTCGTCGAGGGGCTTGAGTCCGCCTTCCTGGGCGCGGGCGCCGCGCCGCCCAGCCCCGAGGAAGCGCTCGGCCGCCTGGGGGTCAAGGGCACGGAGAAGCACGAGCTCTTCCAGCTGCTCGTCGCCGACCGGCGGCTCGTCCGCGTCAAGGAGTCACTCTTCTTCCACGCGGCGGCGCTCGGGAAGATCCAGGACACGGTCGTGGCCCATCTCAAGGAGAAGAAGGAGATCGGCCCCGCCGACGTCAAGGACCTCCTGGGCGTCAGCCGGAAGTACGCCATCCCCCTCATGGAGTACCTGGATTCCCAGCGCGTCACCGTTTGCCAGGGCGAGCGAAGGGTCCTGCGCTCTCCCTAGCCACCGCCCGCGCGTTGACATTGCAGGACGGTACGCGTAGGGTAAGGGGGCTTCGTACCAGGAAAGGAGTGTCGCCATGTTTGGTCTGGGCTATCAGGAACTGCTCCTCATCCTCGTCATCGTCCTCATTCTGTTCGGCGCACAGCGCCTGCCGGACCTGGCCCGCTCGCTGGGCTCGAGCGTGAAGGAGTTCAAGAAGGGCGTGACCGAGCTCAAGGACGACGCGTCGTCGGCGCACAAGAAGGACGACGACAAGAAAGCCTGACGCCCTCGCTGCCCCGCCGCCACCCTCCTCGCCTCGACCACCTGTGTCCCCTGATCGCTACGCCGTCGGCATCGACCTCGGCGGCAGCAAGCTGCGTGGCGGCCTCCTGAGCCCCGAGGGACAGCTCGTCGGGCGCCTCGAGGTGCAGACCGAGGCCTGGAAAGGCGCGCCGGGAGTCCTGGCGAACCTCAAGGGCGTCATCGGGCGGCTGCTCGACTCCACCGAGCCCGGGCGCGTCACCGGCATCGGCATCGCCGCCGCGGGCCAGATCCATCCCAAGAGCCAAGCCGTCGTCTACGCTCCAAACCTCGAGTGGGAGAACGTGCCTCTCCGCGACGAGATCGAGTCGGTCTTCGGCTTGCCCGTGTACGTTGAGAATGACGTGCGCGCCGCCGCCTGGGGTGAATACCGCTTCGGAGTCGGACGCGGCGTCCAGAGCCTCATCGCGGTCTTCGTCGGCACCGGCGTCGGCTCGGGCGCCGTGGTGGACGGCATCCTGCTCCAGGGCGCGGGCAATGCGGCGGGCGAGCTCGGCCACACGCAAGTCGTACCCGACGGACTGCCCTGCACCTGCGGCCAGCATGGCTGCGTCGAGGCCTATGCCTCGGGACGCGGCTTCGCGCGGCGCCTGGAGGCGGCCCTCGCGACCGGCATCGAGACCCGGCTCGCGTCGGAGACCGGCGGCGATCCTTCGCGCGTGACGGCGGCGCTCGTGGAGCGCGCCGCCGCGGCCGGAGACGCTTTCGCGCGCGCGATCTGGAGCGACGCCGAGCGGTACCTGGGTCAGGCCATTGGCAACTACATCACGCTCCTGAATCCCGAGCTCCTCGTGCTGGGCGGCGGTGTGATGACGACGGTACCCGGGCTGGCTCCGGCGCTCGAGCGGGAAGTGCGGGCTCACGCCACCGTCCTTTCCCGGGATGTCCGAATCGTTCGCGCCGGCCTCGGCGACTCCTCGGCCATATTCGGCGCGGCCGATCGTGTCTGGGGGCACGTGTGAGCGCCGCTGCCCGCTGGGCGCGATCGCACCTCGAGCGGCACGCCGACGCCTGGCTCGCGAGCGGTCTGGCCGCGCTGACGCTCCTGTCCCGCTGGCCGTACCGGGCCCGGATGCTCTACAACTGGGACGCCGTGCAGTTCGCGCTCGCGCTGCGCGAGTTCGACATCGCCAAGCACCAGCCTCACCCGCCCGGCTATCTGCTCTATGTCGGGCTGGGGCGCCTGCTGAACATTCCGCTGGCCGACCCGAACCTCGCGTACGTCTCGCTCGCCATGCTTTTCAGCGCCGCCACCACCGTGACCGTCTACTGGCTGGCGCGCGTGCTCTACGACCGCGCCACCGCCGCGTCGGCGGCGGCGCTCCTGGCCGTCAGCCCGCTCTTCTGGTTCTACGGTTCAGTCGGGCTGACCTACGCGGGCGAGGCATTCGTCGCCTCGCTGGTGGCGGCCTTCGCCTATGGCGCGCTCCGCGGCCATACGCGCTTCCTCTACGGGGGCGCGGTGGCCCTGGGCCTCGCGGGCGGCATCCGCCCGTCGGTGCTGGTGCTGCTCTTCCCGCTCTCCGTCGGCAGCGCGCTCGTCGGGGTCCGCGGCGCTCGGCGCCTGGCGCTCGCCGCGGCCCTCATGCTGGGCGCCGTGCTGTCGTGGTTCCTGCCCATGGTCTGGCTCACCGGAGGCCTCGACGCCTATCTCCGCGCCTCGACCCAGCTCTACGGCTCCGTGGTCCTGCCGACCTCGGTGTTGGGCGGCTCCCTCGACGTGACGCTGGCCCAGGCCCGCTATGTCCTGGCGTCGGTGATCGTGGGACTGGGCCCGCTGGCCCTGGCCGTCTTCGCGCTACCGCTCTACGTCCGGCGCGCCGGGTGGGGCAGGCAGGAATGGTTTCTCCTCGCCTGGATCGTGCCGCCCGCGGTTTTCTACACCCTCGTGCACTTCGGCCAGGCGGGGTATGTCCTGACCTTCCTGCCAGGTCTCGTCATCCTGTTGAGCCGCGTCCTCGTGGAGGCTGTCGCGGCAGGGTCCGAGCGCCTCCGGCGCCCCAACTGGCGCTGGGGGCTGACCGCGGCCGCCCTCGTGCCGCTCTGCCTCGTGAGCACGGGCTTCTTCGTCAGCGCGCGGCCCGTGCCGCGTCATTTCGACAACCGTACCGGCGACGCGTGGATCTGGCGCGCGAAAGACGAGGCGCACGACTGGATCATGAGCCGGACGGCCGCGGCGCTCCGCGAGCACGAGGCGGTGATTCGCACCTACGTCGAGACCATCCATGCCGTCTACGACCCGGCGGATACGGGGCTTCTCACCGAGGTGGGCAATACCCGCTCCTACCCCTGGCTGCGCCACGCGATGTTCTACCTGCCCGAGTACGAGATCTACCAGGTGCAGCTGGGCGAGCTGCCTCGCGGTTTCTACGCGCCGCAGTCGGCCGCGACCATGATCCTGACGCCCGGCTCCACCGTCACCATCCCCCGCCGCGTGCGCCGGCTCGTCTGGTTCGTGGACCACTGGGACCCGGCCGTGCCGCGGCCGCGGGGCTTGCAGGAGATCCCGCTGCCGTACGGTCGCTTCCTCTACGTCCTGCCGTTGGGCCGCGGGCGCGCGCAGTACGCGGGCTACACCTTCATCCGCGACAAGCGGTGACGGGACGGGGCGCGCTCCTCCTCACCGCCGCCGCGCTGGCCGCCGCCGTCGGGCTCTTCCTCCAGCGCGAGCGACTCATCGCCGGACCCCTGGGCCTTCACGGCTTCCCTCTCGACGACTCGTGGATTCACTTCCACCTCGCCCGCAACGTGGCCGAGGGCCACGGCTTCGCGTACAACCCCGGCGTCCCCGTGTCGGGCTCGACGGCGCCGCTCTGGACCCTGCTCCTGGCCGGGCTTTTCAAGGCGGGAGGAGTCTACCCAGCGTGGGCCAAGGCGGCGGGCATCGCGGCCGCGCTCGGCGCCGCGTGGCTGGCGCGGCGGCTCGCTCTCGCGTGGACGGGGGACGCCGCCCTTGGCCTGACGGCGGCGCTCGTGACCGCCTGGAGCGCGCCCATGGTCTGGGGCGCGCTGTCCGGAATGGAAGTGGCGCTGGCCGCGCTCCTCGTGACGGCGGCCGTGGTCGCCCATGTCGAGGGACGAGCTCCGACCTCCGCCGCCCTCGTGGGCCTGGCCGTGCTCGCGAGACCCGAGTCTGTCCTGCTCGTCCCGCTCCTCTGGCTGGCGGGACCCCTGACCGCCAGGCGCTCGGCCGTCGCCTTGGGCCTCCCCGCGATGATGCTCGTCCCGTGGGTAGCGTTCAATCTCCGGACCTCGGGCACCCCCTTGCCTGCGACGGCCATCGCCAAGATCGAGGGCGGGCTCGTGGGCCTGCTCGAAGGTGCGCGTGAGTCCGCGGCGATGACCTTGCTGTCCCGGCCCTGGCAGTTCGAGCGCGAGTGGACTACCTGGCTGGTCTCGGTCAACGTGCTGCTTCCCGTTCTGATATTGCCGGGGCTCTGGGTGGTCTGGCGTCGCGGCGGGCGAGCCTGGGCGCTGCCGGCCTCGATTCTCTTTCTCCACCCGCTCGGCATGGCGCTGCTGGCTCCCTACCGGGGTCCGGCCTTCCAGGAGGGGCGCTACTCGATCCAGCTCCTGCCCCTGGCCATCGTGGTCGCGGTCAGCGCCCTGGTGCTCGGCGAGGGATGGCTTCGTCGCGTCGCCATGGCCCTGCTCCTCGTGGCCTCGCTTGCCTCGCTCAGCCCCGGCGCGACACGCTACGCCTGGGCCGTGCAGAACATCGATGCCATGCAGGTGAGCCTTGGCCGCTGGGTGCAGGCCCACACGCCGGCCGACTCCCGTCTGGCGCTCAACGACGTGGGAGCGATCGCCTACCTCGGGCGCCGCGAGGTGGTCGACGTCATGGGTCTCGTCACTCCGGCCATCATCCCGTACCGCCGCGACGGCGAGGCGGGCGTCCTTCGATTTCTCGAGCGCGCCTGCCCGGACTACTTGATCATCTTCCCCGCGTGGTTTCCGGTCCTCTCGGCTCGCACCGACCGCTTCACGCCCATCCACCGGGTCAGGCTCGAGCGCAATACCGTGGCCGGAGCCGACGAGATGGTGGTCTACGAGACAGCCTGGAACCGCTGGCGCCAGGGGCATGAGGCTTGTCCGGGCCGCGGGTAGCGGGGCTATACTGATCTGGTGATGACTCGATCGAGGCGGACGGCGTTCCCCGCGATCTTGCTGGGTCTGGCGGTGGTGGGGCTCTGGCCCTCGATCTCGTGGGCCCAGTCGGCGGAGGGCGCCTTAAGCCAGGGGGCGCGCATCAGCTTTACCCCGGGCAAGCCCATCATGGTCTCGGCCAAGATCAACGGCGGGGGCTCGGCGCAGCTCATGCTCGACACCGGGGCATCGGTGACCGTGATCAACCCGCGCGTGCTGGCCGGCATGGGCATCGGCTCGCGCGAGGCGCTGCGGGGCTCAGTCAAGGGCGCCACCGGCTCGGCCGACGTGCTCTTCGTTCCCGTCGAGAGCATCGAAGTGGGTGAAGCGCGCTCGGGGCCACTTCGCGTGGCGGCGCACGACGTCGACCTGGGTCAGGGTGACGGACTCCTGGGCCGCGACTTTCTCGACCAGTTCACCGTCAACATCGACAGCACGGCAGGCGTCGTCACGCTCTCCCCCAAGTAGCCGGCACGTGTCGCTCACGTCGACGGGCGCCCAGCGTCGGCTCTTCCGCGCGGCGGCGGCTCTCCTGGCCCTGACGTTCTGCCTGGCGCCCGCTGCGCATGCCCAGCTGTACCGCTGGACCGACGACAGCGGCGAGACCCACTTCGGCCAGGGGCCCGAGAGTGTGCCCGAGCGCTACCGTAGTCGAGCCCGCTCCGTCGGCACCGTGGATGCGCCACCCGTGCCCTCGGGTCCGGTCGAGGCGAAGGTCACGGACGGCGTCACGCGCATCGCGTTTCCGCCGGGACGCCCCATCATGGTGACGGCGAAGATCAATGGGCGTGGCCTCGTGCAGCTCGTGCTCGACACCGGCGCCGACCGGACCATGATCAAGCCGGCCGCGCTGTTCGGCTTGGGGGTCAGCTACCAGGACGCGCCCAGGCTCCAGTTCCGCGGCGTGACGGGCGCCGCGTCCGCCTATCTCGTGAGCCTCGGGAGCCTGGAAGTGGGCGGGGCGCGCGTCGCTCCGCTGCGCGTGTACTCGCACGATGCCCAGATGGGCGGCGGTGCAGAGGGTTTGCTCGGCCGGGACTTCCTGAACTATTTTCGCGTCACCATCGACAACGTTCGCGGCGTCGTGGAGATCGCCCCCAGATAGTCCGAGGCCGCCCGACCGGCGGGCCCGCCGGCGAGGGGCTTTCTTGCCCTAAACGCTTATCGGTGTTACGTTTCCTCCTCTATGGATTACAAGGAAACGCTCAACCTCCCGAAGACCACTTTCCCCATGAAGGCCAACCTGCCCAAGCTCGAGCCCGACATGCTCGCGCGCTGGGAGGAGATGGACATCTACGCCCGCATCCTCCAGGCTTCGGAGAAGCGGCCCCTCTGGATCCTCCACGACGGCCCGCCCTACGCCAACGGACACATTCACATGGGCCACGTGCTCAACAAGGTCCTCAAGGATCTGGTCGTCAAGTCGCGGGCGATGCTCGGCAACAATGCGGTGTACGTCCCTGGCTGGGATTGCCACGGACTGCCCATCGAGCACCAGGTCGACCTCGAGCTCGGCCTCGATCAGCCCGGCGTGGACGTGCGCCAGGCCATGGACCCCGTCGAGAAGATCCGCCGCTGCCGGGAGTACGCGCTTCGCTTCATCGACATCCAGCGTGAAGAATTCAAGCGGTTGGGAATCTTCGGCGACTGGGCGAACCGGTACGCCACGCTGGACCCCGCCTACGAGGCCGTCATCGTCCGCGAGTTCGGGCGCTTCGTGGGGCAGGGGGCCGTCTACAAGGGGCTGAAGCCGGTCCACTGGTGCATGTACTGCAAGACCGCGCTCGCCCAGGCCGAGGTCGAGTACGAGGACCAGAAGACGCCGTCCGTGTACGTGAAGTTCCCGCTCAAGACGGCGTCGCCCGCGCTGGCCAAGGCGCTCGGTGCGCGCCGCGCCTCGCTCGTCGTCTGGACGACGACACCGTGGACACTGCCCGCCAATCTCGCCATCGCGGTGCACCCTGGCGAGATCTACACGGCCGTGGAGCTGGACGGCGAAGCGCTGGTGGTTGCCCGTCCGCTGGCGGAAGCGTTCGCCGCGCTGCCGGCCCTCAAGGGACGGACGCGGCCGACGGACGTCGCCGTCCCGGGCGCCGCCCTCGAAGGCACGGTCTGTCGCCACCCCTGGATCGACCGGGACGCTCCGGTGCTCGGCGCGGACTTCGTGGCCATGGACACCGGCACCGGGCTTGTGCACATAGCTCCCGGGCACGGTGAAGAAGACTACGAGCTCGGGCGCAAGGCGGGCCTCAAGATCTACAACCCGGTGGACGACGACGGCCGCTTCATCCCAGAGGTCGCGCACTTCGCGGGGCTGACCGTGTGGGAAGCCAACCCGAAAATCATCGCGCACCTCAAGGAGGCCGGCGCCCTCGTCGCGGAGGTCACGCTCAGCCACGAGTACCCGCACTGCTGGCGGTGCAAGAACCCGACGCTCTTCCGAGCGACCGAGCAGTGGTTCATCTCGCTCGACAAGAACGGGCTCAGGGAGAAGGCGCTGGACGCCATCCGGAACGACGTGCGCTGGATCCCGGCGTGGGGCGCGGACCGCCTCTTCAACATGATCGCGCACCGGCCCGACTGGGTGCTCTCGCGCCAGCGGGTCTGGGGCGTGCCGATCGTGGCGTTCTACTGCCGCGCGTGCTCGGCCCTGCTCCTGGACGAGCGCGTCATCGAGCACGTGGCGGGGATCTTCCGCGACGGGCGGGGGATCGAGGAGTGGTACCTCCGCCCCGAGAGCGAGCTCGTGCCGCCCGGCACGCGCTGCCCGGCATGCGGTGGCGGCGACTTTCGCAAGGAGACCGATATCCTCGACGTGTGGGTGGACTCGGGCTGCAGCCACGCGGCCGTGCTGGAGACGCGCACGAATCTCCGCTGGCCGGCGGACATGTACCTCGAGGGTTCGGACCAGCACCGCGGCTGGTTTCACTCCTCGCTGCTCGAGGCCGTCGGCACGCGCGGCCGGGCGCCGTACAAGTCGGTGCTCACGCACGGCTTCCTGGTTGACGGCGAGGGACGGAAGCTGTCCAAGTCCGTCGGCAACTACGTCACGCAGGAGGAGATCCTGCCCAGGTACGGCGCCGAGGTGATGCGCCTGTGGGTGGCCGCCGAGGACTACACCGAGGACGTCCGCCTCTCCGAGGAGATCCTGGTCCGGCTCGGGGACGCCTACCGGAGGATCCGGAACACCTTCCGGTTCCTCCTCGGCGCGCTCGCCGACTTCGACCCCGACCGTGACCGCGTCTCCTACGACCAGATGGACGAGATCGACCGCTGGGCGCTCCTGCGCCTGGGCGAGATGATCGCCCGCGTGCGCCGGGCCTACGACGAGTACCAGTTCCACGTCGTGTTCCACACGGCGAACAACTTCTGTGCCGTCGACCTCTCGGCCCTCTACCTCGACATCATCAAGGACCGCCTGTACACGTCGGCGCCGGGCGATCCCAAGCGCCGCGCGGCCCAGACGGTGTGCTTCGAGATCCTGACGGCGCTGGCACGGCTGCTCGCGCCCATTCTCGTCTTCACCGCCGACGAGGTGTGGAGCTACATCCCCGGCCGCGGGAAGCCCGAGAGCGTGCACCTCGTCACCTTCCCCGAGGAGCGCGGCGAATGGATCGACGACCGGCTTGGCGTCGAGTGGGAGCGCCTGCTCGAGGTGCGCGGCGAGGTCTCGCGCGCGCTCGAGGCCGCGCGCAAGCAGGGGTCGATCGGTAAGGGTGTGGACGCGGTCGTGTACGTCACGAGCGCGCCCGAGGAGCAATGGCGGCCGCTCCTCGCCGGCAAGGGCGAGAGCCTGCTGGCGACGCTCTTCAACGTCTCGGCCGTGCGCCTGGCCGAGCGGCCGCCGCAGGGCGCGGGCACCACCTACGACAGCCAGGACATCCCCGGCCTCGGGCTCGTCGTCGTCCCCGCCCAGGCGCTGGGCTGGAAGAAGTGCGAGCGGTGCTGGACCTGGAGCGCGAACGTGGGGGCGGACCCGCGGCATCCCACCCTCTGCGAGCGCTGCCTGCCGGTGGTCCTCGCCCACCGATGAGGCTGGTGGTGGCCGTGGGCGGGATCGTCCTGATCCTCGACCAGGCCGCGAAGTGGCTCGCGCTGCGCCGCCTGCCTCCCGGCGCCCCCATGAGCGTCATCGACGGCTTCTTCTCGCTGACCCTCGTGATGAACCCCGGCTTGGCGTTCGGCATGCTCGGCACCGTGCCGCGCGGCTGGCGCTGGGTCGTGGCGCTGCTCTCCATCGCGGCTCTCGGCGTGCTCGCCGCGGTGGCCACGCGCCTCCTGCCCGAGGGCGGCCGCGCGGCGGCCGTCGCCGTCGGCATGATCTTCGGCGGCGCGGCGGGCAACCTGATCGACCGCGCGCGCTTCGGGGCCGTCGTGGACTTTCTCGACTTCTACTGGCGCGGCTGGCACTGGCCCGCCT
>WNFP01006008.1_pt1 | contig 11822 bp, 8 predicted proteins | sample 5400201 | NCBI WGS metagenome assembly WNFP01 (sample SAMN13153355, study PRJNA577476) | soil metagenome | isolation source: 115 cm saprolite under Madrone tree | place: USA:California | collected 2016-06-14
ATGGGCGGGGAAGCCGTAGCCGTTCAAGTAGATGATGTCGATGTCGCCCGCGCGGAGGGCGTAGCCTTCCTCAAGAATGCGCGCGCCTTCGTTGACTAGAGCGTAGACGCAGCGATCGACAATCTCTTCTTTGGAAATTTGACGCTGAGGGATTCCAGCTTCGGCGGCCCATTTGCGGACCAGTTGTGCGACTTTCGGATCGGGAATGGCGCGGCGGTTTTCATCGTACATGTACCAGCCAGCGCCAGTTTTCTGGCCGTAACGGCCCATCTCGCAGAGATTATCTCCTGCAAAAGCCTGGCGAATTCCGGGCTTCTCCAAGTGGCGATATTCCTTGCGGATGCGCCAGCCGACGTCAAGACCAGCGAGATCGCCGACCGCGAGCGGGCCCATGGCCATGCCGAAATCGTATAGCGCGGAATCGACACCCTCGACACTGGCGCCTTCTTCGAGAAGGAAAACAGACTCGCGGACATACGGATGAAACATTCGATTGCCGACGAATCCGCGGCAGTTCCCCACCAAGACGCCGATCTTGCCGATTTTTTTCGAAAGCTGCATGCAAGTGGCGATGACTTCGTTGCTGGTGGCCTTGCCTCGCACAATTTCGAGGAGACGCATCACATTGGCGGGGCTGAAGAAATGCGTGCCGATCACGGATTGCGGACGCGCGGTCGAGGAAGCAATCTCGTCGATATTGAGCGTGGATGTGTTACTTGCCAAGATGGCATCTGGTTTCGAGACGCGATCGAGTTCGGCGAAGACTTCTTTCTTGAGCGCCATGCCTTCAAAAACGGCTTCGATCACCATGTCGGCGTTTGCGAAAGAATCGTAACTGAGCGTGGGCCGAATCAGCTTGAGCCGCTCGTCAACAAAGTCTTGCGTGAAGCGGCCGCGCTTCACGGAAGTCGCGTAATTCTTCTGAATGTTGGCGAGACCTCGATCGAGCGCGGCTTGATCGGCTTCTTTCAAGAGAACGGGGATGCCGGCGTTTGCCAAGACCATGGCGATGCCGCCGCCCATCGTTCCCGCACCAACGACAGCCGCGGTATTCACGGGAATCAGTGGAGTCTGTTTCGGAATGTCGGGGATCTTGGCCACTTCGCGCTCGCCGAAGAAAACGTGGATGAGGGCTTTCGATTGATCGGAGAAGAGGCAATCCACGAAGAGTTTGCGCTCGAGTTTACAGCCCTCTTCAAAGGGGAGTTTCGTGGCAGCTTCGACGGCATCTATGGCGGCGAGCGGCGCGATCATGCCGCGCTGTTTTTTACGGGCGTTCTCGCGGGCGGCGGCGAAAATTGGAGCGTTGCTCTCCGCGGGCCCGAGCCTTTCGTTTCGTTCGCGCGTTTTGCGCGCAGGCTTGTCGCCGACTTCGCGCGCAAAAGCGACGGCACCTGTCAACAAGTCGCCTTCGATCAAGCGGTCGATTATGCCGAACTTCATCGCTTCCGAGGCCTTGATCGGATTGCCATCCGCGCACATTTCGACGGCTTTGGCAGCACCTGCGAGCCGGGGCAAGCGCTGCGTTCCAGCGGCGCCGGGAATGATGCCGAGCTTTACTTCCGGCTGGCCGACTTGCGCACCGGGTACGGCGACCCGGTAGTGGCCGGACATGGCGAGCTCAAGGCCGCCGCCAAAGGCGCTTCCGTGGATGGCCATGACGACCGGCTTGCAGCAATCTTCGATTTTTAGGAGCAGGGAAGGCAGTTCCAATCCGCCACCGGACTTTCCGGAAGTGATTTTGCCGAACTCCTTGATGTCCGCTCCGGCAACGAATGTTTTGCCGCCACCGATCAAAACCGCCGCTTTGACGGATCCGTCTTTGTCGATCTGCTCGATTGCGGCGGCGATGCCTTCCGGGACGCCGGGACTCAGCGCGTTCACCGGAGGATTGTTGATGGTGATGACGGCAATGCCGTTGTCTTTCGTAAGCTGAACTAGGTCGCTCATCGGTGGCCGCTCTTTCTCACGGAATATTTTTTAAACTTCGCGGTAAAACGCACTTGCGCCGGATACCGCAGGGCAAACTTGCGTCTTATTTATAAGACTTCTCACTTGCGGCTGGCAAATTCAGGCCGAATCGTGTCTTGCCCACCCCAATATTTTTTGCGCAGTTCCCTTTTCAGGATTTTCCCCGTGCCCGTTTTCGGCAAGCTGCCGAAAAACTCAACGGAGCGAGGCGCTTTGTAGTGCGCGATGCGAGCCCGGCAGAAATCGAGCAACTCGGCTTCGGTGGCTTGCGCGCCGGGCTTCAGCACAACCAAAGCTTTATCGCCGGTGTGAAACCATCCGCCGCGCATGGCTTCCGCAGTGGCTTGCGGCTGCCCCCAATAGCCTTCCATCACCACGTCGCTGCGGGCCACAACTTCGCCAATGCTTTGCCCGTCGTGGGGCACATCTTTTTCGTTTCCGTCGACGACGCGAAGTTCTACACCCGGAATTGCGAAACCGGTCATGGCTTGGCCGACGTATTTTTGCTCGCCTTGCCAATCGAGGCCGGGTTTCATCCTGGAAATGGAAAGCGTGGGAGAGGTCTCCGTTAGGCCGTAGCCGGAGCGGCAGCTTGCGCCAAGTTTTTCTTCTACTTCGCGTACCAGAGTAGGAGAGGATGCGGCTCCGCCGATGTTGATGATACGAAGGCTGCTCAAATCATGTTTGGTGCGCTCGGGGCAATTGACCAGAGCGGTCGCCATGGCGGGAACAAGACACATCGTTCGAACGCGCTCCTGCTCAGTCAGGCGGAATATCGCCGCCGTTTCGAAGCGACGGAGCATCACATGTTTTCCGCCGGTCAATGCCAGTGCATGCGGCGTGCCCCAGCCGTTGGCGTGGAAGAGGGGAATCGTGTGAAGTTGAGCGCCTTCGGCGGTTGGATCGTCGGTAAGGCAAGCATACAAAGCGTGCATGTAGACATTTCGATGCGTCAGCATCACACCTTTAGGAGTTGCGCTGGTGCCGCTTGTGTAGAAAATCTCTGAGACGGCGTTCTCCTCAACTTCCATGATGTCGGTGCGATAGGGCGAAGCCGCGGCAAGCAGGTCGTCGTAATTCTTTTGCGCGAGCCAATCTGCCTCAGGAGTACCGTCGAGAAGATAGAAAGCTTCAACCGTCGAGGCGCTTTGACGAAAGGAATCCACAGTGGCGAGAAAATCTTTTTCGAGAAAGAGTACTTTGGCTCCGGCGTCGTTCAGAATAAAAGCAAGCTCATCAGGAGCCAGCCGGATATTCAGGGGGAGCAGGATGGCGCCGGCGTCGAGAACGCCGTAATAGGCTTCCAGCAGGCGATGGCAGTTCATGCTGAGAAAAGCGACGCGGTCGCCGGGCTTCACTCCGGCTGCGCGCAGCGCACCTGCCAGGAGCTCAGCGCGATGGGCAAATTGCGCGTAGGTGAATCGCAAATCGCCGCAAACGACCGCTGTCCTGCGTGGAAATTGCTGTTCCGCGTAGCGCAAACATCGAAGTGGTGTGAGTGGGATATTCATGTTGTGTCCGGCGACTTTTAGGCGGTTTGTCCTCCATCGACTACCAGAACATGCCCAGTGACGTAATTGGAGGCATCCGAGGCAAGAAAAATGGCCGCGCCCTTTAGATCGTGGTCATTGCCGAACCGCCGCAATGGGATTTTGTTCAAGAACGCCTCTTTGTTTCGCTCGATCACGACTTGTGACATATTTGTCGGAAACCAGCCCGGAGCGATGGAGTTTACTTGAATATTATGGATGCCCCATTTGCAGGCCAGGTCTTTGGTGAAGGCAATGACGCCGCCTTTGCTTGCGTGATAGCCGATGGCCTGAAATTCCGGAGGAGCGCCGCGGAAGCCCGCAACAGAAGCGATATTGATAATTTTTCCGCGGCGCTGGGCGACCATAAACTTTCCCGCAGCCTGTGAAAAGAGAAATGTGCCCGTCAAATTCGTCTCGATCACTTTGTTCCAATGTTCGAGTCGCATTTCTTCTACGGGAGCGCCCCAAGAAGTCCCTGCATTGTTGATGAGAATATCGATGCGGCCGAATTGAGACATCGCCGCGTCGGCGACGGCCTGGACTTCGGCTGGGTTTTTGACGTCGCAACCGAGTGCCACAGCCTTTACTCCGAGGTTCTGCAATTCGGCGGCAGCCTGCTCGCAACGCTCCTTCTTGCGGGCGCACAATACGAGATTGGCGCCCATCTCCGCCAGACCTTCTGCCATTTGACGGCCGAGCCCGACGGAGCCGCCGGTGATAATTGCCACGCGTCCAGTAAGATCAAAGAGTTGTCGAACGTTCATCGTAGGTGGCGTGCTTTCCCGTTCTTTCTGACGTTCGGCGAGGACTCACCGTTGCCCGCCGTGAGCATAAAGATTCGCGCATTGAAAAATACTAGAAGCAAGAGCCTACGCCAAGCTCGAATTCGATTATCGAGCGGCCCGGGCGCCTTGCATCGGCCAGGCGGCTAGCTGGAGTTCGCCGGCGCACTCTTGAGAGTATCGCGCACAAAGCTTCTCCCGTGGCGCTCCGTGCCCAGCAGTAGGAGAACGGTGAGCGTGAGTATAGTCACGACTTCGAATCCGGCGATGGCCCACTGATACCCCACGCGGTCGCGCAAAGCGTACTCAATCGTATTTGTAGGCGCCGCGATCAGGATTCCCAACTGGTAGGTAAGTCCGGGCATCAATCCGCGTGTCGCGTCAGCGGACATTTCGTTCAGGTGCACGGGGATAACACCCCACGCGCCCTGAACCCCCATCTGCATTATGAACGGAGCGATAACGAGGATGGCTAAACTACCGCCAAACGCCCAAAGAGGAATGGTGACCAAACAAAGTCCCAATGCCGCGATCATACTCTTGCGCCGACCCGCCACCTGCGAGAGGTGTCCGAAGATAATCGCGCCGATGACGGCTCCAACGTTGTAAAAAATCGCAATATTCGCGACGACGGCCGCGGAGAGGTGATGGACTTCTTTCAGAAAGTCCGGATACAAATCCTGTGTGCCGTGCGACATAAACATCATAAAAGTCATGAGCACGACCAGGTAGAGGAGCCTTTTCCACTCGCGGGCCACGATGCGCATGACTTGGCCCGTGCTGGCAGCGCGATTCTGTTTCCAGGCTTCCGACTCCGGAACCTTTGTCCGGATGTAAAGCGCGAGCAAGGCAGGCAATGCACCAATCCAAAACATCGGACGCCACCCCCATGCCGGCAGCAAAAAGCGCGCCGCCATCGCGGCGAGCAGATATCCGATCGAATAGCCGCTCTGCAAGATGCCGCTGAGAATCCCGCGCCAGCGCACGGGTGCAGCTTCCATCGTAAGTGACGCGCCAACGCCCCATTCGCCTCCCATGCCAATGCCGAACAAAGCGCGCATGACCAGAAAGAAAGTGAAGTTCGGCGAAAAACCGCATAAGAGCTCAATTAACGAAAAGTAGATGACGTTCGCCATCAGCGGTTTGCGTCTTCCGTAGCGATCGGACAGCACTCCGAAGATCAATGCCCCAATAGGCCGCATAGCGAGCGTCGCCGTAGTGGTTAGGATGATGTCTTTCTTGGATACGCCGAATTGACGAGCTAGGGTGTCATACATGAAGACAACGACAAAAAAGTCGAAAGCGTCGAGAGTCCATCCGAAAAAACCGGCGAGGACGGCGTGCCGTGCGTTCGATTTCGAAGCAACGGCTGGGTCCGTTATTTGCACGCAGTTAGCCTTAGGCGATCTGAAGTCGACAGCTTTTCGTTGCACCGCTGCCTTCCATTCTCAGGTGTCATTGATCTCCACTGTAAATTCGCATTACGCAGGCAACTGTTTTCCACTAGTTTCAGCTCCAAAAGGAATCAATAACAAACCAACGCCGAAGGCAAGCGCGGTGAGTGCGACAGGCATTCCGAGAGAGCCGTATCGCTGAACGCCGCTTCCGACAAGAAATGTGATGGCCGCACCGCCAAAACGCGCGAAGGATGTGGAGAAAGCAAAGGCGCTTGCGCGGCATTCGGTTGGATATTGCTCCGGAAGCCACAAAGTATAAACCGAAAAGTTTGCGCCGCCCAAACCGAGAAAAAATAAGCAAACAAAAAACCAAGGCAGCGCGGACGGTCCGAGATAGAAAACTTTTCCGAACGTAAGCGCGATGAAGACCAGCATCAAAACGAAGAAAAAACCCAGCGCACCCCGCCGGCCAAACCGGTCGGCAAGCCATGGCATAGCCAGACATCCCAGTATGGTGGCGAACGCGACAAGCATAGTGGCGCGAGAGGCGAGCTGCGCGGCCGGAGGTCCCACGTGGCCGGCGGCCTCCGCAAGAGAAGTTACCGCCGTCGGAACATAGACGGTCCCAGCCCAAAGCCCGCTGATCGAAACAAGCATAAACAGCGAGTTCAGAATTGTGCGGCGACGAAACGTAGGCGAGAAAAGCGCAGCGAGTGGGCGATAGATCTGCCATGAGCGAACGATTTCCACCTTGGTGGACCAACGCGCCGGCTCATTTACTCCATGACGCACCCACGCCAAGAGAAGCGCCGGCAAACCTCCAACGGCAAACATAACTCGCCAGCCATAGCGGCTCCCGATCGTGTAGTTAGCAATCGCGGCGAGAAAAATGCCGACGTAATAACCCGTGTGCATGAAACCCGCTCCGGCCCGGCGGCGGCTCTCTGGCCATTCTTCTGCGACAAACGTGCCGCCGATAGCCCATTCGCCACCGATTCCAATTCCTGCGAGGAGGCGGAGAACCGCCAACTGCCAGATGCTGGTGACAAGAGCGCTGAGAAATGTGAAGACCGAATACCACACGATAGTCAGCATCAAAGTGCGAACGCGCCCGAATTTGTCGCCCACCGGTCCCCACAAAAATGCGAGTCCCCAGCCGACGAGGAACAGCGCGAAAAGCAATCCACCGTAGTAGCCGAAATTGCCTTTTGTTGTGGCAATGCCTGAGCGCGGCAGAAGTTCACTAAGCGACGGCACAAGAACAAGCGCGTAGATGAAAGAATCCATGCCGTCGAGAGTCCAGCCGCCCCAAGCGGCCCAAAATCCTCGAATTTGATTTCTCGTGAGCGGGACGGAGGGAGACTTGGGTCCGTTCGAAGATTCAAGCGGCATCGCGGTTGGGACTATACCAAAAAGCGACGGCGGGAAAAGAGCGAAGTCAAATTGTGGCGGCATTGGAATGCAGGCCGCGCCAAGCAAGACGCGGCGGCGCCAAATCCAATTTCACTGGGATTGACGGTGATGTAGACTCTCTAATTCGCGCGGAGCGAAATTTCGACGTAAACGGTTCCATGCGAGTGCGGCGGCCAAAATCGATGCAAAGGCAAAGTGAGACGCGTGGTCTTCAGAATATTTGAAGAAAAGAAGGAACTTGCCCAGGCGGCTGCGGTGGAGGCTGCAACAGCTATTCGCGGCGCTATCAAGGAACGAGGTCTCGCGCGCATAGTCGCCGCGACCGGCTCCTCTCAGTTCGAGTTTCTGGAAGAGTTGACCGCGTCGGCAGGAATCGACTGGCAAAATGTGGAATTATTCCATCTCGATGAATACGTCGGAATTTCGATGACTCATCCAGCCAGTTTCTGCAAATATTTGCAGGAGCGACTGATCGACAAAACCGGGATCACCATGCTCCACTTGCTGAACGGCGCGGCCGACCCAACAGAAATCATCCGCCGCGCTAGCGAGGCCATAAAAACTGCTCCCATCGACGTCACGTTTGCGGGAATAGGCGAAAACGGCCATCTCGCCTTCAACGATCCTCCAGCTAATTTCGAAACCAACGATCCCTACATCGTCGTGAATCTGGATGAGGCCTGCCGCAGGCAACAAGTCGGCGAAGGCTGGTTCACCGATCTCTCGGCTGTGCCGTCGCAAGCTATCTCGATGTCCGTTCGCCAAATCCTAAAATCGCGCGCAATCATCTCTGTTGTTCCTGACGCCCGCAAAGCGGACGCAGTGAAAGTCTGTTTCGAAGGGCCGGTCAGTCCGATGGCTCCGGCATCGATTCTGCGGACGCACGCAAATGCGGCAGTCTATCTCGACAGGCAATCCGCGGGGCTGCTCAGTGCGGCGACGCTTTCGGCTCTCGCCGCATCCGGTTGAAACATGACTCGCCATCCAGGACCAACAGAAACCGCTTCGTAATGGACATCCAAACAGAAACAAAAACTACAGGACAGAGCTTTCAGGGCGAGCGCACCATTCCCTCGCTCCGATGGTGGATCGGCGCGCTTTTGTTCGCATCGACTGTCATCAATTACATCGATCGCCAAACGCTCTCCCTGCTGGCTCCCTATCTCAAGCAGGACTTGCACTGGACCAACACGGACTACGCCAATCTTGCCATCGCATTTCGCATAGCATATGCCATCGGACAAACTCTCAACGGCAGGCTGATTGATCGCATCGGAACAAAACGAGGACTCACGCTCACTGTTCTATGGTACTCGATTGTTTCCGTTCTCACGCCGCTCGCCCGAGGCTTCTACTCATTCATGGGATTCCGTTTTTTCCTGGGACTCGGCGAATCCGGAAACTGGCCCGGCGCAACCAAGGCCGTCTCAGAGTGGTTTCCGAAACACGAACGCGGCCTGGCCACCGCGCTTTTCGATAGCGGCTCTTCGATTGGCGGAGCCGTTGCTCCTTTCGTAGTTCTGTGGCTGTACCTCCGATGGGGCCTTCGTCCCGCATTTGCTATTCCCGGTCTGCTCGGGTTCTTGTGGCTGATCGTCTGGCGCTGGCTTTATCACCTTCCGCAAGACCACCCTCGCATTGGCGCCGCCGAGCGGCAGATGCTTCTAGCCGACCACAAAGAAGACGCACCGCCCACAGCAATTCCTCCGCGCTGGCGCGATCTCCTCAGGCTCCCGCAAACCTGGGGAACCATCATTTCCAAAAGCTTCACCGACCCCGTGTGGTTCTTCATTGCCGATTGGTTTCCAATCTATCTCGTCGCCAAAGGGATCGCTCTCAAGAGCGGATTGATCGCTGTGTGGATCCCTTTCATCGCCGCTGATCTAGGGAATTTCTTCAGCGGCTGGCTCTCCGGTCTCTTAATCAAACGAGGTTGGTCTGTCGGAAACGCGCGCAAGACGCTAGTGATTTTCGGTGGCGTCGGCGTGGCGCTGCTTATTCCCACCATTTTTACAGTGAACCTCTACGTGCTCACTCTCCTTTTCGCCCTGGCCACTTTTTCTTACGCATCTTTCACGACAATCGCCAACGTGTTACCTTCTGACCTTTACAAAAACGAGTCCGTGGCGACCGTCAGCGGAATGAGCGGAACGGGAGCTGCGCTCGGCACGATTATCGTTTTCGAATTGGCGGGCCAACTCTCCGATGCGCGCGTTGCGACGGGGACACACTTGTTCGACCCGCTCATGATTATTGCGGGCCTAATCCCGTTCATGGGGATGATTCTCGTGCTGCTGCTCGTGCGCAACACGAAAGCTACGGATGAAGGCCTGGTCCGCCGAATTTGAAATTTCCCGCGCAGGCTGCTGGTAAACATGATCGAAAGCAGCAAAGCCTAGACGGGAAAGATTGAATACGACTCGAGGAGGATCGGTGAAGATTACCGACGCAAAGGTATTGATTACATGTCCGGGCAGGAATTTCGTTACCCTGAAAGTCTATACGGACCAGGGTATCTACGGCATCGGCGATGCGACCCTTAACGGCCGTGAGCTGGCCGTCGCATCTTATCTCTCGGAGCACCTCATTCCCTGCCTCATCGGCCGCGATCCCTTTCAATCCGAAGATACCTGGCAATATTTCTATCGTGGCGCTTACTGGCGCCGCGGCCCCGTGACCATGGCCGCCATCGGCGCCATCGACATCGCTCTCCTGGACATTAGAGGCAAAGCTCTCAACACTCCGGCTTACAACCTCCTCGGTGGAAAAAGCCGCAACGGCGTCATGGTCTACGGCCACGCCAATGGCCGCGACATTGAGGAAACCATCGACGAAGTCGGCAAATATGTGAGCCTGGGCTATCGCGCAATTCGCGCCCAATCGGGAATCCCCGGAATACCGTCAACCTACGGCGTCTCGAAAGGAAAATTTTATTACGAGCCGGCGGAAAAAGGCCTCCCTCCGGAAAACCTTTGGTCCACCGAAAAATATCTGATGCATGTGCCAAAGCTCTTCGAATCTCTGCGTGTGAAGTACGGCGATGATGTTCATCTCCTGCACGACGCGCATCACCGCCTCACGCCAATCGAAGCAGCCCGCCTGGGCAAGAGTCTCGAGCCTTATCACCTCTTCTGGCTCGAAGATGCGGTCACCGCCGAACTTCAGGAGGGCTTTCGCATTGTCCGCCAACACACCACCACGCCGCTCGCGCTTGGTGAAGTCTTCAATACGATTTGGGACGCCACCACTCTCATCACGGAACAATTGATCGACTACATTCGAATGGCCACGGTCCACAGCGGCGGTATTACGCATCTGAAAAAAGTTGCATCGCTCGCGGAGATCTATCACGTCCTCACCGGCTGCCACGGCGCTACGGACTTGTCGCCGGTGTCTCTCGCCGCCGCCCTTCACTTCGACATTTCCGTCAACAATTTCGGCATCCAGGAATACATGCTGCACACAAAGGAAACCGACGAAGTCTTCCCGCACTCCTATTCCTTCAGCGACGGCTTCCTACATCCGGGAGACGCGCCCGGTTTGGGTGTGGACTACAACGAGAAGCTCGCTGAGAAATTTCCATACGAACGCGCTTATTTGCCAGTCAACAGAAAGTTGGACGGGACGATGTTCAACTGGTAGCTAGATCGAAGCGGCGTGTTATTTATGTGCTACGCACAGGCATCGAACAAGGAATCCTTATTGGAGACGGATAACATGGGATACAGCAAGCTCGATCTGAAAGGCAAATCAGCGGTAGTCGTCGGCGGCACATCAGGCATCGGCCGAGCCATCGCTCTCGGCTTGGCCGATGCCGGCGCCGATGTGGCTCCCACTTCGCGGCGAGTTGACCAAGTGGAGGCCACGGCGCGTGAAGTCGAAGCGCTGGGCCGACGATCCCTCCGCGCCACTTCCGACGTGACCGACCGGGCTTCGCTCCAACAGGTGCTCGATGCCGCGGTGAAATCGTTCGGAAAAGTCGATATCCTGGTGAACTCCGCGGGACGCACCAAGCGCGCGCCCACGATCGAGTTTTCCGAAAAAGACTGGAACGACATTCTCGAAACAAATCTCACAGGCATTCTGCGCGCATGCCAGATTTTTGGCCGGCACATGGCCGAGCGCCGCTACGGAAGGATTATCAACATCGCGTCGATTGGCTCATTCCTAGGCATGCTCGAGGTAGCCGCATACTCCGCCAGCAAAGCCGCCGTCGCTTCTCTGACACAGTCGCTCGCCATCGAATGGGCTCCGCACGGTATTTGCGTCAACGCCATCGCGCCTGGCGTCTTCCGCACGGCGCTAAATGAAAAGCTCCTCGACGGCACGCCGCGCGGCAACGAATGGCTAATGCGCACACCTATGAAGCGCTTCGGCATGGTCGAAGAGCTCGCGGGAGCCGCCGTCTACCTCGCCTCTGACGCGGCCAGCTACACCACGGGCTCCGTTCTCATCGTAGACGGCGGAATACTGGCCAGCGGTGTCAATCAGTAAACTAGCAGTGTCAAACGCGAAGTGAAACGATTGATGGAAAGAAAGCTAGAAAATTCTGGAGCCGAGGGCGAGAGTTGAACTCGCGACCTGCCGATTACGAATCGGCTGCTCTACCACTGAGCTACCTCGGCCCTTGATACTAAAGGACTTACGGCTCCCGGTAAAACAATCCGAGAATTTTGCGTTGTTCTTGCGTTGTAGTCTACCTGAATTTCGCCGGTTCGTCGCATCAA
>WNFP01007442.1_pt1 | contig 11819 bp, 12 predicted proteins | sample 5400201 | NCBI WGS metagenome assembly WNFP01 (sample SAMN13153355, study PRJNA577476) | soil metagenome | isolation source: 115 cm saprolite under Madrone tree | place: USA:California | collected 2016-06-14
GGTATTGCCGCACCGAAGCTCCCTCCCGCTTCCGCCGCGCCGCCCGTTGGGTTGACGAGGCGATCGTGAACCGCGGCGTGTTCGCGCTGCTGCTCGGGGCGGGGCGGACCTGGCCGGCGCTGATCCCGAAGGCCAACCGCCTGGTGCGCGCTGCTTACTTCAGGCCCCGGCGCACGGTAGCCTCCAGCCACCAGGCGCTCACCCTCGCGATGCCACCCTCACACCAGGAGATCGAGTACGCGCTGCCGCGGGAGCTCGCCGCGGAGTCGCTGCGGCGCACGCGCGCGCTGGTCGAGCGGGATCGCCTGCGCGTCAACTTCATCGCCGAGCTTCGCTTCGTCGCCGGCGACGATGCGTGGATGAGCCCCGACTACCGGCGCGACAGCGCCCATCTCGGCGCGTACATGGCGTCTGCGCGGGACCTCCCGCGCTACTTCTCCACTTTCGAGGCAGAGATGCTCGCGCTTGGAGGCCGGCCACACTGGGGGAAGCAGTTCTCCGCCACGGCGGAGCAGCTGCGCCCGGCGTATCCGGAGTACGACCGATTCGACGCGCTCCGCCGCAAGCTCGACCCGCAGGGGGTGTTCGGGAACGCGTTCCTCGAACGGGTCTTTCCGCGCATCGGAGAGGCCAGTCTGGCGCGGGAGGCTTCCGCTGCCGGAGTGTAGGGCCGAAGCCTCCGCTACCGAGCCCGCGCCCGCAGCCGCTCGATCAGCTCCTGGACCTCGCGAAGCCGCTTGTCCACCTCCGCCAGCGGGCTCGCGAGCCCATCCTTGGCGGCTCCCTTTTCGACGGCGACTTCGAGATCCGTGACCGCAATCCCGAACAGCTTCAGCAGGCGGCGCGTCTCTTCGCTAGGCATGGCGGTTCCTCTCCATCAGCTTACGCCGCATGCACTCCGGGTGCATTCTCGAGGAGCGCCTACTCCGCCCGCAGCGAAGCCGACGGATCGAGCCGCGTCGCCCGCAGCGCAGGCGCGGCGCTGGCCACTGCCGCAGCGCCGACCAACACCGCGCCGGTCGCGGCCAGCGTCAAAGGATCGGTGGTGCTGACCTTGTAAACGAGAGACGCGAGCGCTCGTGTCGCGAGCAGCGCTCCGGCGACGCCGATCGCCACTCCCAGGATCGAAAGCCGCAGTCCGCCGCCCACCACCATCCGGACGACCCGCGCGGGAGCCGCCCCCAGCGCCATCCGAATCCCGATCTCCCGCGCGCGCTGTGTCACCGAATACGCCGTCACTCCATAGATCCCGAGCGCCGCGAGCAGCAGCGCCACCGCCGCAAAAATGCTGAGCAGGGTCACCTGGAATCGGCGCGCGCCCACCGAGTCGCTCACGATCTGCGTCAGCGCCCGTGGCGACGAGAGCGGCACGTCCTTGTCGAGGGCGAGCACCTCGCTACGCAGGACGGGGAGGAGCTGCATGGGGTCGCCCCGCGTCCCGCGCGCAGCGATCCGCAGAGTTGCGACCGGAAACTGCAGCAGCGGCACCACCATCAGCGGCGCTGGCGCGCGGTCCAGCCCCTGGGTGTGCACGTCCCCGATCACGCCCGCGATCTCCCACGGGTCGTCCGGACCGACCAGGTTGGTGATGCGCCGGCCCAGCGGCTCGCCGCTGGGGATCAATCGGCGGACGAATGCCTCGTTCACCAGCACCACATGCGGCGCGCTCTTCACGTCGGTCCAGCGCAGGTCGCGCCCGCGCAGGAGCGGAATGCCCATTGTCTCCAGATATCCCGGCGTGGCGAACACCATCTCCGCTTTGGGCGCCTGGCCCGGGTCGGTCACCTCCCCCTCCAGGGAAAAGCCGAACTCGGCGCGGGAGCGCTGATCGAGCGGGATGTTCGTGAGCAGGGCGGCGCTCTTCACACCCGGGTCCGTCGAGACCCGCTGCAGCAGGTCGCGCGCGAACGTCGGGATCCGGTCTCGCGGGTACCGGGACTGCGGCAAATCCATGTCCGCGACCACCACCCGCTCCGGCGAAGCGAGGCCGGTCGGCACTTCCAGGAGCCCCGACAACGTCCGGATCATCAGGCCCGCGCCGGTGGCGAGCACGAAGGCGAGGGCCGTCTCGGCAACCACGAGCGCCGATCGCGCTCGCGCCCGCCTCGCGGTGCCACCGGAGCCGTTGGTGAGCACCTCCATCAGGTGCGGCTCGGTGACTTGCAGCGCCGGGACCAGGCCGGCAAGCAGGCCCGCCGCGACCGTGACGCCGAGCGAGAACAAGAGCACCGCGCCGTCGAGATGCACCTCGTCGAGACGCGGCGTGTCCGCCGGCGCGAGCGCGACCAGCGCTCTGAGGCACCAGGGGGCGGCAGCCAGACCGAGACCTCCCCCGATCGCGGCGAGAAGCATCGCCTCGGTCATCAGCTGCCGGACGAGGTCGCCGCGCTGGCCGCCGAGCGCGGCGCGGATGGCGAGCTCGCGCTGCCGGGCCATGCCGCGCGCGAGCATCAAGCTCGCCAGATCGGCGCAAGCGATGAGCAGCGCGAGCAGCACCGCGCCGAGCAGCGCGGTCAGGGCCGGCTTGACGGCACCCACCAGGTCCTCGAGCAGGGGCTGCGCTTCGAGGCGCCAGCCGGCGTGCTCGCCGATCCGGCTGTGGATGCGCGGCGCGAGCACGTCGAGGTCGGCTTGCGCATCGCGCACCGAGAGGCCGGGCTTGAGGCGCGCGACGACGATCACCCAATGGATTCCGCGAAATTCCTTCTCCCTGCCCTCCAGCGCCAGGGGGACCAGGATCTCCGCCTGCCGGAGCAGCGCGAAATGGAAGTCCGGCGGCATCACGCCGACGATGGTGTAGGTGCGGCCGTCGAGCGTGAGCGTCCGGCCCAAGGCCGCAGGATCGCCTCCCAGCTCGCGGCGCCAGAATCCGTCGGTGAGCACGGCCACGCGCGGACCTCCGGCGACGTCCTCCTCCGCTGCCGGCGCGCGGCCGATCGCCGGCCAGGCACGCAGGGTGGAGAAGAAGCTCGCGCTCACGCGCGCGACGCGGACCTGCACTGGCGGTCCCTGGCCGGTGAGCGTCTGCGGGTCAGGCCGGATCCCAGCCGTCGATTCGAATGTGCTGCTCTCGGCGGCGAGATCGACGAAGTCGGGCCCGGAGAACGACCAGCGCGCTTCGGTCCCGGCGGGCCGCTCGTAGACGCGGACGAGCTGCTCCGGCGAGCGGAACCCCAGCGGCCGGAGCACCACGCCGCGGAGCACGCTGAAGACGGCCGTGCTCCCCCCGATCCCGATTGCGAGCACCAGCACGCCGGCGGCGGTGAAGCCGGGAGCGCGCAACAGCGACCGGACCGCGACACGCAGCTCGTCCATGAGGCGGGCGGAAGCGAAACCGGTGCCAATTCACCTTCGGGAAATCCGGCGCCTCAGGCGCCCGGAAGACCGACCTCTGTCCGGATCCGGGACGAGTCGTCCCTCAGCCGGTCACTCGTGGACATGGTTCAGGTTGGCGTTGCTCAACGGGTCCTCCGGTGCGCCGCGGATGTAGCATGTACGCGTGCCGTACGGCGTCCTCGCGGACGTGGTGCTCGTCATCCACCTCGGCTTCGTCGCCTTCGTGGTCGCCGGGGGGTTCCTGATCCTGCGCTGGCCGCGAACGGCTTGGGTCCAGCTCCCAGCCGCGCTCTGGGGCGTCCTCGTGGAATGGTCAGGCTGGGTATGCCCGCTCACCCCGCTCGAGAACTGGCTGCGCAACCAAGCGGGAGCGGCTGGCTACCCGGGCGGATTCGTCGAGCACTATCTCGTCCCCGTGCTCTACCCGGCGAGCCTCTCCCGCACGGTCCAGATCCTGCTCGGCGCGACGGTCCTCGTGGTCAACGTGATCGCCTACGCGCTCGTCTTTGCTCGCACGGCTGCATCCCGCCGGTCATGACGTCGGCGGACTTGTTCCGAGACGGGCCGCGGTGCGTCATGCGAATGCCGGTACGCTTGCGCAAGTCCTTGCAGCGGACGACTGCGTAGCGGACGACTGCGTAGCCGCGGGTATTGAATCCTTCGCCGTCCAGCGGCACAGGCATGTCGGGGGAGTCCCCGCGCAAGGAGGATCCGATGCGCTGCGAAGAGATCATGAAGCGCGACGTGGAGTGCATTGACCCGACGCAACCGGTGCAGGAGGCCGCCCGGCGCATGCGCGATGCGAACGTCGGGTTCCTGCCTGTCTGCGACTCGAACAGGAAGGTGCTGGGCGCGATCACCGACCGTGACATCGCCATCCGCATCGTCGCCGAGGGCCGGCCGCCGACCACGGCCGCCGCCGACGTCATGACCCCGCAGGTCGTTGCTTGCCGTCCCGACGACGACGTCACGCAGGCGGAGCAGCTCATGGGAAAGCGCCAGAAGTCGCGCATGATCGTCACCGACGAGAACGGCCGGCTGGTCGGCGTGATCAGCCTTTCCGACATCGCCCAGGTCGAGGAAGCGTCGCGCGCGTCGGAGACGATGAAGCAGGTGACCCAGCGCGAGGCCCGTCCGCACTAGGGCGCCTCGCGTCCACTCGCACGGAGGTCCACGATGCCCGCCGCTCGCTGTGAGGTCTGCGGAAACGACTACGACAAGGCCTTCCAGGTCACGATGCGAGGCGCCTCGCACACGTTCGACAGCTTCGAGTGCGCGATCCAGGCCCTCGCGCCGACCTGCGCTCATTGCAATTGCCGCGTCATCGGCCACGGCGTGGAGAAGGAAGGGCGCATCTATTGCTGCGCCCACTGCGCTCATGCCGCCGGCGCGAAGGAGCTCAGGGATCGGGCTTGAAGCTTGGCGGGAGAGCCACCAAGACACGTGCGCGCGGCCAGGCGGCCGCTTAGGTTGGTGGGGTGCCGTCCCGCATCGAGGACTACGCCATCATCGCTGACCTCCGCAGCCTCGCGCTCGTCGCCAAGGACGGGTCGATCGATTGGCTCTGTCTCCCGCGCTTCGACTCGGATGCGTCCTTCGCCGCGCTCCTGGGAACGCCGGACAACGGCCGCTGGCTGCTGGCGCCGGCCGGAGGAGTGAAGCGGGTGCGCCGCCGCTACCGCGACGGCACGCTCATCCTGGAGACCGAGTTCGAGACCGAGGAGGGCAGCGTCACCGTCGTGGATCTGATGCCCATCTACGGCGAGGGCACGGACGTGCTTCGCATCGTGGTCGGGAATCGTGGCCGGGTGCCGATGCGGATGGAGTTGGTGATGCGCTTCGGGTACGGCTCGATCGTCCCATGGGTCCAGCGCATCGACGGCGGCATCTCGGCGGTCGCAGGCCCCGATTGCCTCCGGCTGCACACGCCAGTAGCCACCCGCGGCGAGGACCTCAAGACAGTGGCGGAGTTCACAGTGGGAGAAGGCGAGCAGGTGCCGTTCGCGCTGACCTGGTGGCCCTCGCACTTGCCGGCGCCGCCTCCCGTCGAGCCCGGGCCGGCACTGAAGGAGACCGAAGAGGGCTGGCGCAAATGGTCGCACCGCTGCTGTGTCGCCGGACCGTATCGCGAGACGGTCCAGCGCTCCCTGATGACGCTCAAGGCGCTCACCTACGAGCCAACCGGCGGCATCGCGGCGGCGGCGACCACTTCGCTTCCGGAAAAATTGGGCGGCCAGCGCAATTGGGACTATCGCTACTGCTGGCTGCGCGACGCGGCGTTCACGCTCTATGCGCTCATGACCGCCGGGTACCAGGACGAGGCGCGCGCCTGGCGCGATTGGCTCCTGCGCGCCGTGGCCGGCTCGCCGCCGCAGCTCCAGATCATGTACGGCCTCGGCGGGGAGCGCCGATTGCCCGAGCTGGAGCTGGACTGGCTGTCCGGGTACGAGGGCTCTCGTCCCGTCCGCATCGGCAACGCGGCTTCTCTCCAGCTCCAGCTCGACGTGTTCGGCGAATTGATGGACGCGCTGCACCTTTCACGACGCGTCGGCCTCGGCGGATACGAGGCGGGCTGGGCGCTACAGCGCGCGCTGATGGACCATCTGGAGACCATCTGGGAAGAGCCCGATGAAGGCATCTGGGAGGTGCGCGGCCCGCGCCAGCACTTCACCCACTCCAAGGTGATGGCGTGGGTGGCGTTCGACCGCGCCGTGAAGGGGGTCGAGGAGTTCGGGCTCGAGGGGCCCGTCGAACGCTGGCGCGCCCTCCGGCAACAGGTCCACGATTCCGTCACCCGCCGGGGCTACGACCCGGAGCTGAAGTCGTTCGTGCAGTACTACGGCTCGAAGGAGCTGGACGCATCGCTCCTGGCGCTGCCGTTGGTCGGCTTTCTTCCGGCTGACGACCCGCGCATCGTCGGTACCGTCCGAGCCGTCGAGCGCGAGCTGCTCCGCGATGGGTTCGTCATGCGTTACCGGACGCGCTCCGGCGTCGACGGGCTTCCACCGGGTGAGGGCGTGTTCCTCCCCTGCTCCTTCTGGCTGGCGGACAACTACGTCCTGCAGGGACGCATCGAGGAGGCGCGCTCGCTCTTCGAGCGGCTCTGCGGGCTGGCCAACGACGTCGGGCTGCTCTCGGAGGAGTACGATCCGGCCGGTCGGCGGTTCCTGGGGAACTTCCCGCAGGCCTTTTCGCACGTGTCCCTGATCAACACCGCGCTCGGTCTCTCTCGCGCCGGTTAGCCGCCGGCTCAGGTCACGCCGCGCTCCACGACCTCACCGCGGAATCGGACGGCCGTCGCGAAACAACCCGCCGGTCGGTCCGTCCGGAGGGATCCGGCAGGCCCAGAGCACCGACGCCGCGCCTTGCTCGATGGAACGGGGCGCGCTCGAGCCGCCCATGTCTGTCCGCACCCATCCCGGGTCGACAGCGTTTACGCGCGCCTCGGTCAGCTCGCGGGCAAACAGCTGCGTGAGAGCGTTCAGCGCGGCCTTGCTCGGTCCGTATCCGCCAGGCGGCCCCTCACAGAGAGCGAGGATGTCCTCGAAGCTCAAGTCCGGATCCTGCAGCTTGCGCACTAGTGGCTCGGGCTGGCCCGAGAGCGAGCCGAGACCGCTCGTCACCATGACCACGCGCGCGCCTTTCGCCAGCTTGGGAGCCAGCGCGCGGGTGAGCAGAAGCGGTCCGCGCACGTTGACGGCCCAGATCTCGGGCGCCGGCCCGGTGTACACGCCCGCATTGTTGACCAGCAGGTCGAGCGGTCCCCGCACTCGCGCGGCGCAGGCAGCGATCGATTCCGGATCGGAAACGTCCAACTTCTCGACGCGACCCCGCGGAAGGGCAGGGGTCCTGGCAGGATTGCGGACGGCGAGGATGACGTCGTGGTCCTTGGCGAGATCGCGCGCGACGGCGAGGCCGATTCCGCGGTTTGCTCCGGTAACCAGGGCGGTCGGCATGGTGCTGAGATTCTAACGCGGCACGGCCTTCCCGCGAGCTTCACCTGCGCGCGCTCAGCTGGACGCGGTGAGGCGAATGGGTCAGTCGCTTGCCCGGTCCGGGTCGTCCGTGATCACCATCGCGAAGTGACGAATCTGTCGTTGCGGCACCCCTCCCCCGAAACTAGACAGGCGGGCTCCAAGGAGGACGTCAATGGCAGCGAAGAAGATTCTGCTTCTGGTGGGCGACTTCGGCGAGGACTACGAGATCATGGTGCCGTTCCAGACCTTGCAGGCAGTCGGGCATGTCGTGCACGCCGTCTGCCCCGGCAAGAAGGCCGGCGAGAAGATCCGCACCGCCGTGCACGACTTCGAGGGCGACCAGACCTACAGCGAGAAGCGCGGCCACGACTTCGCGCTCAACGCCACCTTCGACCAGGTACGGGCGCAGGACTACGACGCGCTCGTGATCGCCGGCGGTCGCGCGCCGGAGTACCTGCGGCTCGACAAGAAGGTGATCGAGCTGGTGCGGCAGTTCGCGGAGCGCAAGCCGCTGGCGGCCATCTGCCACGGAGCGCAGATCCTCACCGCCGCCGACGTGGTGCGCGGCCGCGTGGTGTCCGCCTATCCGGCCTGCGCGCCGGAGGTCCGCGCCGCGGGCGGCGAGTACGCGGACATCGCGATCGATCAAGCGGTGGTCGACAAGAACTTCGTCACTGCGCCCGCGTGGCCCGCGCACCCCGCGTGGCTGTCGAAGTTCCTCCAGGTGCTCGGCACGCGGATCGAGCCGTAGGGCGCACCGCCGGCCCCTCAGTTCCGCGAGTCGCTGGAGCCCTCGTCCCATTCGCGCTGCCGCTCGAGAGCGCGCGCGACGGAGCGCGAGACGCGGTCGGTCGCGTTGTCGACGGCGACGAACAGGTCGACGTCCATGTCTTCGACCCGCACGCTTCTCTGACGCAGGCCCACGTCGATCTGGCAGCGCTTGTCCAGGGCGCTCCGGCGGCCGTCGGTGTCCGAGAACCGGACGATCACTCGCCCGATCCGCTCTCCGAACCGTCCCAGCGCGAAGCCGAGCCGGCTCACGACATGGGCCCGGAGGATCTTCGTCACCTCGACATTGCGCTTTCGAATGTGGATCTTCATCTCGGGTCCACGGTACCCGTAGCATAGGGCGAGGCACATCCTTCGACTAGAAGGAAGTTGCGCTTGCAGCCGTCGATAAAACCGTCAGATCGATCGCCGCGCGCTCGAGAAGCTTTCGCGGAATGAGCTGCACCCTCATCGGCCGACGAAGAGGTCCTTGCGGGCAGCTTCACAAACCGCTGCCACCGCTGGGTGCCTGATCTTGCGTTCGACCGAGATGGCATAGAATTGCTGGCGGACGGCGTCCGATCGCCCGACCACTCCTACCCGATACTGCTGTCGAACCTCGGCCTCGATGACCGTAGGGGCCGCGAAGATACCCATTCCTTCTCGACCGTGGGATGGATGTCCTGGGCGTTGAACCATTGCTCCAGCGCACGACGCACGGCCGAAGGCGCGCCAGGAAGGAGAAACGGGGCTCCATCCAGGGAGCGCGGAAAGTTGCGGCGGGTCGAGGCGGCGAGCCTTGCGGCGGCGAAAAAAGTCGTGCCGCACTCCCCGAGAAGATGGCTGAACGCGCGGATCGGGATGCCGGGCCCGGCGGGTCCATCGGCGATGACGACATCCACCCGGTGGAGCGCCAACTCGGCGATGAACTCCTCGACCGACTTGTCTGCGCGGCAGACGATCTGAACGGCGTGGCCCAGCCGGAATGCGGGCTCCAGGAACCGCCGCACCAGCGACGGGGGGAGGACGTCGGCGACGCCGACGGTCAGCCGCAGCGGTTTTCCGCTCGCACGTCCCTTGAGGGTATCGACGAACTCGCGCCCCAGTGAGAAGATCTCGTCGGCGTAACGGAACGCGACGCGGCCGACTTCCGTGAGCACCAGGTTTCGCCCTCTGCGCGCGAAGAGCTTCTCGCCGAGGTTCTCCTCCAGCCGGTGGATCTGGCCGCTGATCGTGGGGTGGGCGAGGCGGAGCTCCTCGCTGGCCCGAACGATGCTGCCCTCCTTGGCGACGACCCAGAAGTAGAGAAGGTGGTGATAGTTGAGCCATTCCATGCCGGCGAGGATACGTCGAGTTTATCGACGAAGTCAGCTGAAACTTCCTAATAGTCGATGCATCCAGCCCGGCGCTACAAACTGTGCAGCTGATCGGGGGATCCGGTGACGACCAAGGTTCATCAGACTGCGGAATTCGGTGACTTGGTCGTGACCGCATTCGACAGTGCCGCGCAATGCAGTAGCGACCCGGCGGAAGTGTCGCTCCTGGCCAGGCAGATGGTGATACACGTGCTGCGACACGCGCGGCGCACGTTTGTTCCGTCGTCGCCGCCCGACAGGACGCACCAGGGCGGCAGGTCCCTCGCAGCGGGGGTGGAGGATTAAGGAGCACGCGCCTCGACCTACCTTCTCTTGGAGTTTTCGATGCTGCACGTCATGCACGACGATGGAGACGGTCGCCTCCTGGTGCGCTTCGAGGGTTCCCTCGACGAGCGCGGTGCCGACTCGCTCCTCTCGGCCGTCGCACTGACGCCCGTTGCGGTGCCGGTGATGCTCGACCTGGGCAGGACGACCTCCATCAGCGATTGCGCCCTGACGCGGCTATGGCAAGTGCTCAAGGCGAGGGACGTGAGCTTCCTGGGCTTGCGTCCGCGCCAGTCGCGCCTCTTGGCTCAGCCAGCGGGATCTCGCCGCTGACAGCGATCTCTCAGCCGCGCTCCCGATTGAGCTCACGCCGGGCGCGAACGTTGCTTTTCCTCGCTTCTGCCGCCGCCACCTCATACGCTCCGCGATCTGCCAAGCAAACGTGCTCCGCAGCTTCGGGTCTTCTGAACTAAGTCAGGTTGCCCGATCTCCTCAAGACTTAGCCATCAGCAGTTCGAGGAGCGACAATGTTCGCCACAAACGTTCGCATGCAGCTGAAGCCCAACAGCACCGCGCAGTTCACCCAGACACTCGAGAAGGAAGTACTTCCCGTGCTTCGCAAGCAAGAGGGCTTCCAGGACGAAGTGGCTTTCGTCGTCCCAGGCGGAACGGAAGCGATCGCGATCAGCTTCTGGCAGTCGAAGGAGAACGCGGAGGCCTACAGCCGCACGGGCTATCCGGAAGTGCTGAAGGCGCTCGGCAAGCTCGTGGAGGGGACTCCTCAGGATCAGACCTACGAGGTCTCCAACTCGACGTTCCACAAGATCGCCGCTCGCGCGTAGTAGCTCGCGTTCGTCCGAGGGCGGCCAAGGCGAAGGCCGCCCTCATTTCAGCGAAACCGCCACGCACGCCCCAGCCCTCGCTCGGATGCAGTGCGGCCTGTCGGATAATGTTGACTTAGAAGTATGGTTTCGTTACGCCACTCCCCAGCCCGAGGAGGGGGCGACGATGAGGCTCACAGCACAAGAAGAATACGGGCTCCGTTGCCTGCTCCAGGTCGCCCGCGGGCACGAGGCGGCGACGACGACGCCGGAGATCGCCGAGCGCGAAGGCCTCAGCGACGCCCACGTGCACAAGCTGATGCGCCTTCTCCGTCGCGGCGGCCTGGTCAAGAGCGTCCGCGGCCGCAAGGGGGGCTACCAACTCGCCCGCCCGGCCGATCAGATCAACATCGGCGCCGTGCTCGCCGTCCTGGGCGACAGCTTCTACTCCACCGAATTCTGCGGCGAACATGCCGGCAACGAGCGCACCTGCGTGCGCAACAGCGACTGCTCCATCCGCGCGCTCTGGATGGCCGTCGAGCGCGCCATGCAGCGCGCGTTGCAGAGCACGAAGCTCAGCGACCTGCTCCGCAGCGAGCCGGAGATGGCCGGCTTCATCCACTCGCATCCTGAGCTCTTCCCCTTGAGGACGGTCTCGTGAGCACTTCCGCAAAAGCGCTGCAGGAATTGACCTCCCGCCAGTACAAGTACGGGTTCGTCACCGACATCGAGGCCGACACCGTCCCCCGCGGCCTGAACGAAGACGTCATCCGGCTCATCTCGGCGAAGAAGAACGAGCCGGAGTTCATGCTCGACTGGCGTCTGAAGGCCTACCGCCACTGGCTCACCATGAAGGAGCCGCGCTGGCAGAACGTGCGCTATCCGGCCATCGACTACCAGGACATCGTCTACTACTCGGCGCCGAAGCCGAAGGGCGCTGGGCCGAAGGACCTCGAGGAAGTCGATCCCGAGCTGCTCAAGGCCTTCGACAAGCTCGGCATCCCGCTGGAGGAGCAGAAGCGGCTCTCGGGCGTAGCGGTGGACGCCGTCTTCGACAGCGTCTCGGTGGCCACCACCTTCAAGGAGAAGCTCGCCAAGGCGGGCGTCATCTTCTGCTCGTTCTCCGAGGCGGTGCAGAACCATCCGGAGCTGGTCAAGAAGTACCTTGGATCGGTCGTCCCCTACTCGGACAACTTCTTCGCCACGCTCAACTCGGCGGTCTTCAGCGACGGTTCCTTCGTCTACGTGCCCAAGGGCGTGCGCTGTCCGATGGAGCT
>WNFP01004026.1_pt1 | contig 11817 bp, 8 predicted proteins | sample 5400201 | NCBI WGS metagenome assembly WNFP01 (sample SAMN13153355, study PRJNA577476) | soil metagenome | isolation source: 115 cm saprolite under Madrone tree | place: USA:California | collected 2016-06-14
GCCACGGCGGCGCCTATCACGTCTACTATCCGCTTCAGAAGCAGATGCGACCCTTTGAGGGTCGGGCGAGTCAGCTCGACCAGTGCTTGACCGCCGCGCCACACCGTCGTTGGATGCACGCCAGCAATCTGGACCGAGCGCGGCACCGATAGCACCTGGCATCCGCCAGCCAGGGCGGCGTCCACCACGTCCCGGAACTGCTGCTCGCTCAGATAACCCGAGATCACCACCGCCCGTGCGCCCGAGGTGGCGAGTACCGAGGCCAACTCGCTCAAATCACCCAGTGCACCGGGCACCGCGCTCCCTTGCGTGTCCACGAAGCCGATCGCTCGGTACTCCATACTCGCGCTGAACGCCGGTGCGCGCATCGCGTCGATGCAGTCGGCTCCCGGCCCCACGAAAAGCACGTCCATGCGGTCACGTTCGGCTGGCCGCACCCGCATTACGAGCAGATTGATGGCCCGCCGCTCCAGCAACAACCCCACCCACACCAGCCCGGTCACCAGCCCGAATTGCAGCAGCACCGGCTCGAACCCCCTCGTCCAAAGGGTCATCCACAAGGGGAGCGCGGTCGCCAACGCGCACGCGATGAACAAGCGACGGGCATCGCGGCGTTGGTCTGCGAAACCATAATTCCCGGTGAGAAACAGCGCGACGAACAGCGCCGCGGCGTATTGCCATCCGCTGAGAATCCCGGAGGGAACGACCTCCTGAATGCGCGTCGCCACGGCGGCCCCAAGCACGCCGGTGTCCCGCACCGCGCGGACCAGCTCGCGCATCACATAGAACGAGGCCAGGTCCGCGACGACCAAGACGGCGAAGCGGCGCACGGCGCGCAGGACATGGCGTCGCAGATTGGTAGCGGCTCGCCGCTGCAGGCTGAGGCGGACCCGAGCCGGAGGGTCCAAACGGATGAAGGCGGCACTCTCGACGGGAACGTAGGCGGGCGCGAAGTGCGGTTGCCCCGCCACCTCAGAGGCTCCGACCGACGCGCGCTCGAGCACCAACTCGCGTGGCGCCGTTTCCACGGTCAGTTCTCCACCGGGTGCGCGAAATCAGCCTGGGTTGATTCCCAGGCCCCGAAGTCCACGGCCGCCGACACGCGTGGCTCATGTTCGGTTTTACTACGGACCAGCGTCATCACCCTGCTCCCCGGGTTAAAGACCATCAGGCTGCGGCACAAGGGCTAGCCCCGGCCACCGAGGGACGGCTAACGTATCAGCACCACAGCAACTTGACTAGAGTGGCCGTCACATGAATTGCCGACGCACCATCACGGCGACCCATAAGTCCACGCTATTAGCGAGCTTGCGCTGTGGTGATCCAGCTCACCCACTCCTGGGGCGTAGGGGCAACAGTCGTGCCGAGCGGCTTCCAAGGCGCGGCACCAGCGACAACCGGGAAGTTGTAGCGTCTCTGCAACAATGGTGTGTGGATGATCAGGTCAGACCGAAACGACTCGATCGCAGGCACCACGCGGTCTCGGCAAAACCTTGACGGCTCGTCAGTTAGGTCGCAGTTTGCAAGCCCGTTCCCGTTGAGCCCTTGGGGGAAGCAGGCCCGATGACTGAAAATCGAGCACGGAGCGTTGCACTCCGGGGCGTTACGGCATGCCCCACACTCGGACGTACAGTTCCCTGCTGTGCGCTGCTGTTCGTAGGCGGGTTGGTGCCTGTCCGCGCACAGAATCCCGCCCTGCCCTCACCCTCTCAAGCCCAGCAGCTGTTGCAGCAAGCGCAGCAGAATCCGGAGCTCGCAGACCAACTGCGCCAGCGGCTGCAGCAGTCGGGACTGACACCCGAACAAATCCGCGCGCGGCTGCAAGCGTCCGGTTACCCCTCGAACCTGCTCGACGCCTACCTTGGCCCTGCGGGCGCCGGGCCAACCGCTGCGCCCGGTACCGCTGAGCTGGGCGCGATCCAGGCACTCGGCCTCCCGGCGATCACCGTGGCTTCCGATACGGTCGCGCTAGACACGGGGATGATCCGCATGCGGATTGCTGTGGGCCGGCGCAGCCAAGTATTTGGCGTGGACGCGTTCCGCCGTACCACCACACAGTTTCTGCCGACGCTCTCTGGGCCGGTGCCGCCCGACTACAAGCTCGGACCGGGAGATCACCTCGTCCTGATCCTCACGGGTCAGGTCGAGCTGGCGCACACGCTCCCGGTGACGCGCGAGGGGTTCATCCTCATCCCCGACGTAGGCCAAGTGTTCGTCGCGAATCTGACCCTGGAGCAGCTGCGCGACGTGCTATACACGAGACTCGGTCGCGTGTACTCCGGGGTGAAACGGGGACCGGACGCCATGACGCGATTCGAGGTCTCGGTGGCCAGCGTGCGAGCGAATCAAGTGTACGTGGTGGGCGAAGTGACCCAGCCAGGCGCGTACCAGATCAGCTCGCTCGGTACGGTGTTCACGGCGTTGTACGCGGCTGGGGGCGTGACCGAGCGCGCCAACATGCGAGGCCTCGAGGTACAGCGAGCCCGCAAGACCGTTGCGACGCTCGATCTCTACGACTACCTGCTGCGCGGCGACACCCGCAACGACATCCGGCTCGAGACTGGGGACGTAGTGTTCGTGCCGGTGCACGGCACGCGCGTCCAAGTGACTGGAGCGATGGTGCGGCCCGCGATTTATGAGCTCCAGCCTACGGAGACGCTGGCGAGCGTGCTGCGCGCCGCCGGCGGGTTCCGCGCGGATGCGGCGCTCGCGCGCGTGTCGGTGCATCGGATCCTGCCCGTGGCCCAGCGCGGGCCCGGTCCGGCCCCGCGGGCGGTCGTGGACGTGGCTCTGGTCCCAACACAGGGGAGCGCGGAGCGGGGCGCGGCACCTCCCGGTGCCGATCCCATCAGCGGTGTGGTGATACCGCCCGTCGCGCTGCAGGACGGGGATTCCATCGTCGTCGACTCCGTCCCCCCGCTCGTCGATGTGTATCACGTCGGCATCGCGGGGATGGTGAACAAGCCGGGGGCGTACGCATGGCGACCCAGGATGACGCTCCGGGATCTGGTGCTGCTGGCGCGAGGCCCAAGGGTGGGCGCGTACCTCAACGAGGCCGAAATCGCGCGCCTGCCACAGGAACGGGCGCAAGGCCAGATCGCCACGACGTTGCGGGTGCCGCTGGACTCGACCTATCTGTACGACCGCGACTCGCTGGGCCGCTACGTGGGACCGCCGGGCGTGGCCGTGGCAGGGAGCGGTGCACCAGAGTTCGTGCTCGAGCCGTACGACAACGTATTGATCCTGAAGCAACCCGACTTCGACTTCCAGCGCACGGTCGTGATCGGCGGCGAAGTGCGCTATCCGGGGACGTACTCCCTGCGCACTAAGACCGATCGGCTGGCCGATCTGGTCGTCCGAGCCGGCGGGTTGACACCGCGGGCATACCCAGCGGGGATCCGGTTCGTGCGCGCCGTGGACAACGTGGGACGTATCAACGTCGACCTGCCGCGCGCAGTTCGCGATACCGGCTCGTCCTCCAACGTCATCCTCCAGCCGGGGGACTCGATCGAGATCCCCGAGTACCAGCCGGCGGTGAAGGTGGGTGGGGCCGTCACCTCGCCGGGGAGCGTCCTGTGGAAGGCGGGCGCCGGCCTCGATTACTATCTCCAGGGAGCGGGCGGTTTCAGCTATCTGGCGGACAAGGGCCGGGTGAGCGTGAAGTACGCCAACGGCGAGGTACGCACGCGGCGCAAATCGCTGATCTTCACCAGCACGCCGAAGCCGGGGCCGGGGTCGGAGGTGTTCGTGCCCGTGCGCGATACGACTGTACACACGAACTACATCCAGCTATTCACGTCGATCGTGCAGATCCTCGCCAGTACCGTGACAGCGATCTACGTCGTCAAGCATCTATGACGACCGATCGGAGCCAGCGCCTGCCCTACCTCGAACCTGGCACGGCCACAAGAGTCGCAGTCCTTCGGTCACGGTAACGATGGGGATGCCTTGAGCATGAATGTAGTCAAGCAGGTCGCCCAGGTTCTGCGCGTCCGCCCCGAGTAGCTGGTGCACCATGTAGATGAGCCATTCACTGTTCTTGCCGGCGGAGTCCACCTTCGATTCGTAAAAGGTCAGGGTATTTTGCCCAGGGCGCGCATACTGCGTCCCGAAGTTGTAGCGACCGAGATCAACGCCCGCTCCCCGGTGCCAGTGGTTCAGTCCGCCCCCGACGCGCACTGTCGCACCGTGGTACCTACTCGCAATCCCATGAACCAGCGCGTTAGACCGACCGTAGGGGTATACGAACACGTTGACCTTGAATCCTCGGGCAGCAAGGTCGGCCTGGGCGCCAGCGACTTCGTTCTCCACTTCGGATCCCGGAAGCGTCGCGAGATCGGGATGGGTTCGGCTATGGTTCGCAATTTCCCATCCCGCCGCCTCCATCTCCCGGAGTTGGTCGTCACTCAAGGACCGTCTGGTCGAGATGATTGCCGCTACCGCCACCGCCCGATGAACATCGAAGATCGGCTTCTTGACGGTGTAATCTGCCAGCGCCCCATCATCGATCACGAAGGTCACGAGCGCGTGCGGACTGCAAGCGCTCCCAGGAGGGGCCAGGCGCGCCGTCAGCGCCGGCGACGCCGCGTCTACGGGGCGAGCGTCCGTGAATGAGCTCGCGTTCGAGCAAGCAGCGAGCACAATGGCGACCACCAAACAGCGTTGCATCACGGGCTCCCTCCGACGTCATGTTCCACCTCGACTCGCAGCATCCGACCGGCCGCCAACGAAAATGTCGCAATCGTGGACGCCCGTCCAGGCTCTGTTGCCTGAGTCCTTCGCGCTGAGCGTCACCCTGCCCACGCGGCCGATGTCTTGACGTGCTATTCAGTTAGCTGCCATCTTGAACCTGTGTACGCATGGCGACTACCCCGTGGGAGGACGTGCCTTGTCTGATTTTTGGCGCAAACGCCGAGTCGTAGTGACGGGAGGCTTTGGGTTTCTCGGATCGTACGTGGTCCAGAAGCTCAGAAGCCACGGCGCCAAGCACGTGTTGGTACCGGCCCACGCGGATTACGACCTGCGCCAGCTCAGTGCAGTAGAGCAAATGTACCGTGACATGCAGCCCGACATCGTGATCCACCTCGCGGCTTTGGTCGGAGGAATTGGCGCGAACCGCGAGCGGCCGGGGGAGTTCTTCTATGACAATCTGATGATGGGCACCCAGCTCATGGAGGTAGGCCGGCAGCGAGATATCGAAAAATTCGTGGCGATTGGGACCGTGTGCGCGTATCCGAAGTTGACGCCCGTCCCGTTCAAGGAAGAAGATCTTTGGAGCGGTTACCCTGAGGAAACCAACGCTCCCTATGGACTTGCCAAGAAGATGTTGTTGGTTCAGGGACAGGCCTACCGTCAGCAATACGGTTTTCGGTCCATCTACTTGTTACCCGTCAACCTGTACGGCCCGCGCGACAACTTTGATCCCAAGGCGTCCCACGTCATCCCGGCGCTCATCAAGAAATGCGTGGATGCTCGGGACGGAGGAGCCCCCGACATCGTCGTGTGGGGGGACGGTACACCCACCCGCGAGTTCCTCTACGTGGAAGATGCCGCGGAGGGGATCGCGCTCGCCGCGGAACGCTACGACCGGCCAGACCCGGTCAACGTCGGGTCCGCCTTCGAGATAAGCATCCGGGACCTCGTGAGGCTGATCGCCGAGCTCACAGGGTTTCAAGGGGAGATCAAATGGGATACGGACCAGCCGAACGGTCAGCCCCGGCGCAAGCTTGACACCTCGCGAGCCGAGCGGGAGTTCGGCTTCCGCTCGACGACGAGCTTCCAAGAGGGACTCAAACACACGATCGAATGGTATGAGCGTCACAGGCGGCTTGCGGCGGCCGCCCACCACCTTGCCTGACCACGTCGAAGGCCCCAAAGACGGAGGAGCCGCGGAGCCGTCTGTCTTTGCGTTTCTCACCCCGCTCGTGCGACGTTGGCGATTGCTGATCATGTTCCCGCTCGTATCTGCCGCGCTCGTCGGCGCGGTGTCCTTGGTACTCCGGCCCGTCTTCACCGTGACCACCTCCTTCACCACGGATGTTGGGCAAGGCGCGAGCTCGAGCTCGCTGGGCGGGTTGGCAAGTTTGGCAGGACAGCTCGGGATCACCGGCTTGGCCACCAGTAGTGTTTCGCCCGACTTTTTCGCGGAAGTGCTGAAGAGTCGCGAGTTGCTGCGCGCGACCCTGCTGTCGAGGTTTCGCGCCCCTGAGCTCCCGCAGGCGGATTCCTCGCGCACACTGCTGGACTTGTGGGCCATTCGAGGTGTCAACGATGAGGCTCGGCTCGACGAAGGAGTTCGATACCTGAGCCGGCGCGTATCGACGCGCGTGGACAAGCGAGCCGGCATCGTCACGCTCCAGGTCGAAGGGCGTCCCGCAACGCTTGCGGCCGACGTGGCCAACCGCATGGTGGAATTACTGAACCAGTTCAACCTGGACCGGCGCCAGTCACAATCACGCGCGCAACGGCAGTTCGTCGGAGAACGTCTGGCACAAGCGGAGCGCGAACTGCACGCCGCTGAAGCAGATCATCTGCAGTTCGTCCAGACAAACCGCCGGTATGAGACCTCACCGCTCCTGCGCTTTCAGGAAGGGCGACTGGCGCGGATCGTCGCGCTGCGCCAGGAGATCTTCGTCACCCTGAGCCGCGAGTACGAGCAGGCCCGAATTGCCGAGGTCCGGGATACTCCGGTCCTGACGATCATCGACCGGGCCATCCCACCCGACCGACGGAGCTTTCCCCGGCGCACCGTGATGGTCATCGCCGCATTCCTCTTGGGCGTGCTGGGAGCTGCTGCCATCAGTCTCGTCGATGAGGCGCGCCGTGACGCGGACTCGTCGGGTCGCCCCGACTACCGCGCCTTCAAGGCCGCTTGGGCACAGCTTCGCTCCGAGGTCCGTGCGCTGTGGCGGACTCGCGGCGCGAGCTAGCGACCCGATGTTCTCGCTGCGACGCACGATCCTGGCCGTGGGGCTCTTCGCGGCCCTCGTCGGCTTCCGCCCGCTCGCCGGCGCGCTGTTCCCCGGCATCCCGCCAACGTTGCTACCTCCGGTGTGGGTCTCCTCACTCTGGGCAGGGCCCATCGCCCTGCTTACCATGCTGCGCAATCCGCACAGTCGTCTCGTGGGCTTCGTGTGGATCGGATGGTTCGTGATCGGGTCTCTCAATGTCGTCGCCTCGTACGCTGCCGTCGGGAGTTATTGGGATCTCGACGTCGGGTACGCCGATTTCTTGTACGTGGCGTTCACCTTCTTCTTCTTCTTGGGCCTATTGTCGGTTGACATCCGCACGCCCATCGGCCCACAGTCTGAGGAACCGAAGAGCCAGGGTTTTGATCTATTGTTCACAGCCTTACTCGCCGCGTTCCCCCTGGCCTACGCCTGGAGCATGTACCGCGCCCTGGGCTCATTTCCGCTCTTGCAGGGAATTAACGTGACTGGGGAGATGTACGAGCTCGATTACGGCTCGCTCTACGGCTACAGCATCATTCTGGTGCTGGCGGCGCTGGTCGCACTGCAGCGCGCGCGCGCGGCGCGCAGCCGGCTCTCTCGCTGGGTTCACTATTCGTTCCTCGTCGTCGTGCTGCTCATTTCGGTGCTGGACGGCAAGCGGTTCAATTTGATGTTGTTCTTGGCGGGCGCTCTAGCGTACGAGCTGCGGGTAGCAGGGCGTCGATCCGGGCGGATTGGAAGGGCTTGGATCACTGGCGCTATCGTCGCCGCTTCGCTGGTTCTCTACGTCGGGGTGTTGGTTTTGCGCGAGGGCTTCAACGTTGACGCTTACACGGGAGTCACGCTGCAACTCGCGGCGATCGGAGTGGAGCACCGCGACTTCGTGTACACCGTGAACCATTTCGCTCCGGGCCAGATCCCGAACTATCACTGGGCCCAGAGTGCCTTGTTCTCTGCGCTCAACTCGAGCCTACTCGGGGCGTTCGGCATCGACAAGCTGCGATATGTGCTTACGGGCAGCGCCTACGCCTGGCGGGATCTGCTGGGAATCGACTTCGGCATACGGACGGGCATCATCAGTGAGCTCTATTTCGCATACGGCTGGCTGGGGCTTCCCGTCATGCTCGGCGTCGGCGCCGTCATCGGGTTCGTGGCAAGGCGACTGTGGACGGCACGCACGCGGCGTGGACTCATCTATGCCTGCGCAGCGTACGCGATACTGCTACTGGCTCCAGTCGGTCAGACGACGAGTACAACCGGGGGACTGACCGTCGTGTTCTACGCCTTTGTGCTATCTGCTTTAACCCGTCGGGTCGTTGCTGCCCTGCGCCCGCCCCCGACGCAGTCGGCAGAATGGGGCGGGTCGCCACCTCAAGCCATCAGCGCCGTCAATAGCTGATCGTACGGCACCGGCAATGGTTGACGACCGACACCAGCGACACACCTACGAGACGGCGTACACTGGAGTCGAGGAGCGCTTCGCATTCCCCGATCCGAAGATCCTCGACGGGTGGTCGCCATCACCGGGGGGCTTGGTTCTCAGCGTCGGTGCCGGAGCAGGACGCGACCTGTGGCACTTGACCTCTCAGGCGCATGTGCACGCCATCGATTTCGCCAGCACCGGGCTGCGGGTTGCCTTACGGCACGACCTGCGGTCCGTTCGCGCCGACGTCACACGCGGTCTCCCGTATCGCGACGGCGTATTCGAGCTCGTGATCCTCAAAGACATTGTCGAGCACCTGCTGGATCCGGAGACCCTCCTGCGGGAAGTACGGCGAGTCCTGCGTCCTGGTGGGCGGGTCATCGTGAGCGTTCCGAATCATTTCTATCTCCCCTTCCGTATCAGGCTGCTGCTCGGCGGCGGCTTGATTTGGAAATCACTGGGCCACGACCATACCGCGATCTTTGAGGAATGGAACTACATGCACCTCCGTTTCTTCACGTACCGGGGATTCCGACGATTCCTCGAAAAGGTGGGGCTCGACCCTGAGCGGTTTTTTTGGGACTTCGGCACGCTGGCGCACTACAATCAGCCGGAAATGATTCTCGGCGCGCAGCTGGAAAAGCAGCGGCAGGGACTACCCTTGTCTCGTCGCGGGCGGCTGGGTCTAGCCATTCTGGATCCGGCCTATCGCGTCTTCAACCTGGTTTTCCCCAAGGCACTCCGTCACGCCATTGTCAGCCGAGCTCCCGGCCTGCTATGCGCCGGGTTCTACGTGCGGTGTCGCTTTCGTCCCACTGGTTGAGGCGGCCTCACCGCCCGGTAAGAGCGCCGCTTCCAGCACGCGAGACGCGACCCACGCGGCGGCGCCGCAGCCAACCAACCCCAGCAGGAAGCGAACGAGGCCTCCAGGACCCCACGGACGCGACGGAACCGCCGCTGCCAGGGTGAGCACGGCTATGCCGACGACCCCCACACTTCCAAACCACGCGGGACGCCACGGAATGGGGTAGGCGCGCTGCGCGAGGATCCAGGTTGCCGCCGTGATAGCTGCGTTTGCGATGAACCACGCAGCCGCAGCTCCTGCGGTCCCCGCCCAGAGCACCAGCGGTGTGCCGATCACGATGTTGAGGGCCAGCCCTCCAAGATAGAGGAGGGACAAAGCATTCGTGCGCTGAGTGAGGTAGAGACCGACGCCCACAGGATACTGCATCAAGGTCATGAGCTGGGTCAGAAGGAGCCATGGGAATACGCGCTCGGCCGCACGGTAGGCGGAGGATGTCAACACGCTGAACAACTCGGGGGTCATCAGCCCGAGCGCGGCGATGACGCTCCAACCAACCGCCCAGGTTGCGGCGAGAATGAGTCCATAAATGCGGGGACCGTCACTTTCCTTTCCGATCCGAAACATCAACCCGCCCCACGCGATTCCGAACGGCTGAACGAGCAGGAGTGCGACCACGCCCGCGACCTTCGTCGCCGCCGCGTAGATCCCCACCTGGGCGAGCGTACCGAACCACGTCAACAGATACCGACCCGACGTGGCGAGAACCGTGATCGAGAGCGAGCTCACCACGATAGGCATGCCGTAGCGAAGCATCTGCTTCAGTTCACGCCACTCGCCCGGTCGCCCGAGGCTACTGAACGTTGCTGCACCGAGGAACACGATGCCCACCAACTCGCCGGCCATGCGCCCATAGAGAACACCACTTACGCCGCCCCGAAGGATGGCCACGGTGTAGATACTCGCGCCCACCGTGGCGAGCAGACGTAGGACCGAAGCGACCGAGTAGAGAACGGCGCGGCGTTGACACCGGAGTTCGGTGAGCAAGACGTTGCTGACCACTCCGGTCAACACCAGGGGGCCAAGGGTCCAGAACGACCACGCAGGCGAGATGCCAAGCACGGTCGCGGCCTGCGTTACGCCACTGATGGCAATCGCGCATCCACCCACGGCCGCAATCCCCCCAGCAAGCAGGAGGGTCGCCGAGAAGAGCCGTGTCCGACGCTCTGCCGGCAGGTCCGTGAACCACTTCAGATAGCCAACATTGGCGCCGAGCGTACAGATCACGACCGCCACCTGTATTACAGCCTCGAGCAGCGCGTAGACGCCGAACGCTGCAGGGGCGAGAAACCGTGTGTATAGTGGGATGAGCACGACGCCTGCAGCACCTACTGCCACTGACCCGAGGAGATAGACGGCGGCGTCCCCCGCCAGTTCCCGCACGAATTGCAGCAGGCTGGAGCGGCTCATGCGCGGGCTCTGGCGCACGCTGCCACCGAGTGCTCCACGACGTCGGCGACCTGCGCACCGATGCGCGACCAACTGAGCTCTTGCGTCACGACGTCTCGTGCCCGCTCCGCCAGGTGGGCTGCCTCACCATGCGCGCGCAGGAGTCGACCGATCGCAGCCGCAAATGCGTCCGCCGTGAACGGTACTACCGCCGCGGCGTCCCGCGTCCCGAGCCAGGCGGGGAACTCCCCGCCCGGGCTCGTGACCACAGGCCGTGCGGCTGCGGCCATGTCCCCCAGCTTGTGTGGCCACCGACCGCGATTTACCAACGTGTCCTCCAACGGCAATGACAACACATCCGCGCACGCCAGATACCAGGGGAGCTCCTCGTCGGCAACGCGCCCCGGGAGCACGAGCCGCTCGAGGCCGGCTGGCGCGCCCCGGAGCCGCTGGGGAGCGAGCGGTGCCTGGCCCACCACCAAGAGCCGGATCTGGGGAAACTCCTGCGCGAGGAGACCGACCGCCTCGAAAAGCAACTGGAATGCCTCGGGCGCATCACTGATCGTGCCGATGACCGCGGCATCGAGCGGCATTCCCAAACGCGACCGCGCCGCCTTTCTGTCAAGCGGGCGGATGTAGTCTGGATCGACGCCTTCTCTGATCAGCGAAATCCGCTCGCGGGGTATGCCCAAAGATAGGGCACGCTGGCGCAGGGTCTCGCAAATGACCGTAAGATGGTCCGCGCGATGCCGAATGAACTCTTCGAAGACTCGGTCAATGCGGTGCGCCCACCGCCGCCCACCAAACCGGTACGACGCGCCCGCATGCCAGTCACACCAGTCCGACAACAGGGTGAACCGTTTCCAAAAACGGGTCAAGAACACGGGAGCGGAAACGTTCGGCTGGTACTCGAACGCATACACCGCGTCGTAGCGGCCGAAGACGATTTCCCGAAGCCGCAGGCCGATGTCGAGTGGCCCGCTGGCGTGCCACGGCAAGAGCTCGTCCAACAGGCACGGGCACTCGACGATTCGTAGTCCTGAAGCGTCGAGCCGCTCGCGCGGACGAAGCCGCTCGTCGTTCGAGACTGTCATCATCGTCGCATTGTGGCCCCGCCGCGCCAGCTCTCGCCCGAAGCCGAGGGCCCGGTGGTACGTTCCCTTGCCTACGCGGTTCGCGTTGAGCAACAGCAG
>WNFP01004029.1_pt1 | contig 11816 bp, 9 predicted proteins | sample 5400201 | NCBI WGS metagenome assembly WNFP01 (sample SAMN13153355, study PRJNA577476) | soil metagenome | isolation source: 115 cm saprolite under Madrone tree | place: USA:California | collected 2016-06-14
CACGGGATCAAGGAATTCAGTTCGACTCCGCCGGATTTGAGCAAGCAATGCAAGAGCAGCGGAGGCGCGCTCGGGCATCGTGGAAGGGCGGCTCCAAAGCCTCCGCGAACCCTGTTTACAACCCACTGCCCAAAACACTTTTTGAGGGGTACACGGCCAAGGAGATGCCTGACAGCGACTACCCGTCGCCACTCTCAGAGGATTCGATTGTGTTAGCCATTGTGAAAGATGGCAGGAGTATCCAAGAGTTGGCACCAGGCCAGGAGGCAGAAATAGTTCTTGACCGTACCCCTTTCTATGCAGAGCAGGGCGGACAAGTTGGGGATACCGGGTGGCTTAACGCTCGCGGCGAAGTTGTTGCCAAAGTCACGGATTGCGAAATGCCGTTGCAAGGTGTCCGGGTTCACAAAGTGATAGCCATGGCACCGATTCGAGTTGGCGAACACGTGGATGCGCTGGTTTCTGCTAACCGGCGGCGTCAGATTATGAGAAATCACACAGCTACCCACCTTCTTCATGCAGCTCTGCGGCTGCACTTGGGACCTCACGTCAAGCAGGCGGGATCTCTAGTTGATCCAAATCACTTGCGATTCGATTTCTCTCATTATGCTGCCGTGGAGGATGAAGAGCTTCAGGACATTGAGGAAACAATCAACCGATGGGAAATGAAAAACCAGAGGATCGAAGTCATCGAGAACGTGCCCATTGACGTCGCCATTAACGAATACAAGGCAATGGCCCTGTTCGGCGAAAAATATGGCGACAGGGTCCGTGTGGTCAGGATCGGGGATTTCTCCACCGAGCTTTGCGGCGGCACCCACACTGCCGCCACCGGCGAGATCGGACTCATCAAAGTCTTGAAAGAAGGCAGCGTTTCCTCGGGTGTGCGGCGTATCGAGGCTGTCACCGGCGAAGGCTCGCTGCATCATTTCCAAAAAGATCATCAACTGGAAACCGTTGTGGCCGAGCTCACCAGCCGCGAGGCCAACACCTCGCCGGCTGAAGCTTTGAAAACGGAGCTCGAGAAAAAAGATGCCGAAATAAAGCGGCTGGCCCGCGAACTCGATCAGGCGCGGATGAAATCAGCGTCATCCACCGTGGCTTCGGTGACCGACAAAATCAAAGATGTCGGCGGCGTGAAGGTTCTGGCGCACCGGGTGGACAATCTCGAACGAGCGCAGATGCGTACCCTGGTGGACCAACTGCGCGACAAGCTGGGATCGGGCGTGGTGGTGCTGGGCTCGGCAAGCAATGGGAACGTCGCGCTCATCGTTGGGGTGACCAAAGACCTCACCAGTAAAATTCAGGCGGGAAAAGTCATTGGCCCGGTGGCGCAGAAGGTCGGAGGCAAAGGCGGTGGCAGACCTGATCTGGCCGAAGCTGGCGGGAAAGATCCCGGGGCGCTGGATGCGGCACTGAGAGAGGTGTATGGCGTGGTAGAGGCGCTGTTGGGGAAATAGAGCCGGTTTTCAGATATTCGTTCCCGGTTCCCAGTCCGGCGGTTTACCGACGCCCGGCGAAAAGTTTGCACGCGATTGGCCGTCTGGCTACACTCCTGAGCGGTGATAGGAGGGCGGATGAAAAATCGCATCCGTTTCATCAGCCATAAGGACAAGAAGATTCTGCTGGCGGATGGTTCCAATTGTTCACCCGAGGAATTGGTGGAACTCGCTGCGCTGGTTCAATCCCAAGTCACGGCTGAACCTCGCGGTTCGGTGCTGCTTCTGGCGGATTTCGCGGGCGCGAAGATCGATAAGAAGAGCCTGGAGCGTCTTAAGCCCGCGCTGGTACTCGATCGTCCGCACCTGAAGCGCTCCGCCTGGGTGGGAACAGAGAACCTGCCGAAAGTCTTCTACGAGCACCTGAAATCATTTTCGCAGCGGGAATTGCCTACGTTCAAGACGCGCGAAGAGGCTTTGGATTGGCTGGTGGAGGACTGAACTCTGCGGATAGGGAACGGAAACTAGCTAAGCTAGGCCCCCCTTCGACTCGCCTTACCGCGCACGCGCGGCTCGGACCGCGCTCGGATGACAATTTCGTCTGGGATCGAGGCCGAGGTTAATTCATATCAGCTCCTCCACTTCAGCGTGACCGGACCTGCCAGGGGATGTTTCATCTCCCCGCCCGTTCTCCGCGCTTCCAGATAGGCCGCCTTCAATCCGAAATACCACTTGGCGGGACGGTCGGCGTCATCGATCAGCATCAGGTGTGGATTGTGTTTTAAGCCTTCCGATTGTTTTTCCATCGTCTGGCGATCTTGTTCCACAAATTTCGCAAAAACAAATTTGAGCAACTGCGGCCCCAACGGAACCCAGCGAAAAAGATTCCACGCCGCCACCACATCAATGCGGCAGTGGCTGCGGGTGATTGGGGTCACCGTAGTCAGGGAGGAGAACCAGTATTTGCCGGCCCGGATGGTCTCCAGCCGCAGGTTGGGCAGAACAAAATCAATCGTGGTGGTGATGGACTCGGCGTCCGCGTACAGCCGCAGCAGTTTGTAAGGCGCGCTGTTGGAGCTGGGTGTGTGCGCGCTCATGCGGAAGCCATTGGGGATGGGCTCGAAATTCTTGTGCTTCTCGTGGATGCTGTCCCGCGATCGCCACCACCAGGCTTGATGGACAAATGGACCATGCGCCGGGTCCATCAGCCCGATGATGCCGTGATCCACACTGCATGGAAGATCAGCGGTTAGGTAAGCCAGCTTGTATTTCTCGCTGAAGGTGGGAACTCGGGGCGCAGGCATTGGTGGCTCGACAGCTTTCGTAAATCCGGATCCCGGCGCCGCCGGCTCGGGGATGAAAACCCAGATGAAGTCATCATGCTCCTGGCAGGCATAGCTTCCAGCGTAGATGCGGTCGATCTTTAGCTTCTGATCCGCGGTGAGTGACGGAATGAGCTGACACTGGCCGGTCTGTCCGTCGAACCTCCAGCCGTGATAACTGCATTCCACGTGCTGGCCGTCGATGCGACCGTGGGAAAGCGGCATGCCGCGGTGGGGGCAGGCGTCATGCAGTGCGAACGGCTGGCCCTGGCGATCGCGGCCGATAGCCAGGGGAGTTTCGAGCAGCATGACCTTGCGTAGTTGCTTCCCACTCACTTGCCCGGCGGGCAGGGCGCGATACCAGAAGCCGTAGAGCATCAGGGAATCCGGCGTTTCGCGTGGCGGCGGGGGGATGTCGTTCATGGGGGACGCAGGCAGCGTACTACAGCCGCCGAAGGAGGTAAAAGGCAGAGCAATCCTGCTCCTTTGCGGAGTCGCAACCGATCGCGTGCCGGCAAGTAACCTCAGGACGCGGTAAATATCTTTGTTCTCAATAAATTGCTGTATTACTTCCGTGGTTCGATTGGGCTTTCGATTCGTTGCTACTGGGTCGTTCAGCACCTATAATTGCTCCACTCTGGTAGGGATTCTCCGTCAGGTTCCGGGTAGGTAGACGCGGTGGTATTGGTCTGTCCGCGTGTAAGCGCTGAACCCGGCTATGCGAAAGCACCTGCAAATCGCCCTGATGGCTAGTCCCGTAATCGCGACCTTCCTTTCTTTCACTACGCCATATCTGCAGGCACAAGCCGGCTTCGGCACGGTTGCCAGCATCACCACTTCCGACGACTCTGGCCGCAAGATTTATGTAAACGACTCAGGGCCAGCAGTCGTGGCGAAACCGGCGTCAATCGCTGGGTTACGGAGGAATGGGCTAGCCTATTGGAGCCCCACGGCGCACCAATGGAAATCGGTGCCATCCGCCAAAATCGGGGCAGCGCGTTCGGCGGCGGCTGAAGTCAGCAGCACCGAGCAGGTTTCCAGCTTTGTGCGTGGCAAACCATTCACCCAGCAGGAGATCGATGCGGCCATTGACCTAGCCGCCTCCCGGCACAACGTGGATCCCAGTCTGGTGCGCGCGGTCATCAAAGTGGAATCAAACTTCAATCCCAACGCAGTTTCCCGCAAAGGGGCGATGGGGCTGATGCAGTTGATGCCACAGACGGCGCGGCAACTGAACGTAGTCAATCCCTTCGATCCGGAACAAAACATAGATGCGGGCGTCCGCCACCTCAAGCGGCTCATGGAGAGTTACGGTGGAGACGTCAAGCTAGGCCTGGCAGCCTACAACGCGGGCGCAGGCGCGGTTTCAAGAAGCGCGGGAGTACCGCGCTTTAGAGAAACCCGCAACTATGTGAAACGGATCACGGAGTTGTACTACGGCGGGACCGCTTCCGGCTACCGCATCCTGAGCAGCCCGGTGCACGAGCCAGTTCTGGTACAGCGCGACGACCGGGGCGTCTTGCACTTCAGCAACACCGACTGACGATTCTGCATCTGTAATAGGGCGAGCGGCTGGGCGCTCATAAGCAAGGCGATTACGGGCTAGAAAAATTACGAGCTAAAACAATTGAGGATCTTCGATCCAGGCCAACGCGCGAGGCGTCTGGGCACGGCTCTCGTCCTGCTGCTGCTTCCGGTGCTGCCCGCCCAGGCGCGAGGCAAGTCTGAGGCCTGGGCCAATACACAATTTTCCGCCGCCGAGCGCGTGCGGGAAGCGCTGAACGCCCTCCCCGCCAAAGAACGAAGCCGCCACGAATACCAGCGCGTCATCAATGCGTATCGCCGGGTTTATTACGGCGCTCCGGCTTCGGCCAAGGCGGACTCCAGCGTGGGTGCGGTCGCGGACCTGCTGGCGGAAATGGGGCGCACTTTCAACAATGAAAGCGCTTTGCGTTCCGCCATCGGCCAGTACAAATTTCTCCGCCGGGAATATCCCGGCAGTCGAGAGCGTTTCGAGGCCCTGTTCAACATCGCCCAAATCTATCAGGATGACCTCAAAGATCCGGCCCAGGCCAAACCGGTATTCGAAGAATTTCTCCGCCGCTATCCCCGCAACCATCTCGCGGACGCGGCTCGCAGTGCGCTCGCCCAGCCAGAGCAGCAGGCGGGGTTAAGGTCAAAGGTCGAAGATAAGGGCGACAAGAGGGGCGACGATGCAGATGATGACTCCAACGCTCTGAAAGAACGTGCGGGAAAGCAGACCTCCAGCCGGATTCCGGCGCCTTCCGTGTCTCGAGAAGGCTCAGGCGCGATCGATGCCGAAAGCCACAACGGGACTTCGAAGCTTTCGCGCATCACCAACGTTCGCCACTGGTCCAGCCCAAACTACACCCGGGTTGCCATCGACCTCGAACAGGACGCAAAGTTCGAATCCCAGCGGATTGATAACCCTGAGCGAATCTTCTTTGATTTGCTAAATACGAATCTCGTCTCCAATCTCTTGGGCAAAACCTTCGATGTGGATGACGGGCTGCTGAAAAAAATCCGAGTGGCCCAATTCCAGCCGGGGAAGTCGCGGATTGTCCTGGAAGTGGCGGATCGTTCTGACTACGACACCTTCATGCTGGCGAATCCGCCGCGGCTGATCATTGACATTCACAGCAAGGATATTCAGCGCAGGGATATCCACGGCGAGGATATTCAAAACAGGGCGATCGACAGCAAGGACCCTCCCGCAACCCGGGACAGACTGGCGAAAGCCAAAGGCGGTGAGCGCAAGCAGGCAATTCGGGCGCAACCGATTCAGGCCGCGTCGCTAAAGCGGCCCGAGCCGCTAAATTCCGGGAGTACGGAAATCGCTTATGGCGCGATGGCGTCCAAGTCCGAAGACTCCCCAGCCTTAGAAGCAAAGTTGCCGGCCACGGCAACAAGCAAAAGCAGCGTTCCGCTCACCCGGGTGGCGAGTGGCGGCGGGACGAAGAAGACGGTTGTGGAAGCGGATGATGCTGAAGACGACAGCGCTGCCGCGGTCGCCAAGGTGGATCCGCCAGAGGTCAATTCTCCGCAGATCAAGCTCTCGGATATCAAGTCTTCGGCCAGGGCAGCCAGCACTCTGGCTCTGCCGCCGTCCAAGAACTCTGTCAGAAACAAGCGCAAGAATGTGGAAAGCTTTCCCGATGTCCGCGAAGCCTCACCCACTGCGAACGGCGACCGGTCGTTGATCCGCGCCCTGGGGCTGAAAATCGGCAAGATCGTGATCGATCCCGGCCACGGCGGACACGACACCGGCACCATCGGCCCCAACGGTCTCGAGGAAAAGGACCTCGTGCTGGATGTCGGCCGGCGGCTGGGCAAACTGCTGCAGGCCCGCCTGGGCGCCGACGTAGTCTATACGCGCAAGGACGACACTTTCATTCCCCTCGAGACTCGCACTTCCATCGCCAACCAGGAGCAAGCTGACTTGTTCGTTTCCATCCATGCCAACTCCAGCCGCGACCGCGACGCCCGCGGTGTGGAGACCTATTACCTGAATTTCACTTCGTCCGCGGAAGCGCTGGATGTGGCGGCGCGCGAAAATGCGGCGTCAGACAAATCCATCCACGAACTTCAGGACCTGGTAAAGAAGATCGCGCTAAAAGAAAAGATTGAAGAATCGCGCGAGTTTGCCTCCAATGTGCAGCGGGCCCTGCACAGTGGCCTAGCCACGAAGAGTCCGGGAATCCGCGATCGTGGAGTGAAGAAAGCCCCGTTTATCGTGCTCATCGGAGCCAAAATGCCTTCGATCCTGGCCGAGATCTCGTTCGTCAGCAACCCGGGGGATGAACGCCGGTTACGGACCTCCGACTACCGCCAGCGCATCGCCGAATCGCTCTATCGAGGCATTTCGAAGTACGTAAGCGGCCTGAGCGGGGTCAAGGTTGCCAGCAAGATAGATAAAGGCGAAGCCCAGTAATCTTTCCGCCCGCCGCGCACCCCAACTTCGCGCTGCTGGAAACTTTCCCGGCTGGTCTGTAGTCTAATAACACAGGGCTTCGCCCCCTGTCCTGTTCATCCTCATGAAGGCTTCCCGAATCATCTCCGTGCTGATTTTGTCGGTTGCCACGGCCTTCGCGGGCGAGGGCGTACCCGCTGTACCCACCACCGTCCTTCTGCCACTGCAGTTCTCTGGATGGCAGATCTCCGGTTCACCCCAGACAAGCAAAGACCCCGCCGTAGCCGATCCCGCGAACGCCACATTGCTGAAAGAATACGGATTCACCGACTTCGAATCTGGCATCTACACCCGCGACGACGGGCGCAAACTCACCGTCAAAGGCGCGCGCTTCGCCGATGCCAGCGGCGCCTACGGTGCATTTACCTACTACAAGCTTCCGCAGATGCTCAAGGAGACGATTCCGGATCAGGCCGCGTCGCTCAATGAGCGTGTGCTCTTTTATCGCGGCAATATCCTGGTAGACGTGGTTTTCGAAAAGTTGAGCGCCATGTCCGCCGCCGAGCTTCGCGAACTGTCGCAGGCGTTGCCTTTGCCCGCGGGCAACACACGAAATCTACCCAGCCTGCCGGCATATCTTCCGAAGCTGGGCTATGTGAAGAACACGGCCAAGTACGTCGTAGGACCGGTCGGCTTGGAAAAAATAAGCTCGCCGCTTCCCGCGCAACTGGTGGATTTCAGCGTGGGGTCGGAGGTCGCACTCGGCACCTACCAGACCGCGGACGGGCAAGCGACTTTGATACTGATCTCCTATCCCACGCCGCAGATCGCCACCGAGCATCTGCGCCGGATTGATGCGGCCAACGAGCCATCCGTGCCGCGTCTGGCGGGAACTCCGCAGCCCTTGAATATTGGACCGGTCTTCGACAAGCGCACCGGCCCCATGCTGGTAATCGCGACTGGCGCGATCTCGCCGGACGAAGCGAAGTCCCTTCTGAGTGCGGTGAACTACGAAGCCGACGTTACCTGGAATGAAAACACCTACTCTGGCAAGAAAAACAATCTCGCCAACCTGTTGCTGAACATCTTCCTGCTGTGCGCGATTCTGATGGCCTTCTCAGCCGTGGCCGGCCTTGCTTTCGGAGGGATCCGCATCTTCTTCAATCGCATCTTGCCGGAGAGCGTGCTGCACCGCCAGAAGGACGTGGAATTCATCTCTCTAAACTTGTCCGAAGGTCAGGTTGCCGAGGCTGATTCCAACGTAAGCTCATCAATCAAAGCCGGTTAGAGCAGGGAAACAACCCGGATGTCTCAGAATGAGTCACCACGCGAGCCTGTTAACCTATTTTCTAAGCTATTGAAAACAAAGATATTTATTTCCCAAAAATTCCTTGACACCCCCCTTTTTCGGCTCATAAGATTTCGCCAGAAAGTTTTGACGGTTTTGCCCCGTTGGAACTATTCTCCCTAAAAGAGAAGGCCGCCTATTGCCAAGGTGGCCTTTTTGTTTGGATCAGTCGTCGAAGGATCGGTCGTCAGTCGCCGGTCCTCAGTCGTCAGCACCAACGAACTTTGCTGCGGCAATCTGAATTTCCCTGACGACTGAAGACTGACAACCGACGACTGCCCGCCACTCTTTACGCTCACTTCCCCTCGCAGTTAGAATCGAAGACAAGCCGACGTAGCTCAGTTGGTAGAGCAGCCGATTCGTAATCGGCAGGTCAGCGGTTCAAGTCCGCTCGTCGGCTCCAGCTTTTCAATGACTTGCGACAGGTCTTCACTGCACCCTCACTTCACTGTGACGTGGATTGTGACGTGAATTGCGCAGGTCGATGGCTTCGCGCACCGGATCGAGAATCGGGTGCTGGTAGCGCATCGCCGTTCTTACGTCGGTGTGCCCCATCACCTTCATCACCATCGCCAGGTTGCCGGTTCCCTCGTATATCGCCGTGCCAAATGCATGCCGAGCACAATAGAGTACGAGTGAAGCCGGCAAACCTGCCTCCTGACGTGCTTCCCGGAACTGCTTCGCCACCGTCGTTCGATGACCGCTCTTCGCCTTCGCACACGGAAAGAGCCACCCTTCGGTTTTCCCCGCGCATCGAAGCAGAAGCATATCGAGCATTCGCTGGCTCATGGGAACTAACGCCGAGAAGCCTTCGTCTTACCGTTGGGATTGAAAATTTGCCGCGCAACGAAGTCAATGTTTTCGATCCGAACACGGAAGACCTCATCAGGCCGCATTCCCGTGTCCTGAATGATGACCAAGACGTCGTTCAGAGGCTGTTTGCCAACGGCCACCAGCTTTGCTTTCGCTCTCAGGATCAAGAACTTGCTGACGTTCTGGTTCAGGCAAGAGCCTAATCCTAGGAGCAACGGCTATCACTCTCCACTCGACTGCCTTCCCAAGAAGCCTACGCAGCGTTCGTAGACCCTGATTGACGTAGCTCGGGGAGCCAGAGAGGAGCAACCCGTCTACCTCTTCTGTGGTAATGCGATCCAAGGTCATTCCCATAAGTTGCGTCTCCGTGATGCGTTGCAAACCGAGCCGATAATAACCGCGCGTGTTGGCAGCCAGGCCACGCCCGTCATTCACCCAGCTCAAGAAACGCGGTCCGAACACTGAAAGCTGTGGGGCACCCCGAAGAACTGCTGACGGACCACTCTGCTCCGCCTTTGCAATCAACTTGGATTCAACTTTTCTGGCCCTCGACTCCGAAGTTTGTCGGGTGGGACCACGAAAGCGCTTCCCGGCGACCGTGAAAGTCGTAATGAAAGTAGTTCTCTCGCCTATACAACATCGTTTTCCTCCGCGTATGCCCGCACGGAAGGAGTTCGGCGATTGCGTTCAATGTATCGCAAAACCTCCTCCTCCGCATACCGGATGGATCCGGTATGAGTATGAGATGGAGGCGCCGACGGATGGCTTCGTCAACCGAACGCAGGCCGGGTTTATGATTGCCCGCGATGACCAACTTGAACTCCGGGCGAAACTCGAAAAAATCACAGCGCATGAATCGTGCGGCAATCTTGTCGCCGCCGGTCATAGACTTGATCTTCGCTTCAGCCCACCTGACCCCGTCCTCGGTTTCGGTTGCAGTTACAAATCTGGCGCCGCGTAAGCCCGCCAAATCGGTCGGATGCTGCTCAGTGGCGCTTGCTATGAATGCCGAACTACTAGGCGACTACGCGAAGACTGCGCCGGTATCATCACCCTGTCTTGCTGGTGCTCCGTGACACTTGTGACACTTCTCCCTATATAGGGCGTCCGCGTGCATGGGTGACGGGGATAACCGGAGAATCCTGTCACATGTGTCACATCAACTCGAAGCCCGATTCCCGCAAAGCCCCTTGCCGTCCGCGTTCTCGTTTGACATCTTCAATTCTACCGCCGGGCCAGGCTGGTACGCGGATGCTAGGCGTGACATCATTCGCAACCCCGACGATTGATCCTGCTGGCCTCCCCGTCCTGTTGCCGATTACCTGTTGCTTTGCGTGACGCTTCGTCAGCAGCTTGGTTCCGCTGTCCATGCGCACCTCGCCAGCTAAGCTAGGGGGGAGATTCATCTCTACGAACGCCAACGATGAAAGTTTCTGATTGGGGAATCTCGATTTACTCTGACTGTCGTGTGGAGTGCTTGGAAACACCGCTGAGGAGGATGAGTCTTCGCTAAAGGGCTGGCAAGAGCCAAATACGCATGTGCTCTCTGCGGGTCATCAAACTTCCACCTTAACCGGCAGTAGCTCGACCACCTTCGCCAGTAACGCTCGCGCTCGGCTTCCGGGCATAGGCGATCTTGTAAAGATCAGCGAGCGTGGTTAGTGCGTCGCGGAGCGCAATGTATTCCGAGATGCCGCCCCCATTTTCATTTTGGTCTTTCATCAAAGCATCGATTCGTGTGTTTATGGCGTCATTCGCGCGTTCGATGCGCTGTCGCAACTTAACTCTGTTCGGCTCAAACAACGCGACATCAAAGAGTTCGCGCCAGTCTCCCATGTCGTTTGCAGCCATGATGCGCCTCCTCCTGAACATGAACGGGCTTTCTTGCGAATCTAAATTCACTTGTCAAATTGGTTGTGCGTTTTTCGCGCTTCTTACGGAATCGAGCTGGCCGACGGCAATCATTTGAAACAAAGCCAGAAGAGTAAAACTGCTTAGCAACAGGAAATAGGCCACCACGGCGCCGCTAGGAAACCGCCTGCAACGGACAGCTTGCAAGTAGATTAGGAGGACGAGAGGATCTCGAATTACAAGCAACGGAGCACCGAGCGACGAGACGATCCACTTGCGGAGAGCCCCTTCGCCGATCAACAGAACGAAATATAGCCAAATCATCCGCCGCAAGGCAATCAACCGCTTCTTCTCCGCGAACGTGTCTTGGCCGAAGCGTTTGAAACATATCGACGCTTGGGGGTTAACCCCAGATCCATCCACACGTACACTTAAGAGGTATGGATAGTAAATGCTTATAGAGATCACGCTTACAACACGGACACGATCGTCGCCACATACATCCTCCTTACTTGCCCAACAACACTCATTGGTAACGTTCAACCCATGTCCTTCCTCAAGGGAGAGAACCATATTGGTAAACGCTGGTAGGCCACAAGCGGGTGATAGTCCCATGGACTGGGGCCTCCCGTCGCTCTTGTTCAGGGCAGTCCATATCTCCCTACCAATTATTCGTGGCTGTTCTGGCAGAGGCAGAAGCCCCAGAGCACGACAGAACTGTTCGTACCTACAGTCGGGGGCGGTCATCCTCAGTGTCGACCAGACCGGAACCAAATCCGTCAACGCTTGACAATACTGTTTCAGCTTGTTCGCCCCCCACCTCCATGTGAGACTACCGTGACTCAACTTAGGCCGGCGTCTTTCGTTCAGCCGCGCGAGCAATGCAGGAACCTTTATCGGTCGAGGTCAGCATGGGTCGATGACGCTTTCGCAGTTTTCTCACAATTCGACACCTACGCAGGCAATCCGAGTTTTGATCGCTGATCGAAACCGAATGAGCAATCAGCTTCTCGCGGAGTCGCTTGGACGTGATCCACGCTTTGAAATAGTCGCTCTTGCAACCCCTGTTGATATTCTGTCAATTGTCACAACCCTCCAACCGCATCTGGCTT
>WNFP01004030.1_pt1 | contig 11814 bp, 10 predicted proteins | sample 5400201 | NCBI WGS metagenome assembly WNFP01 (sample SAMN13153355, study PRJNA577476) | soil metagenome | isolation source: 115 cm saprolite under Madrone tree | place: USA:California | collected 2016-06-14
GTCCAGTGCTTCGGCAACCGGAACCCGACTGCGCTTCAGCTTTTCAGCCAATGTCTCACCCTGGATGTATTCCAGGACCAGACACTGGTTTCCTTTCCATTCCTTCATGTCATAGATCGCGGCGATATTTGGATGGTTCAAGGACGCCAGCAGCCGCGCTTCTCGTTCGGAACGAGCCACGCGCTCTGGGTCCTGAGAGAACTCATCGGGCAGGATTTTCAGCGCCACATCGCGACCCAGTTTCGTGTCGCGAGCCCGGTAAACAACGCCCATACCTCCAGCTCCGATCACAGACAGTACCTGGTACTGCTCGATTGTGCGTCCGACTCGGCTCTCGGCGTTACTGTGCATAACGATCTCAGCAGCCAGGTCCAGCGCCGGCCGTTCGATGAAACTCGGCTCTTTACCCCGGGCGGCGAGCAGCAACTCCACTTTCCGGCGAATCTGGTCGTTCGCACAGGCTTCGGCCAGAAAATCAGCACGCTGTCCAGGTTCCAGTTCGATGGAAGCCTCAAACAGCTTTTCAATTTCTTTCCACTGTTCTGCCTGCATGTGATGTTCAGCCTCTGTCCAACCAGAGAAGCCCAACCTCCCGCCCTTGGGCCGATAGGTCAATCAAAGATGACGCATCAAGGGTGTCGCGGCAGAGCCGCAAACTAAAAAACCTTTGTCCACGTTATCAGCGTGTCGTGTTTCAAGACGGATTTCCGCCTGTAGGAATAGGAACAAGACACGAGTTCGAAATCGATTTCTCGGAGGACCCCATGACAAAGATCAGGCTTTTACTGCTGGCGATCATATCTGTGGCGGCGGTGCTCAGCGCGGAGCCACAGATCCAATCTGCAGGTGCGAATGGCAAACACGTGCGCACGTTGATATTCGATGTCGCTATTGACGGCCGTACCTGGCGATTCGACAACCATCCGAATCCCTTCAGTCCGTTCGATGTCAACGTTCTGGGAGCAGTACGGCGTGGCAACTCTTTTATCGTTCAGGGTAAGGTTTACCCCGGCGGCACGATTCCTTCCGGAGGGGATTTCGTTCACCCCAACAGTTTCGGACCAGACTCTCCAGGCAGCATTGGACAGTGGATCTGCCGCGGTGTTATGAACTTCGACGGCTCTCAGATCCTCGCTGGCCAGGTGCCTCACGCTATCACAACGCAGATCTTCTTATTGTCGCAAGGAGCCCTATGGACAGATGGCCCGGAGGGCGGCATTTCCGTCATACGCGCAGTGACGGGCGGAACCGGTCAATACAGCGGGGAGCGCGGCCAGGTGCGGCAGGATCCTTTGGGTGTAAATGCCGCCGGAGACAGCCGGCACTTCAATTCTCGCTTCATTTTTTCTTTCGAAAAAGACAACTGAAGACCGGCGGCAACACCAAAGAATCCACAAAAATCGGAGCTATCATGTATCGCTTGAAAATTTCAGTCTGGGCTTGTGTCCTCGGGTCCGCTTTAGTCCTGACGAGGCTCGCGACCGGTCAGCGGATCGGCGACGGACCTGCAATTCCATATCACTTGAGCCAAACGGATATCGAGGACGGCCGGCTTTCCTTCGCCGAAGTGGTGCAGCATGGCGATCTCCTCTTCAATGCGGTATTCAATAAATACGATGGGCAAGGACGGCCTGCAACAACAGGTAGCGGCGCTGCCCGGATTTATGGAAGCGCTCCGCCTATGCTCCGCACTTCGGGACCCGACGCGAGCTCGTGCGCCGGATGCCACAACCAACCCAGGGCCGGAGGCGCTGGTGATTTCGTGGCGAACGTGTTTGTGCTGGCCCAGGTGCTGGACCCGGTTACGGAATCGGTTTCCGGCCAATTCAGCAATGAGCGAAACACGCTGGGAATGATGGGCGCAGGGCCGATTGAGATGCTCGCACGAGAGATGACCGAGGATCTGCTGGGAATTCGGAACGAGGCCATTGTGAGGGCGCGAGCCAATTCTTCAAACGTAACTGTGGCGTTAATCACGAAAGGCATCCACTTTGGATCAATTACAGCCGCGCCGGGCGGCGCCGTCGACACGAGCCAGGTTCGCGGTGTGAACAAAGATCTGATTGTCCGGCCATTCCACCAAAAAGGCGCCGTCGTTTCTCTTCGGGAATTTTCGAACAACGCAATGAATCATCACCACGGGATGCAGTCCACGGAACGCTTCTCGTTCCTGTTTCCAACAATATTGGACCCGGACGGCGATGGCGTTATCGATGAACTGAGCGTGGGCGACATCACGGCGGTCACCATCTTTCAAGCGCAACTCGGAACTCCCGGCCGTGTAATCCCACAGGACAGCCGGAAGAGGCGCGCCGCCGAAGCCGGCTCTTTGCTGTTTGCAGATATCGGCTGCGCGACTTGCCATGTACCCGCGCTGAGATTGCGGAAGCGGTTCTTTATAGAACCTAATCCTTTCAACCCGCCAGGTAACCTGCAAACCAGTGCGCATCCTCTAATCTTCGACCTGACGCGGGACGGAGAAAAACCGCGGCTGGAGCGAACATCAGACGGGGGAGCGATCGTGCGCGCCTACACGGATCTGAAGCGCCACGATCTCTGCGGCACCACGGATCAGTTTTTCTGTAATGAACAAATCCCACAGGCCGGTATTTCGACACGTGAGTTTCTCACCAGAAAACTTTGGGATGCGGGCAACTCTGCGCCTTATGGACATCGCGGCGACCTGACAACGCTTACTGAAGCGATCGATCATCACCACGGCGAAGCCAAAGCCACGCGAGACGTGTTTTTCTCGCTTGGTCCCGATCGGCAAGCGCAAATTATCGAATTTTTGAAGACGTTGCAGGTGCTTCCGCCCGGCGCGCCACTTGTTGTTACAGAAACAGAAGTACGAAACGAGGGCCACAGTGGAACAGTTTTCGACCGCTGATTCGCATGAGCGGCAGACGTTCAGGGCTCCGGCAGCCCTTCCTCATCCCCTGTCATCTCCGACACGAGAAAGGCCTTGGCGAGATCCCATTCCCGCTGGATCGTCCGGCTTGAAATCTTTAGAACCTCTGCCGTTTCCTCCAGGCTCAATCCGCCGAAGAAACGCAGCTCCACGATTTGTGTTTTGCGGGGATCGACTTTAGCGAGCTGCTGGAGGGCGTCATCGAGCGCAATGATTTCGGCGGCGCGGTCAGTGGAAACCGGCGGCGCTTCCTCCAAAGACACCATGGGCATTCCGGCACCTCGTTTCGTGTTCTTCCGAGCGCGGGCGAAATCGACGAGAATTCGTCGCATCAGTTGAGAGCACACAGAGAAAAAGTGCGCCCTGTTTTGCCAACGGACATTTTTCCAATCGATCAGCCGCATGTAAGCTTCATTGATCAGCGCGGTTGTCTGCAAGGTATGGCCCGGTCTCTCTGCTTGCATGCGACGGTGGGCCATCTGATGAAGTTCTCTGTACAGAAGTGGTGTTAATGCCTCTAGCGCCTGCTCATCACCGTCGCTCCAATTGAGCAGCAAACGGGTAATTTCGTGGTTGGAAGGCATAAGACGTGTTCCGAAAGGCGCTATGCGCTCCAGTTCATCGAACTTGATTACTGGTCACCCCTCCGCGCAATTTCCGCTTGAACGCACTCCGAGACAACATTCCAGAATCGTGCGTACTTTTCTCCGCCCATCACGAATGGATGCGGTTCGCCGGCTTTCCGCGCCTTGAGTTTGGCGAGCCGATTCGGCGTATCGTCGAAGATCGCGTGGTTTTGAATTTCGACATCCACTTTCATCCTCTTCGCGACATCCAGGTAATGGCTGATCGAACCTACGTACTGCTTCAGTCCGGGTGTTGTGATTCGATCCAGCGTCAGGATCGTCCCGCCGAAGATTCCCGCAATGTGAGTGGTTCTGCCGTCTTTTACCGTGAAGATGAACGCCGTGGAACCCGGCGTGTGACCCGGGATCAGAACAGGTGTTACCGTCTCGTCTCCAAGTTTGATCGGCTTGCCCTCTTCGAGAACCAGATCGCGCTTCGGCGGCTTGACCGCGTTGGGATTCGTCTGCGGCGGCGCGTTGGCCGGATAGATGAGATCCCAGTCGGCTGCGGTAGTTCCTACGCGTGTCCCATAATGCTCCTGGAAATATGCCGCGCCTCCGAAATGGTCGCCGTGGCCGTGACCAAGAAGAAGGTACTTCGCCTTTGCGGGATCCAGCCCGAGCTTCTTCAGTCCGGGGATCAGGACGGATTCCACTCTGTCGGCATAGCCGGAGTCGATAAGGATGAGCCCATCGGAAGTGGTAATGGCATACACGATCGTTTCCGAGTTGCCTGCGGCGTACAGGTTATCGAAAAGTTTTATGGGCTCGAGTTCCGGAGCATTGACATTATTGGCCCTGGTGTTTGCGGGTATGCAGAAGAAGTTGAACGGCGCAGTCAAGTCTGTGCCGGCAATCTTTTTTGCCGCATCGATGTGGGCCAAAGACTGAGCATTATCCGGCCTCGGCGGCGGCGCAGCGCCGCGCGGTGCCTGCCCGAAACTCGATATGGCCATCGTGAGAATCAGACAAGGCCAAACACAACTGATGATCTTCTTAGACATGTCCTTCTCCTGAAGTTTTTGGGAAATGTTTTCGCGGCTAGTCACGCTAGGCCATCCGCTGTCCGGCAGTCAAGCTAGATCTACTCGACAAGGCAGCAGCAGAATTAGCCGCGGATTGCACGGATTAGGCGGATGGCGCTTCAAAGACCATTGATTGCGGCTTCCTCGTAATCCGTGCAATCCGCGGCTAACTTTCTCTGTACGTTATCGACAATGCAGTAACGATCCGACTAAATTCCCCGCATTGAAACCATACAAAGGCAGCGGCAGCATCGACGATGCGGCGAACTTTACGTTCGCTGCGCGGTAGGCGCCGGCTAAAGCCGGCGCCTACACTGGCAGTCAATTTGGGACTCGATCATTTTGAAGTTCCGTGTCGGCTACCAGGGCGACGGGTCCCAGCGGCGGAGTCATTGCGATCTTGTAGCGGAGCCGCTGCCGTGATGGCGGGCTTCGTCACTAATGCCGCTACTCCCGTAACCGCACCAGTCAAAAAGCTGCGGCGATTGACGGGGGCGTTCTTGGATTTCTTCATCGTGCGCTCCTCTGGAACTCCCCACTGTTGCGGCGCTCTATGAGCGCCGGATTCTCGGCGGTCATAGACCGCCGCTACAGTGCATTGTCCACGAATTGGCCCTACTCCAGCGGCTCCAGCTTGACGATAGAGGCGCCGTGGTTGTTCCCCACCCAGAACGTAACGGGAGTGGTCGCGTTCTCGACCCAGACTCGCCGGACGTTCGTGAACCGGGGAAGGAGATACTCGACGATTCCACCGGTCTTCGGATCGAGCCGTTGGATTCGATCGCTGAATTCTCCACCTGACCACGCTTCGCCATTCTTGTCCGCGATCACATCGTAGGGCCATGAACCCACCGTTGGCGCCGGCCACTCCTGGAAGTGTTCGGTTTTTGTGTCGAACATTCCGATTCGGTCGGCACGGTTCTCGCCGAACCAGAGACGGCCCTCGGAGTCCAGCATGCCGCGGCGCGGGGCGGAGTTGTGAGTCGGCGTCTGATGCAACGTGATTTTCCCCGTCTTTGCATCGATCTTGCCGATCTGATCGCGGCCGAAGACCGTGAAGTAAACGTTGTTCTGTGGATCCGAAATGACATCGTAGATATTGGGCCGCGGAATTTTAAAGGGTTCGAACACCTCGAACTTCCCGGACTTCACATCGAGACGCAACACAGTGTAGGTCCCGGCATCCTGCAGCCAGACCTTTCCATCCACATGATGGTGATCCGGACTGACCTGATTGACCTGGACGTAATCTCCGTTCAGTTCGGGTGGAAGACTCCACGTCTGGAATTTTTCGGTCTTCTTGTCGAATTTCGCGACGCCACCCTGAAACTGCATGCCAAGCCACAGGTTTTCATCTTCGTCAAACCGCAACGCCAGGCTGCCTGTCACGGCCTGAGGCTTGAGTAGAGGAACCTGATATTCCGTGACCTTGCCTGTTTTGGGATCGAGCTTTCCCAGGATCTGTTCGCCGAAGCTGGCAAACCACGCCATTCCTTCCGAGTCCACGATCACGTCGTGCGGCTGCCGGGTCCGCTGCGGCAGGTCGTATTCCGTGTAGATGACGTGCGTCGCTCTGCCTTTTGGGCGGGGAAGTGTCTGGAAAGAATAACCCCAGTGGGGCGACGAACTCAGGTTGATCTTCGTCAGGTATTGAGCCTGCCGGCGCCAGCCCTCCAGACGTTGCTCGAGCGGTTCTTCGCCGCCGCCGATCCGCGGGGCGAGAAGCTTCTGAATCTTCATCGGAAAGGAGAGCTGCGGATACGTCGACATCCGCTGCACGATTTCGGTCAGTTTGTCTGCGTCGTAGCGCGTCCGTGCGACTCGCTCGAGAGTGTGGCAGTGCGTACAGGCCCTGATAGAGGCCTTTTCCTGCTCCGTGCCGGGAAAGCTCGCGAGCCATTCCGTGTTCGAAAGCTGGGATGCGAGATCATGCGCCTTGACGAGTTTGAGATCGGCGCTGGCGGTCTTGCCGGGAGTAATTTCCACTGAGCCCGGTCCTTCCAGATCGTATCCGACCGCCCGGATTTGCAGTGAATACTGACCCGGTTGCAATCGTGCGGATGGGAAACGGTACCGGCCCTGATCGTCGCTGACGACGGTGGTTGTGATGGTGGAGCCCGCTTTCTTCGCGCTGACGAGCACTCCCTCCATTCGGCCTTCTTCTGCCGAAGTGACCTGACCGGTCAACGCGACCGAAGATGGAGTTTGAGCACTGCTGATCGCAGCGAAGCCCACAGCCATCACGAGCAACGAAACTCGCATTCGCATCGAAGCCTCCAATGTGTTGCGGAACTGACCAGACGCTATATCACTGTTGTTCTCAGTGGCGCAAGAATGGAGGAAAAAGCCAGCCGCGAATTACGCCAATGACGCGAATGGCGCATCAAAGAATCCTTAATGCGCCATTCGCGTCATTGGCGTAATTCGCGGCTAGCTTTTTCCTATTTCGAACCGCCTTGCCCCATGTCGTTTCTTATGATCCTTCCGCCCTTCATCACGAATTTGACCCGTTGAAGTTCGGTGATGTCGGCCAGAGGGTCGCCGGAAACGGCGATGAGATCGGCGTACTTACCCTTGTCGAGCGATCCTATCTTGTCCGACCATCCCAACACCTCTGCGTTAATCGTGGTTCCAGCCTGGATGGCCCTCGCCGGATTGACGCCGCCGCGCTTGACCAGCGCCTCGAAGTCGAGGGCCTGCGTCCCATGCGCGTAGGTCGAGCCATCGGCGCCGCTGCCCATCATGATTTTCATTCCCCTGGTATCGGCCGCCAGGTTTACAGCCCTCTCAAAAATGGGAATCATTCGATACTTGCCGCCGGTGTTTTTCTTGTCGTTGTCATCCATATAAGGCTCGGTGTATCGGACAAAGGTGGGATCGTAGTACAGCCCCTTCTGGACCATCATATTGGCCTGCTCCTGATTCAAGCCAAACGCGTGCTCGATGGTGTCACAGCCTGCGATGATGGCGTTCTTCTGTCCATCGCCACCATAAACATGGCAGCCTGTCTTGTGGCCGAGGCGATGCGTCTCGTCGATCAACGCTTGTAATACGGGCATGGGATAGGTCAACACGTATTGATCCTCGCCCGTCGGAGTGAAGGAGTAAGCCCCGGCCGGGAACAGCTTGATCCAGTCCGCGCCGCGTTCGATGTGTTCGCGGACGGCTGCTCGTGCTTCTTCAACCGAACGCACCACGGTACTGGCTAAGGGGTTCACCGGAGCGGATGCTGGAGTTTCACCGCCCCAGACAATTCCGCGTCCCGACACTTGATACCTGGGCCCATCGATGCGTCCGTCGTTAATAGCGTTGCGGATGTCGACGTCCGCGTATCCGTTGCCGTGCGAGCTCATATCACGGGCCGCGGTGAAGCCCGCTCGCAGATCTGACTGCAAGTTGCTTATGGCGATGAGTGTCGAGGTTTCCCTCGACATTCCCGGCTTGGGCGTGTTGAACATGTGCGTGTGCGCATCGATCAAGCCGGGCAGAACCGTGGCCTGGCTCAGGTCGATCACTTGAGCTCCGGCCGGTATCTTGACCTGAGCCTCCGGTCCGACGTCAGTGATTCGCTCGCCCTGAAGAAGCACAACCTGCCTGGCCAACATCTGGCCAGTCTTGCTGTTGAACAAGCGGCCGGCGCGGACCGCTATCACTCGAGGAGCTGGAGGACATTGAATAATGCCGCCGTCAGATCCCACACACGGTGTCGGGCCCGCCCCGCGCCAGGGAGCGGGCGGCGGTTGAACCTGCGCCGAAAGCGTGGTCGCAATCAATAATATCCCGAACGCCGCCAATAGAGATTTGCATCGCATCACCGAACCTCCCCGTAGAAATTTTGTGGCCTATTGTGTCACGGAGTGTTGTCCGTAAAGAATTTAATGAACGCGGGCTGAAGCCCGCGACTACATTCAGGCCTAATGTCGATCCCTGATAATGTCGATACCTAATGTAGTCGCGGGCTTCAGCCCGTGCTCGGATTGTCCGGAAAATTTCCGAAAAAGCCACATTTTGTGACTAATCCCAACTCAGGGATGAACCACGCTTCAAGTACACATGTCTCGCATCCCCGGCGGTAACTCACTCGTTTACTTAGGGTGGCGTGATGAAATCCTGCTTTCAATGCAGCCTCTGGCCGGTTGGCAACCATCTTGCTAAGTCTTAGCTCACCAATTAAGTTCGAGCGACGGGGGTAGGACACTCAAGAATGAAGCCAGCAACAGCACTTATTACCACTGTAGGTCATCCGGCGGATCGCATTTTGGCGATCGTCAACAAACTCCAACAAGAAGCTATCGATCGCGAAACCGCGGTCCGAATGCAAACGCGTGAAGACGTGACGGCGGAGTTACAGTTAAAACTGGAAGAAGCCCGGGCATCGATTACTCAGCTTCTCGAACAGGCCAGAGCCTCCGCCAGTGAATGGCAGCAGGAACGCACACGTCTAGAGGAACAAATCGCCGTTCTGAATGCCGTGTCGCAAACGGGGAGCAACAATCAAGCGGAGTTTCAGTTAAAACTGGAAGAAGTCCGGGCATCCAATGCTCAGCATCTCGAACAGGCCAGAGCCTCCGCCAGTGAATGGCAGCAGGAACGCACACGTTTAGAGGAACAAATCGCCGTTCTGAATGCCGTGTCGCAAACGGGGAGCAACAATCAAGCGGAGTTACAGGTAAAACTGGAAGAAACCCGGGCATCCAATGCTCAGCATCTCGAACAGGCTAAAGCCTCCGCCAGTGAATGGCAGCAGCAACGCACACGTTTCGAGGAACAAATCGCCGTTCTGAATGCCGTGTCGCAAACGGGGAGCAACAATCAAGCGGAGTTACAGTTAAAACTGGAAGAAGCCCAGGCATCCAATGCTCAGCATCTCGAACAAGCTAAAGCCTCCGCCAGTGAATGGCAGCAGGAACGCACACGTTTCGAGGAACAAATCGCTGTTCTTAATGCGCGGCCGGAACCGGCGAAGAACGATCAACCGGCTCAGGGCTTGTCCGCGCAAGTTGCCGCAATCGTAGCAGGGGAGATGGCACGCGTTCAGTCGTTAATGGATGAAATCGACGGAAAGCTGGCCGATACCTCTCTGGAAATGGCGGCCGAGATGCGATTGAGGCGTGAACGCGCGGAGCTGGAAGCTTATCTCAAAGGTTTGCGTTACTCGCAAACGAAGCCTTAACTTCCGGTCTGTCTCGTCAGCTTGAAGTCGCCATCCCGCTTTTCTTCCGGACGATTCCAGGTGCCGCTCAGGGTGTTCCTGTTGAGCTTGGCCTCGATGACATACCGGCGGCCTCGAGGCTCGTAGGTGGCCTCGAATTTCACGACGCCGGTCGCGGGATCGAACGATGCATTCTCGATCGGAAAGCCTGTGAAGTTCCGGTACATGCGGCCGCCGGGAGTGCCCGGCCGCACCATGCCCGTGAGTTTCTTTCCATCCCAGTTGAGTTCGAGCGAAATGGTGTTCCGGTCATAGAAGGCAGGACCAAAATCACCCACCCACGTTCCCGTCAGAGGATCGCCTCCTTCCTGCGAACCTTGCGAAGCGGGTGCGCAGGAGGCGACCAGGCAAAGCCCCAGAAGCAAACAGACCACGTTAAAACCTTTCATAGGGAGTCCTCCGGCCGCTGAAATCGTACCACGGCGCTTCCGTTCTGTTATAGGAAGCCGCCGAAGCCCCCGCTGTGCTATAAGACCGTGAAACAGGAGGGGCAATGAATACCAATAAAAGGATTAATCTTCTCGTTTGGGCGCTGGGCGCAGTCGTGTTGATTTCATCGATCGCCCCGAACGCGCAGGCGCAGGTGCCGCCGGATATCGAGGACGCGCTGCGAAAGATCGGACAGATCGTCGATCCGCCCTGCACGGCAAAGCTATATCGGCCTCTGATGCCGAAAAGCGACTACAACACGTACTGGACGCCTGGAGCGTCCGCTCCAGTGACCCAGACAACTCTATATCCGGGAATCACACTGGCTCGTGACGTCTCCTTCGGTCCCAATCCCAAGGATCTCGTCGATATTTTCACAGCCGACAAGGGTGGCGCGTCGCGCGCTGTTCTTCTATATGTTCCGGGCGGCGGGGGCAACAAGATCGAGCAGCAGGCCAGGGAAGCCAACGCTTTTTACGACAACGTCGGACGGTGGGCCACCGAGAACGGAATGGTCGGAGTCCTCATGCAGCGCCATCCCGGCACCAACTGGGACGACGGCGGCAAGGACATTTCGCTCATGATCCAGTGGATGCAGAACAACATCTCCAAATACAAGGGCGATCCGGACCGCATGTTCATCTGGGCGCATTCCGCCGGCAACGGCCCGCTGGGTGTTTACATCGGTCACCCTGAACTTCATGGACCGAAGGGAATGGGAGTGAAGGGCGCAGTCTTCATGTCCGGGAATCCAGTTCCAGGGTTGGGCGGGCCCGCGGGCGGAGCCGGCGGTGGCGCTCGCGGTGGCGGACCTGTCCTCGCGGCAGCGGGCAGCACGTGCGGTGTCGCAGCAGGCAGTACAGAAGGTCTGATCAGCGGTCCAAGCGGTGCCGCTCCGGCCGGTCCGCGCGGCGCGGGTGGCGGACGTGGTGGTGCTCCGCAGCCCGATGCGGCCACGCTGGCGGCGCGATCGAATCTGCCTGGTTTCAAGACAACCAAGGTGGCCATCCTCCTCGCCAGAGCCGAGCTCGATCCGGGAGTCACCGGGACCATGGCCGCGTCGGACATCGCCTTGCACGATGAACTCTGCAAAGAGGATGGTCCGAAAGCAAAGGATGGCGTTGGCCATTGCCCAACGATGCTCTTCCTGAAGGGAGAGAGCCACATGTCCGAAGTCTTCTCGATCGGTACTCCGGACAAGACTGTTTCCGGACCCATCCTCGCGTGGATGAAGAAAGTGAAATAGCCCGCCGTTTTCAGCCGCGGATTGCGCGGATTACGCGGATGGGCCGCCCGAGTTTAGGAAGTTCGCAAATTTCGCAATCACTCAGGCGGCCCATCCGCGTAATCCGCGCAATCCGCGGCTGAAAAACTTTGTTGTAGTTCGTTTTCTGCGGATGCATGCTATGCGCATGCTGCGACGCTTACGAAATTGTGCTGTGCTGGCTTGTTTTCTTGCGGGGGTCTTATTCGTTGCCAAATCCCATGTTGTGGCAGATTCGTCTGCGGACGAGCCGGAATTCTATTTCACCCGTCTGGTCTATTCTCAGAATCGTGTCGCGCATGGCTACTTCTATCCTTTCACGATGCCGAAACCCGCTCCCTACCATT